>Ga0209777_10007074_pt1 | contig 12528 bp, 8 predicted proteins | sample FrelakmetHBP12HB_FD_187147 | JGI IMG/M metagenome (GOLD analysis project Ga0209777, IMG submission 187147) | Freshwater lake sediment microbial communities from the University of Notre Dame, USA, for methane emissions studies -HBP12 HB (SPAdes)... | ecosystem: Environmental > Aquatic >... | reverse complement strand
CTGATTGCTGAACGATGGACGATGCAGTCGAAGCGGCAATGTAATTTTCGTTTGGCACGAGCGAATTCCCACCCGGGCTGAATGCCGTGAACAGCACCTCGTCATTTTTGAAATCCGTCGGCTTTAGAATTACTCTTACACCGTTTGAGAGTTTCCACTCGGTAAGCCCTAAATCTTTTTGTTGTGCTTCATCTACGACAGTCCCCGGCTTCGGCATGACCGAAACAAGTGGCTGAACCGAAACTTTGTCGACATACGGCTGAATCTCTTTTTTTCCCACATTCGCAAAGACTTCCTTCAGTTCATCACTCGTCGGTAAAGACACTCCCTTCTTCTCAGGAAGATTGACGAGCACAACCCGGTTGAGGTCGGTGATCCATCGCGCCGCCAGTTTATTCACTTCATCGACGGCAACTCCCGGAAGGAGCTGCTTGTACAATTCAAACTCATAGCTTATGCCCGGGATAGGTTCATCTGTCAAGTAATTGCTTACGAGCTCCCGTGCATAGTTGACCGATTCCGTTTTGTCCCGTTCGTTATAGGCATTTTCAACCGAACGCAGAATTTCTTTTTTCTCGCGCGCGAGCTCCGTTTCCGTGAAGCCGAATTTCTTAACGCGCTCCGCTTCAGTCAGAAGCGCATCGAGTCCGTATTGGATACCATTCTCTTTGACCGCGGCGCTCAGAAAATAGGTTTCCTTCGTGCGAACGAACCTTCCGCTCGCTGAAAATGCATACAAGAACGGAGGATCTGCTTGTCGTGTCAATTCACCGAATCGATTGTTTAACATTGCTGAATACAGTTGCTCAATAATGGTTCGCCTGTAATCCCCGACTGTGCCCGGTGGCTCGACATCATGTTTGTAGTAGATGCTAACACGCGAAATGGCAGCCTCCGAATCACTTGCGATAGTGAACAGCGGCTCGCGGTGGTCGGGAACAGGATACATTGTTCGTGTGCGACCGCTTAAGGCAAGCGGAATTGCTGAAAAATGTTCATCGATGAGCCTTTCGATTTCGGATTTGTCGAAATCGCCGACAGCAATCACAGCCATGAGTTCGGGCCGATACCAATCTTTATAAAATCTTATGAGCGTTTCATGACTGCACGTCTCCAAGATTTTCTTATCCCCAATGGTTAGACGTTCGGCGTACCGGGAATCTTTGAAGAGAACAGGAAATTGTTTGTCACGCATGCGCGCTTCTGCTCCGCGTCCGAGCCTCCACTCTTCAATAACGACTCCGCGTTCTTTGTCGATCTCATCATCGTCATAACTGACGTTGTGTGCCCAATCTTCAAGAATCTGGAATGCCTTTTGGACAACCGAAGGAGTGTCGGTCGGGATTTTCAGCATGTAGACTGTTTCATCGAAACTCGTGTAGGCATTCAAATCGGGGCCGAGCTGCATGCCTACCGACTCCATATAATTCACAAGTTCGTTCTTCCGGAAATGTTTCGTCCCGTTGAATGCCATGTGCTCACAAAAATGAGCAAGCCCACGCTGGTCGTCATCTTCAAGCACCGATCCGACGTTGACTGCAAGCCGAAGCTCGGCACGCTTCTCCGGCTTTTTGTTAGAACGTATGTAGTACTTGATACCATTGCTCAGCCTTCCAATTCTGACGCTTGAGTCAGAGGGTAGGTTCGCTGAAAAATTCGATGCCTCAGTATGTCGTTGTGCAATTGCAGCTGCAAACAGAAATATCAATTGAAATGATACAGAGGCGAGGATGAGTTTCATAGAAATATTCCTTGGTGATCGGTAGAGATGTGGACGTTGTATCGCGTTTTCTGATTAAGTGCTCCAGGCAATCGCAGAGCCGGTGCAGTCCGCACTTCACATTTTCTGCCGCAGCCGTCTGCAATCACAAAGTGGGAGAATAAAGAGCACGAGATGCATGGGAAAAGATACAAAACTTGACGATTGGAATCAACATCTCGAACATGGACAAGTTGATTCTGACACTGTCTTTATGTATATTTGTCATCGAATTCAGCAAGACGAGTACGAAAAATGCATGTAAAGGAGTCATTATGAAAAACCTAACCGTCCTCACCCTGCTACTCGGCATCGTTTTCGCATTCCTGGTACTTACGGGATTCCAATGCGGCTCAACGGAGATGACGAGTGCAAAACTGTACATTCAGCGCTCCGATTGGCCAAGCGCGGAAAAAGCGCTGGCCAAGGAAGTCGAGATGAATCCAAAGAACGCTGAGGCGTGGTATTATTTAGGATTCGCGCGCATGCAGATGAAAAAGTTCGAGGACGCTCTTACCGCCTTTAACCAGTCTCTCCAGGCGGGCAACGAGTTTTCGGCGAAAGTCAATGAAGCAAAACATTTCGGATGGCAACAAACCTTAAATAATGGTGTGTCCAAGTATAATGCCAGTCTCAATACCTCGAAAGACAGCGCCGAGGCACTTCGACAGCAAGCAATTGCCTCTTACAAGCTCGCGATAGCGTATGAACCCGACAGTAGCGTTAGTTACCACAGGATGGCAGTGGCACAACTTGCAGAAGGAAACTATGATGATGAGATCTCCTACCTGAAGCAGGGACTGGACAAAAAGAAGGATCCCGAATATTACAGGATGATTATCAACTCCTACACCCAAAAGGGACAAGATTTGGATGCCAAAGGCAACAAGCAGGAGGCGATAGCTAACTACGAGAACGCGATATCCGTGCTGACAGATGCCCGCAAACTCGACCCAAACGATGCGGATCTATTAGGAATGATGATCAATCTTTACATTAGCGCCGGGCGCGCGAGCGATGCCAAGCCATCGATACGTGAAGCCCTCGAACGGGAACCTCAAAACAAAGTGTACCAATATGACCTTGGTGTCTTGCTGATGCAGAGTGACAGTCTGGACGCAGCATTAGAGCATTTCCAGGCGGCTCTTGCGGTGGACAGCAACTATCAGGAAGCCCTACGCAATGCTGCGCTTGCTCACATGAAAAAGGGTGAGAGGATGAAGGAAGTAGCCGGGGTAAAAGCAGGCTCCAAGAAAGATACTGAAATAGATAAATCATACCAGGAAGAATTCAAACAATCAGTCTGGTATTTGGAACGTCTGACGAGTGTCAAGTCCGACGACCCGAACCTCTGGGATGCTCTCGCAACAGCCTACGGTAATGCTGGCATGTACAAAGATGTTAAGGGAGCTCTTGAGAAAGCCGATGCGCTCCGGAAAAAGAATCCGTAAGTTTAACCAACGCCCTTCACACTAAGATGCGTGGAGGGCTTTTTTATTTTTGTAGAGAGGATTATGACAAACCAAATCTCACAGCCGCAACAAATCAATATCGAGCTTAGCGAGAAGGAGGCGGAAGGCATCTATTCAAACCTCGCTATTATTACTCATTCTCCTGCTGAATTCGTCATTGATTTTACGAGAGTTCTTCCCGGAGTTCCGAAGGCAAGGGTACACGCCCGGATCATCACCACGCCGCAACATGCGAAGCTTCTTCTGAACGCTCTGCGGGACAACATCGACAAATACGAAAAATCCTTCGGAGAGATCAAAATCCTAGGTGAATCCCCGTCCGGTGGTTTTGGTTTTCAGCCTCCTTCCACCGGGGAAAAAGTGCACTGAAATTACTTGCGTCGACGATTATCGTTGTAGTTCTCTAGGAAGGTGGCGGCACCCGCAGGGGTGTGATATAAGTGCTTGCTTCTCGCCTCTCCTTCAGCTATATTGGGCGAGCCAACGATCCACGAACATCAATGAGAAAAATCTTGAGAATGGGAACGAGTTTTAGAGGTGCTCTGGGGGGAGTGCTCAGTGCATTCGTTGTTTCCGGTTTGTTCGCCCTTGCCTCCTGGCAGTGTATAAAGATTCCGACCGAGCCCGTGCTTCCCAATTGGGACACTCCATTGAGCATTCCGCTGGTCGACACAACCTATTACCTCAGGGATGCACTTCAAGGCAATACGGACGTGATCCCTACTGACAGTGTCTACGTCTACAACCCTGCGCGATACGATTTTCAGCCAGTGTCGCTCGGAGGCCAGCTGCAACTACGCCCTCCCCGACAAGACACGACCGCTACAGTGAAGGTGGGACTACTCAATCTGACAGCGCCGGATCCGATTTCGGAAGAGGTGAGATTATCGAAAATCATACAACCTATTTCAGTTCATTTGCCTTGGGACGGCGACACAACCATCGCTTTTAGCGACAGCAATCCCACGACGGTGCCTCGAATCTGTGGCAGTTTCCTTGGACTCGACACATGCGTGTTGAGCACTTTTCCCGCTCAGTCATTCGGCGACACGCTATCGTTCACGGCGGACACAAGTCAGTTCGATTATGTGCAGTTAGTCTCCGGCGGATTAGAATTGGCGATTCAGAATAATCTTCCGATTCCCGTACAGATTACCACATTGCAACTTTTCAACTCCAGCGATAATTCCGTCGTACAGGCGTTTCCGCCAATCACCATCCCAGCCGGCTCGGCCGTTGTAGATTCAGCCGATTTGAGCGGAAGGAAAATTAGCTCCTCTTTGAGCGTCATCCTGCAATTGGCGACAGATACAGCGGGACTTCCGCTGACCTTCAACCCGGGAAGCGGCATATCGGTGGGATTGGAGTTTACCGGTCCATTCGTTGTGAGCGAGGCACGATTCAAGCTCCCGGCCGTTCCTCTCGTTCGAGATACAACGTACAAGCAAGTGTTGGTCGATGATTCCACATACATAGATACAGCCCGGTTTCGATCTGGAAGAATCTCCGTTACGGTCAAAAACGACGTTGCGGCAGAAGACTCGGTGTTCTTCAAGTTCATTGAGTTCGTCGATCAGAACGGCCAGCCATTAGTCATCAACTCGGTCGTCCATGCACATGATTCGCTGGTGGTTCCGATAGATTTAAGCCAGTACTCGCTGGTCTCTTCTACGACATCAAACCACGTGGATTATGAAGTGTGGATTCAGACTCTCACAGGCACAGGATTACAAACCATTTATTCGACAGACAGCGTCTCCGTCCATGTTCATCTTGACCCTGTCCTGCAGCTGCAAACCGTAGTTGGTCGCATGAAACCCTTCAAGCTCGCGCTCAACGAGACTGTGAATCTCCCCGAAATCCATCTCGGGTCGAATTTTTCGGCAGACAGTGTTACGCTCAGTCAGGATACCTTACTGAGGGTGTACATACAAACCGCGGCCGGACATCCCATTGATTTTCACCTGCTCTTGCAAGGATTGCGGAAGGATAATTCAATCGCCGGATCGATCAGAGTCCAGCCCGACAATCCCGCCGGAGATGCCTGGAGATTTTTGCCTGGTGTTGTAAACGTCATCCCGCTGACGGGCATTCAGCTGACGAGTTTTCTGACGAATTTCCCGTACGGCCAGCCGAACCGGCTCGTTATCTCAGACATAGATTCTGCTGTCGTCAATCCATACGACGTTTATGGAGGAAGCCATGGCAGCGCCTATCCTGGTTATATAGGCAGAGTAGACGACACAACAAGGTTGTTTACATGGGCGGAATTCAATGTACCGCTGAAAGTCAAGATTTACAACGGTGGTTTCCTAGATACAGTCGATATCAGGCAGACTTCCACGACCGGCACGAAGGTCGATTCAAACATCATCAAACATGTTCTTGGCGGAAACTTCACGTTCATTATTCAAAACAAGATTCCAGTGAACCTCAGACTGCTGACGACCTTTAAGACTGGTGCTGGAGATTCGCTGCAGAAATTCGTCCAAGTGGGGCGTGCAGACACTATCCAGACAGTGCAACTCAGCATAAACTCGACCGAGGCGAGAATCTTCAACAGGTCAACGATCGCCATTGTCAGACTTCTACTGGACACGGGAGACCAGGTCGCGGCATTCGAACCGACGCAGTACGTACGAGTTCGCGCCTTCAGCAACTTGCGATTTAACATCAACCCCGATGAACTTACGAGGGGAAAATGACCATGACCAAGACAAAGTACTTTGCAATTATTCTAGCAATCGTAGTCATCGCCGATAGTGTTAGCCCGACAAGAGCGCTGGCCGGAGACGAGCGCGCAAGCATCGCCGGAGTCGGCATGGCTCGCACATTTGTTGCTACCGCGCGTGGTTTGGAAGCAATCGGTACAAACCCCGCTGACCTCACATTACCGCATCGCGGAAGGTACATAGAATACGAGCACAGGACGGTGACACACGACTCACTCGCCGTTACAAGAGACTCGACCGGGAACGAATCGACGCAGACGATCTCGGTGGTTCATGACACTCTCATCGAGATCCGCCAGACGCCGCCGGCAGTGACGTTCACTTTGATTCCGTCGTTCGGACTAAACCTGCGGACCGATTTCGTGAATTACGATATTTACAACCAATACTTTACCGGGCTCGATACGGGCGGCTCAACGCGCGCTTCGTTTCATCTGAATGATGCGGACAAGAACAATGTGTTGGGGATCTTCCCCGCAGGTATAGCCGAAACGCACTCGGACATCGACGTGAGATTGTTCGGTCTTACGATTCATAACGATTTCCTCGGTGACATAGGTTTGACGATCACCGACCGCGCAGCGTTAAACTTCGACCTGCCAAGAGATTACGTGCGATTCGCTTTCTTTGGTCTGGATACGCTGGGATCGTCATACGACCTGAGCGGCACAAACGTTCGGGCGTGGTATCTCCGTGAATATGCATTCAGTTACGCGCACCGATTGCCGGACTTGAAATTCATCAAGGAACTCTCCGCCGGGTTTAGTCTGAAGCTAATCCAGGGATACGCTGTCGCCATCACCGACAAGTACAATGCGAGATTTGGAAACACACTAACCAGCGATTCCCTGGGACAAAGATACATTCTCAACGGAAGTATCGATTTCAAGGTATTGCGGGCTGAGAGTGACAACTTTACCCAAAAATCATCCTTTACACCATTTCCAACTCCGGCTGGTAAGGGTTTCGGTATCGACCTTGGAGTGTCCGGTCAGATCCTCCAGGGAATTCAAGTAGGATTGAGTGTCACAGACATCGGTTCGGTCGACTGGACAGAAAATACCAAGCAAACTACGGCCACCGCAGCGATCAATATGACAAATCTTGCTGCGAGCGATCAGGCGGAAAGTTTGAAGACTGCGTTCAAGGGTAATGATACAACGACAGGTTCTTTCTCCACCCCCCTGCCAACCTCACTGAGACTGGGAGCGGCAATTCAGGTCGACCATCTTCCTTTCGTCTCCTGGTTTCCCGGGCAATGGCTGCTTGCGTTCGAGTACCAGCAGGGTTTTAACAACTCACCGGGAAACTCGACAAGAGCAAGGCTCTCATTCGGCACCGAGTATCGGCCTGTTTCTTTCCTTCCGCTGCGAACAGGAATATCATTCGGCGGCATCGACCGATTCAACTGGGCAGGAGGGTTTGGGCTGGACTTCAACGTGTTTGTGTGGAACTTTGGGACTGAAAACATCGGCGTGCTGTTCACACCAAGCAGCTATCAGCAACTCTCGTTTGGAACGAGCATGCTGATCCGGATTTGAAGTTGTCTGCCGTGCATCTTTAAGGTGCACGGCACATCGTCCCTAAAGGATATACTTACTCAGGTCGCGGTTCTTCACAATCCCGCTTAGCTTTTCTTCCACCATCTCTTTTGTCGCCGAAATGGTTTTCCCGGCATATTTGTCCGGAGAGTCGAACAGGATATCTTCGAGAAGTGTCGTGAGAATGGTGTGCAGCCGTCGCGCCCCGATATTCTCGACTTGCTCGTTGACCTGTGTTGCGATGCGAGCGACTTCATGAATTCCATCAGCAGTGAACTCTAATCGCACCCCGTCGGTTTCCAATAAAGCAGTGTACTGCTTGATGAGCGCATTCTGAGGCAGAGTAAGAATTTTCACGAAATCCTCCTCCGTCAAGCTATTCAACTCGACTCTGATGGGAAATCGTCCTTGCAGCTCGGGTATTAGATCGGATGGTTTGGAGGCATGAAATGCACCGGACGCGATGAAGAGTATATGGTCTGATTTCACCATACCATATTTTGTTAGAACGTTTGAGCCTTCAACAATCGGGAGCAAATCTCGCTGGACTCCTTCGCGTGAGACATCGGGTCCGGCAGAATGTCCTCCGGCGCCTGCGATCTTGTCGATTTCGTCGATAAACACAATACCGGCGTTCTCGACACGGTTCAGTGCATCCTTCACCACGGCATCCATGTCGATAAGCTTGTTGGCTTCTTCCTGCGCGAGGACAACTCTCGCTTCGGCAACGGACATCTTCTGCCTCTTGTTTTTTTTGGGCAGCATGTTGCCGAACATCTCCTGGATGTTAATCCCCATCTCTTCAACACTGATCGGGCCAAAGACCTGCATGGCCGGCAACTGGCTGGACGTCACTTCGATCTCAATGGTTCGCTCTTCCAACTCTCCCGACCGAAGTTTTTCCCTGAACTTCTCCCGCGTGATACCGTTGTCCTCTGCTTCTCCCGGTGAATCTGCCGTTGGGTCCATTCCAACTTGCTGGCGTCGTTTGACAGGTGGGACAAGTATGTCCAGTATCCGGTCTTCTACCAATCGAGCTGCCTTATCCTGGACTTCACCTGCCCGCTCTGCTTTCACCATGTTGACACCATATTCCGTCAGGTCACGAATCATCGATTCGACATCCCTGCCAACATATCCGACCTCCGTAAATTTAGAAGCCTCAACTTTGATGAACGGCGCGTTGACCAGCTTTGCCAGGCGACGGGCAATTTCCGTTTTTCCGACGCCGGTCGGCCCAATGAGAATGATATTGTTCGGCATAATCTCCTCGCGCAGCTGCTCGGACGTTTGAAGACGCCGCCACCGATTCCGAATGGCTATCGCGACTGATTTCTTTGCGGCGTTCTGTCCGATAATATAGCGATCGAGCTCATGCACAATTTCCCGGGGTGTCAATTCCCCCTTTGCTTCTTTGCGTGGCTTTCGAATCATGCGATTCCCTGGAGCCAATTCTGTTTTTCCTCAATCATCACAGCTCTTCGACAACGATGTTGTCGTTGGTGTAAATACAAATATCGCTGGCAACATGCAGAGCTTCGGAGACAATGTCCTTCGGAGAAAGATTTGTATGCTTGACCAACGTACGCGCCGCGGCAAGTGCAAAACTTCCACCGGACCCTATCGCAACAATACCGTCATCGGGCTCTATGACGTCCCCCGTACCCGAGATAATGAGTGCCTGTTCCCTGTTGAGAACTGCAAGCAGCGCTTCAAGGTGGCGGAGATACTTGTCCGTTCGCCACGCTTTTGCCAGCTCGACGGCTGCCCGGAGCAGATTACCGTGATATTGCTCTAGACGGTCTTCAAACCGTTCGAACAAGGTAAACGCATCAGCCGCGGCACCGGCAAAACCTGCAAGGACAGAATCATTGTAGATTTTCCGAATTTTCCGCGCATGCTGTTTCATGATCGCATTCGCTACGGTCACCTGACCGTCGCCGCCGATGACCGCCTGGCCTTTGTGCCTCAGTCCAAGGACAGTAGTCGACCGAACAATAGGTTGTGACATGGAGATTCCTTCCTTAGATCGTACGCCGGAGACGTGCTATCGGGATGTTCATTGATTCACGGTACTTTGCGACGGTGCGCCGAGCAATGTTGAGCCCTTCCTTTCGAAGGATTTCTGCGATGCGATCGTCATTGAGCGGATGTTCAGAATCCTCAGAATCGATGATGGACCTAATTTTCTTCTTGACCTCCTTGTTCGAGATTTCTTCACCGCTGTCAGTTCGTATGGAATCACTGAAAAAATGACGAAGTTCAAACACACCATATTCAGTCTGAACATATTTCCCGTTGACGACTCTACTGATCGTTGAAATATCCATGCCGATAGACTCGGCGATGTCTTTGTAGATCATCGGCTTCAAATTCTCACCAGTCTCAAAAAATGCCCGCTGCCTTTCCACAATCGTTCTCATCACTTTCACCATGGTTTCCCGCCTCTGGTAGATCGAGGCGATGAACCACTTCGCACGTTCAAACTGCTTCCGAATAAAATCTCTCGCTTCCGTGGATGCACCGTTACTTTTTCGCCTTGACATCAATTCCTTGTAATTGCGATTAATCCGAAGAGGCGGAACATTCTTGTCATTGAGCAAAATGATGAAATCGTCATCGTCTCGTTCAACAACGAAGTCCGGCGTAACATAATTCTGATGTGTTACAAACTCTCCCTGCCCTGGCTTCGGGTTGAGTTTTTGAATGAGCTCAATGACTTCCTTTAATTCTTCGATGCTGAGACCCAGCGCTTCTGCAAGGTCTTGATAGTGTTTCATAGAGAACTCATTCCAGTGATCGCGAACCACTCTGAGGGCAAGCTCTTTGAGTCTAGTCTCGAACTCGCGTGCCTCGAGTTGGGCAACGAGACATTCCTGCAGAGTACGTGCGCCGATTCCCGGCGGGTCGAGCCGCTGGATGATCTTCAAAACTTCCTCAGCGCGTTCGGGCGTGATCGAGAAGCCCCTGGAAAGATTCAGGTCTTGAACAATGAGCTGAATATCCCTTCTAAGATATCCGTCATCATCGATGTTGCCGATGATTTCATCTCCCAACAGTTCTTCGTCAGATGTCAGGTCGAGAAGGCGCAGCTGGTCAACGACATGCTGCGAAAACGGAACCTCATCCCGCAACGGCATATCTTCTCGCTCGTCCTCATTACGGATCGAAAAGCTTGCCTTGTATCCTGAAAGATCATCGTTCACGTAATCCTCGAAGGTGTACCCGTCGTCGTCGTGCGTTGAGCTTTTTTCTTGCGTCTCAACATGATCTTCTTTAGCGATGGAGGGTTCTTCCTTTTCACCTACTTCTTCTTGAGCGATTTCCACGTCTTCTTCTTCCTCCAGTAATGGATTCTGTTCAAGTTCCTCCTTAATACGCTGTTCCAGCGCAAGGAGTGGAAGCTGCAGCAATTTGAGATACTGGACTTGCTGCGGCGTCAGTTTTTGAAGAAGTTGTAGGTGCTGTGAAAGAGTCTGCATAGTTATTCTGAATCAGCCGCACGTTGCGTACCATCGCGGCGGTGACACTCCTTCCGAAACTCTTCGTACCATGGTCTACCGAATTCCCTTATTAGTGCATCCTTTAAGAAATCATACAACGAAACTCGTTCGACGTTCCCACGCACCAGGGCGGGTTTGCATTCTGAGAGCTCCTCAAACCGTACCGAACTCGTACCATCACTCGAAATCCTTATCGGGAATAAATGGCATGAGACCGGTTTTCGCCATTGTAGTTCTCCTTCATGAAATGCTTTTTCCAGTGAACATCTGGCAACATCGTCTTCATAGTAAACGAACACACATGCCCCACCGTCAACGCATGTCGTCGTAAAGCTGCCCGGTCCGCCTTCGTACAAGCCGGAGCGTTCGATAGCTCGAAGATGCCGTTCCGAAAGAAACTTCCTCACAACGGGAAATGCCGGTTCAAGCTCCTTCAGCTCACCATCCTCGAGCGGCGCCCCGCGACCGCCCGGAAGTGTACAGCAGGCACCTTTGCATTTTACGACGTCACATGCGAAACGCTCATGAACGATTCGTTCATCGATCTCAGCTTCACTTATGACAAACATAAGGCATTATCAAAATACGAAAGTTTTCTGAAAGAAAGAATTCTCCGGGGCCGCTTTCCCTCAAACCTCTAGCGAAACTCAAAAACTCATTCCAGTTGTTACGCTCTTACGAAAACCTTTCCGGGCAATTGCCTTACAAGTCCCTTAAACTCCAAATCCAGCAGATTGACGAGAGCATCCGCCGTCGTAGTTTCTGCACGCTCGGCAATACTATCGATATGGCGCGGCTGGTCGGACAGCACATCGTAAATTGCTTTTTCAAACAGCGACAATTCTGCATGTTGCTTTAGAACCGGGCTGTTTCCGTTCTTCAAAAGCGGGCGCAGCTTCGACGTCAGCTCGACAAGAATATCGTCAATTGACTCGACAAGCTTTGCCCTGCCATTTTTGATCAGTGCATTGCAGCCACGACTCTGCTTCACGTTGACATTGCCCGGAATCGCAAACACCTCGCGGTTCTGATCGAGCGCAGTGCTCGCGGTTATCATGGCTCCACCATTCACATCGGTTTCGACCACAAGCGTTCCCAAGGAAAGTCCACTGATTATGCGATTTCGCCGTGGGAAGTTACCCGCATCGGGCTTCGCGCCCATTTCATACTCACTGATAATCGCACCGGACCGGGCAATGCGCTCGGCAAGATTTTTGTTCTCCGGAGGATAGATTACATCGAGACCTGACCCGATTACGGCAAGTGTACGCCCATCGGCTCTCAGAGTCGCTCCGTGCGATACTGTATCGATTCCCCGTGCCAATCCGCTGACGACCGTAATGCCGAGCCTAGAAAATTCTTGACTGATCCTCTCAGCGATCATCGTGCCGTATGACGTCGGCGACCTCGTACCGACGACTGCAAGAGCGAAACCGTCAGCTTCAACAAACTGTCCTTTCACATAGAGGTACGGCGGCGGATCATAAATTTTTTTCAGCTGCTCGGGGTACCGTTTGTCCC
>Ga0209777_10007073_pt1 | contig 12528 bp, 12 predicted proteins | sample FrelakmetHBP12HB_FD_187147 | JGI IMG/M metagenome (GOLD analysis project Ga0209777, IMG submission 187147) | Freshwater lake sediment microbial communities from the University of Notre Dame, USA, for methane emissions studies -HBP12 HB (SPAdes)... | ecosystem: Environmental > Aquatic >... | reverse complement strand
TGACTGGGATACCACCCCTCAGGTTGTAGCGGTGATATGAGCCACCTCGATGATGATGCTGTCGCTGTCACGACCCGGGGGGCGTCATCATCAATCCCGATGGGTGTAATCTTTGTGCAACAGGTTCAGCACCGGGAATAATGCACGAGCTTCGGGTCGGTTCTATCAAAAACGAGTGGTTTTGGAACGTTAAGCCGGACTAAAAGTCTTGGATTTAATCCACTAACCACCACCGCCACGTAGTGCTTCATGCTGTCACCCCTATTTTGAAGCTAAAAGGTATAGGTGTTACGTTGCTCATGTTACTTTAATTGCTATCGCTACCCATGGTCGCAGTGGGCTGAAGCGCCTAGTTCTCGGCAGCGTTGCAGAGTTCGTCTTGAGGGAGTCACGGCTGCCAATCCTAGTGATAAGACCAAAGGAGCGAAGTGCGTAGCAAATGCATAGGATATAGGTGTAATTCATATAGAAGTATAAGTGCCGCTGCGACGGCTATAACTGGATTGCCCACGAACGGGTGGCGCTATTGGAAATGGTAGCAGTCGAGCTACCGTAGATAGTTGCTCACTAACGTAGCGGTTATCGAGCACCGTATCGCTTAAGAATTGCTTGTTGGCATGAGGTACTTATCACAACGGATGGCAGGTATTTACTAAGGACAAAACAAGAGCGACAATAATAATCGCGCCAAAAATAATCGAAACTACTTGCGTGTAATTTCGTCGCGGTTTGGGCATGATTGCATTCCGTGGGGCGCTTACCCAGAGTATACAGGCGTTCACAAGGAGAATCAACCGCGACAAAGGTGCATACTTAACGCCAAAATTCAAAACTCTTGCATTTTCAACGCTTCCTAATACATTTTCACCCCCTTTAAATTGACAGCTTATCGGGTGAGCTGTAAACAATGTATGATTAAGATGATAATGCCATAGATAGTCTGCATGAGCCCAGGGAATTGACCAAATCAACACTTATGATATAATCTGGCCGATAGGGGCAAACAAGACTGAGTAGCCATCACTTTCAGTCTCCCCAGTGTTGGCTGGGAAGCGGAGGTAGCCGCATGAAGATTCCACAATTCATGAAACGTCCCGCCGTAGTTATCACCGCCCTGGTAATGGTACTGAGCTTCGTGCTGCTGCCAGCCGCTAAGGTGTCGGCGCAGTATCGGCCTGACCTCAAGGTAGAGAACTTCAAGTGGCAGGACGTGCTTGGGAGTGGCAACTGGTCTGTAGACCCCGACATGTCTTATGCCGTACCCTACAGTGTTGGCACTCTTTATCTCGGTGTAACATGGAATCTACCATTGCAGGAGCTTTTGGTTACGTTTGATTCATCAGGCATCAAGAATGTCCTACACGCTGAGATTTGGTCGTCAATGGATTCCAAGGGAATTCAGGCATTGACAACCGGTATGATGGCAGGCCCAGGCGTGCTCAAGAGCGAGGCTAAAAATAATCCTGACATCCTCCAGGTTGTGCATGAGGATGGAAGTGAAGACTCAGGTAAATGGATGGTTGTCGTGCAAACTAAAGGTGGAGGGCTCCAAGGGGCTTATGTGGTAGGATTACCCAATGCCTGCATCCGGATTCGTGGGCAGATTCCGGGCTCAAACAGCGTTGACGCATTAGTTGCCGTTTTTAGCGGGCTGGAACGAAGTGCAGAGTCACTTCTCGGCAAGGGGTATTCGATTCAGCTAGTCAGCTACAATCCGTTTGGCGTCATCCCGCCTCCTTATAAAGGGGGAGACATAGTGGCCACTGTGACGAACAATGGCAATCCTGTTTACGGGCAATGGGTTTATTTATTTGTAAACCTGCAAAAATCTGACCTGGCATTCAAAACTGATTTTGTACTCACCCAGGAAGTAGGGGGGGTGTGAGCCCTGCTCTTTTTGCCGGGAGCGAGGGTGTCTATTCGGAACAATATTGGAGATGTATGCCTACTGACAAAAACGGCCAGACGACCTGCAACTATCTCGGCTCTTATTTTCTCGATGTTGACACTCTGGCTTGGTTTTTGCGCGTAACACATACGCCAGTAACTGGCGTGGTTCATGCGGTAATCTTCAATAATGACCCTATTGCATTCATTGCCTCGCAAGGGAAGGGGCCCGTGCCAGAAGTTCTAGCTTCAGAAGATTTGACACTTACCTTCAATTTCACCGCCCGAATCAAAAATATTATCTACCGAGGCCCTGGGAGTACGACAGGAGGAAATATCACAGTTCAACATCGTTTTGCTCCTGACACAGTTGTAGACAAGGGGCAACTCGGATCAGAGAAAAATCCAAATCAGCCCGCGCCAGAATTATGGGGATACCCGCTGTACTATGGGGATAAGATTGTCATAAGACAATACGATGAAGTGATAGTACAATGGCTGTCTGGGGTGACCCTGGGTTTCAGGGCCAAGGACGATTGGGAGAAATACAAGGTTGATTATGCCGTAGTCAATATCGGCACCACTGACTCCGGGCTGCATGACCGCATTACGGTCTTAGCAAATAAATGGAGCCCTAACGCCTCGCTTGGAGCGCTCGCAGGAGTAACAGGTTGGAAATCTCTGTCAGCAGAAATATTTACCAAGCCAGCGCTATGGGCAACCTTGGCTTGCTTATATCCCCTCGGCTGGCAGTATGGGGACAATTGGACGAATCCCATAGCAGTTGAGCCCCACTCTCAGATACTGTTCGACTTTGATAATAACGTCACCCTCTGGACGTTGGAAGGCAACGCTACGGTCTTTACTACGGTTAATCAAAGCACGGTCGACGTAACCGCCGGCCATTCTATGCAGGTTTCACCTGACGGCACCTTCGGGAATCTAACCACCTTCAAGCAAAGCGACCTGAGCCCGGGTTTGGCTAGTCTGGCCAAGGATATGCAAAACTCTGAGACCTTGGCGGCAGCTACCCCAGCCAGCACCCAGGCCCCCCCTGGCCAGCTATCCACTGGCGGCTCCGGCAGTAACTCCAAGATGGGCGAATTCCTCAGACTGCTGGCGGTGGTAGCCACCATAGTAGTGGTAGCGCTGATAATCAGTATCACCATAAGAAAGCGGCGTAAACTCGCACTGGTGTCATCCCAACCCTCGACAACGGGTGATGGCAAGCCGGTCGCATCGCCTATGCCAGCCGCGTCTCGCGAACCGTCGGCCGGGGCCAGCCGATTCTGCAATAGGTGCGCTAATCAGGTCAAAGATGACGATGTATATTGTGGGAAATGCGGGGCCCCGCTTGTTTCAGCAACGCCTGTGAGCACAGTGATTGAGGCTCAGCCAGCGTTGTTCTGTTCCCGATGTGGAGCGCGGGCCCAACCGGGAGAGAGGTTCTGCGGCAAGTGCGGCGCTGGATTGTCCGCAGTATCTGAAACGCCTCGCGCCGGGCCGCCGGTAGCGATGGCTGCGGCCTATTGCCCGAGGTGCGGGACCTCTAATTCAGCCGGGGATCGTTTCTGCCGGAAGTGCGGGAGTCAACTGGTTTCCTGAAGGATGTAGAGCGTCAAGCTAAATGTGGCCCTTGTCTGACAAGCGCCACCATGATTTTCCGCAGAGCCATGACTTGGGGGATGGCTCGCTCAAGAGGAGTGCCGTGCGCTGTTCAAAATGTGGAGTCGATAACCCGGCCGATAATAGTTTCTGCACAAATTGCGGGGCTAAGCTGGAGGCTGCCGCGCCTGTTATTACGCCCGATGCGACACCTCGCCCGCTACCTCACACCGCCGCGTCTCCCATAACCCCAAAAGTCTTCTGTCGTCAATGTGGGGCTCAGATGGAACAGGAGGCGCATTACTGCAGCCGCTGCGGATACAAGCTGACAGCATTCTGCCCCAAATGCGGCTCGCAGCTTAATGCTGAGTCGCAGTTCTGTACCCGCTGCGGGTTACAATTGAGTCAGCCCGCAGTCAGCCAAAGCGCCACCGTGTACACCCAGGTCCCCGCGGCACCGCAGGTTAGTCGAGCTCCGGCCATGCCTGGCAAGGTGACTTCCAAAACGGTCTCCCTGTCGGCAAGGACGATAGCCGCCGGTGTGGGATCCTTACTGATGCTTATCTCGTTGGCACTGCCCTTCTACACTGCTAGGAGTGGAGGAGCTTCAGCTAATGTGAGCGTCAGCGATCTGTTAAAAGCTAAAACCGATTGGGCTGGCACGGGCCTTCCCGTGCTCCTGATAATCATCTTTGCCTCCATACTGCTACTCTCCGTTATAATTGGATTCTTGACCAGAAGGACGCTAAAACCTCTGTGGTTCACACTAGGTCTGCTGTGTATGTTCGCCGTCATTGGTAATGCGAGCTACATAGTAGTGCAGATGCACCGCACCACGGCTGAATGGGTGAACATAATCGCTCCTGGTTGTGTTTTAGCCTTTGTGGGTGCAGTGATAGTGAGCATCAGCGGCCGCAGCAGAGCGTGATGCGAATCGCGAAGGGCCAGCAACGATGAGAAAGTCTTGCCCCTTCCCGACCCGTCTCAGTCTTTTTGTTCCCGGGCACTCCGAGTAGATTTGTTTAGATAACGGCCTCGACGCTGGCGTTGGAAAGCAGGTAATGCAATCTTCTCCTGGTCAGGCTCAGACCGGAGTCAATACCAGCTTAACAGAGTTTCCCGGGCAGATATTTACCATTGTTGCAAAGGAAGTGATTTTGGAATGCCCCAGCACTGAACATTCCGTCATAAGGTGTGATCATGCTAACGTAGTATAGCCCAGCCTCCACACCGTCCTCTTGCCCAACACCACTCCCAAGCTCCAAAATTCAAAACAATGCCCCTCAATTTCACAAACCATACTAAAAAAACGATACCCAAGTGTTGTAAATACGAATGTGTTGAATTGTAGTGCTTTAGGGGGGGTGTAGTTAACTATTTGAGTATAGAGAATTTGGGGTTTGGCTTGTTCTAAAAGCCCTACAGCAGCATGAAGCACTACAGGGCGGTGTTTGGGGTAGCTAAATGCAGATGATGCTATCAATGCTCACAGGAAGTTTAGTCCGCTGGATAACTTGGGGATTAAGTAGGGTACGTTGCCAGACGCACTGCAGTAATAATCTGAGGGCTTTCATCACCATAGACCCGTTTGTTTATACCCCATAGGCTCACGGCTACCTCTCCAGGCGTCCGCACAACTCTATTTCGATTTGGGTTTGATAACAGGATTCTTGCCCTTTATTGGTAGATTCTGATACGGCGTCCCAGCTGAACTCGTTGGCGATGACGTATCTACGACGCCTTCTCCAGCTGTCTGGAGCCCCTTTAGCGTCATGTTAATCTCCTCCAAGTTCCCGTTGATAGCAAATAGTGCGTCTCTAATCTCGTCCATGACGATACCGAATCTTCCCACAATGTAGCTTCCGTCCATTTTTGCTCCTTTCTAGGTTTTGTTACCTCTCCCGGCGTCCGCTCAGCTCTTTAGCTTCTTTGAAAGCCCCATCATCTTCAGCCTCGCGCCCCGGCCTTCGGAAGGCGTGGGCTGGGGCTTGTGGCCTTTGCAGGCAGCATGTCGGCTGGGATGTCGCCCTTTAGTTTTCATTTCTACTCAGCTCCCCTCATTACCTTCGTGTGGGGATTTCTATTTAGGCTCCTGACGTCCGCTCAGCTCTTCTTTTGACTACTTGGCCCGCTTGCCACTAGAGGCCCTCAGACTAGGCCCTTACCGTTGCATACTTCGCAGCGTATTTTACTACCGCCAATGCTTCTGCGAAACCCTAGCCCACCGCATTCTGTACAAGGATGCCTCCTGTCCCAAGGTCGGTCTACCTTCCCTGTACCTGCGCATGATGGACAGGGAAAGGTATTGCTACCGGATATTCTACGCTCCTCCTTCGTGCGCATACCATTGCAGTTTGGACAAATAGGCATTTATTCACCTTCTCCGCTCTGGAGTCTTAGTTAGGCTTCCGCTTGTCTTGAAGCTCGTACTTGACCGTCAAGCTAGTGTTACCGCCTTCAGCGGAGCTCTTTACGAGGTAACCAAGCAAGATTCTTCCTGTCCCTTGTATACGATACCCAAACAAGAAAGTCAAGCGCTGGGGAAATCGGGTAGTGGGTCATTTTGACTCGCTTATTTATTGAGGATAAATTGAGAACAGCATGAAGCACCGCAGGGCGGTGGTGGAGTAGGGTAACTCCTACTCAGCTGCCTCTTAAGTAGACATACTTACTATCTTGAAGGTTGTTCGTACCTTAGCGGTTATCCACTCCTTGAGGGAGTCAACCTTCTGCTCCTTGGGCAAGTCCCATCCTGGGTTTATGCTGATTTTGACCTCAATACCATTATTGAGTGCCTTGACGCTGTCAACCGTGCCTCTAAAACTGAGCACTCTTTCCATTTCATACTTAGCACGTTCAAGGTTGTCTTTGGCAGTGCCACTAACAGGCTCTAAAATAACCTTCATATACAACTCCTCAATGTGTTTGACTGTGTGACTTCTTGCCAATGACAACGTTGGCTTTTTCCCACTCACAATAAATGTCAAATTGCCTCTTGGCTCCACACTTCTTGCAGACGCCAAAGCTCTTGTCATCAAGAACCCAGTAATGAGCCTTGTCCTTGCTCTCGCCATCACAGAGCTTCTTTTTACCCATCTTATTCCATCTACAACATTAGATTTCTTGACGACATTCTACTGCGAAATGTATAATGGCGCAAGAAGGTTCTAAAAAGTGAGCAAACCTCTGCGTTAGAAGATAATAATGCGACAAACTTACGAGCAAAACCTAGACCAAAACTTCAAACCCGAATTTACTTATGCGGAATGTCTCAAGATAGTTAAGGGGCTGGAAGCTGTAAGGAAATGCCATTTAACCAACAGCCCTATCGTTGAGAGGGCGGCTAGACTAATGCAGCGCAATAGAATTCATTATCTCCCGTCATTGAATCTATTCATAGAGGATATGGCGGCTAAGGCGTTGGAAGATACCAAACAATCATCCAAAACATTGGAGCAGCCGAAACCAATTATCCCGCCTGGGACAGCATGAAGCACTACAGGGCGGTCGTTGGGTAGTGTTTGAGCTGGCTTGATGAATCACCAATAAGATGGCCTTAGCTTAAGAATCGAGATGTGGGTTTATTCGGTGACATTTACAGGCTCCGGAGCTAATTCTCCGATTCTTTATTGAAACTGGCAGTTGAAGGTTCAAACACACCGTTTGACTTCGCAGCAAAGCCAAAGCCTACACAAAAGCCTCCGAGAAGTCCTGTCGCCGTTGCAAACTGAAGTAGACTGAGGTCCACCCAACCTCCCAGGTATCCGTTGGAATAACTAGCCCAACCTATATAACCATGAGGCAGGTAGTTCATGCCCAAGAAGCCTAGAGCTGCAGCCACTGTACCGCTAGCAATCCAGGCAAACCCTAAGACGCCCCCGAGTCCTACCAGCCACAGGCGCCTTTCCTGAGTTCCGGCTAAGCTGTGGCCAATTAATAAACCTCCAGAAGCTGCCAAAATGACGATTAGGGCACCCATAATGGGAGCTATGTTCCAGTACCATTCGTGGTTATCGACAAAATAGAAGGAGGTCACAAGAAGCGTAGCGATAAAACCTGATAACAGGCCTAACATCAACAGTTTTTTATTCTTTGTGCCCGTCGTATACAATTTCGTTGTCATTATCAAGACCGGTTCCTATCATACCACAAATTACAGAATTGCAGGAGTATTCTATGTGAATTGTTTATATAAATTCCATAGACAGTTTGGGTAAATGCCCTTGAACTTAAGTAACATGGTTCATATTTAGTTTGAGCTATGGGAAGTGGAGATACCCTGATCAATAGAGCAATGATACTCTAACAACCCCCATTTGTGTAATCCTTTTGGCCTACCGAACAGGACTGGGGTGAGATTCAGTGTACAAGATGGCTTTCTGTTCAGTCGGTACAAACATCCCTATGTTCGTAGCCTGGTGACCTGCTCGCGCACGGAGTTCAGGGATTCGGCGGCCGCGGTTTCGAGGGCTTCGACTTTGGAGGCTTCGGGGACATCTTCGATGCCTTCTTCGGCGGCACCGGTGGCTTCCTTCTTCTTAAGAACCAGTATGCGACCAGCAGTATCACTATCACCGCAGTGATGGGGCCAATAATCACGCCTGTGTTTGTCTTCTTGCCCACCGCCGGCGTCGGTGTAGGTGTAGGCGCTGGTGTAGGTGCTGGTGTAGGCGCTGGTGTAGGTGCTGGTGTAGGTGTGAGTGTGGGGGTGGGTGTAGTTTTGATCATAAAGCACTTGCACGCCCCGGCCCTGAAGTGTGGGAATGTATATGGTTGTCGAATCTGAACTTAGCGGGTTACTGCGGAGGTCAACCGTGTCTCCTTGTGCGAGTCCTGAGTTATTGACCAGAGGCTCTACATTCCCTATCTGGTTTGAGGAGAGGTACAGGTAGGTCAGGCGGGTGAGGCCGGAAAGTGGCGATATGTCGCCTACCTGATTCGAGTCGAGGTCCAGCAATGTAAGGTTGCCGAGACCAGAGAGTGGCGATATGTTGCCTATCTGGTTTGACGAGAGCCACAGCTTGGTCAGGCGGGTGAGGCCGGAAAGTGGCGACGTGTTGTTACCGATCTGATTCGACCCGAGGTCCAGCGATGTAAGGTTGGCGAGGCCGGAGAGAGGCGATATGTTGCCTATCTGGTTTGACGAGAGACCCAGGTATTGCAGGTTGCTGAGACCGGAGAGTGGCGATGTGTTGTTGCCAATCTGGTTTGAGTCGAGATACAGCTCGACCAGGCTGGTGAGACCGGAGAGTGGCGATATGTCGCTTATCTGATTCGAATTGAGGTTCAGCCTGGTCAGGCGGGTGAGACCAGAGAGTGACGATATGTTACCTATCTGGTTTGAGTCGAGGTACAGGTAGGTCAGGCTGGTGCAGTATTCTAGTCCAGTGAGGTCGGTGATGCCCTTGTTTTCGGGAGAGAAAGCAGTAAGCCCCGCTAAGTCTGATTGGTGAATGTCTCCTGTTAGCTCATTTATGGCTAGGCGAATTGCTGCTTGCAGGTTTGGGTCAGGGAAATTGACTACGGTGTCAGCCCTGGCAATCGAATCGGGAAATACCAACGCAAGCAAGCTCAATAGGACAATTGCTAAGAGGAAACCGTGAATGATAATGCAGCCCCTGTTCTTAATCATGTTCCTCTCCCTCATTAATTAGTCTTCCCCTTGCGCGACAGCTTTGGTGCTGGTTCAGTAGACTCCAGGGGTAAAGACGATTTCTAAGTACTCTGACTCGTGCAGCCATTTGGCTGAACCATCTTATTGCTGAATCCTGAGGATGGGGATAGATGTTTCTTGTGTCACCGGCGCATTTCCAACAATTTAGTCTACCCCTGCCGGAGCAAAGCAAAAAACAAAAACTGATCATGTCGCATATAGGAAGTTCACGCTGGACTAGTACTTAGTTGCGTCAATCCCCGTTACATAGTTGTCAGTCAAAAGCAGGGAACGATACGTTTGAAAACCGGTCCTCATTATAACGCTAATTTCTATAACTAAGTACTAGATTATGGCAGAGGGCATTAGAGGTGTCAACGACATTGCCATTAGCTGGCAGGGCAACCCGTGAAGATTGGATGCCACATCCTGATGAAAATTTGCTGACAAAAGCAGCATACAGGGGCTTTTGCCAGGCTCTTAGCAATCCAAGCAGCGACACAGATGGTACAAAGACAGCTCTCTATGACCACGGACCTTGGGTTGTCGGGGGTCTACAATTTTGTCAGTAGCTAAAAGTTCAGGGAAACTGCTTCACATGTCATGGTTCTGGAGGACTCTGAAGGGTATTCCTACGCATGAGGGGATAGTCATGCCTATGTTCGTCCAATGGTAGACCTCTGAAGCTGCGTTATGGGGTATCATATGCGACGGTGAGGTGAATAAAAAGGCGCCGAAGCGACCGGAGGTGTTATAATGGGACGAATGAAAAATTGCCTACGAAGCCGGAGCGGCAGCAAAGACTCTGATATGACAGTTACTGCACAGAGAAGGTCATGCAGAAGACAATAATACATTTTGCACATGCCAACGGCTTTCCTTCCGGTACCTATAACAAGCTCTTCCGGTTGCTGGGACCGGAATATTCGGTAATCTCGATTGACAGGCTCGGACACAGCGCCAGGTATCCAGTAGATGACAACTGGGTTAGCCTGACCCGCGAGCTTATTCAGCACATCGAGGACAATTGTGACGGGCCGGTGATCGGGCTCGGACATTCCCTGGGAGCGATTCTCAACTTCAGGGCCGCGCATGAAAGGCCAGACCTGTTTCAGCAGATTATTATGCTTGATCCCCCACTGGTGTATGGTCCTTTCGCTCTCTTCCTGGTCGCTGTGAAGAAGCTTCGGCTAGCGGGGCGCATCATGGGGCCGGCAGCCTTGGCGAAAAGGCGTCGTGAAGAATGGCCCAGCCGTGAGGAGGCAAGAGCGCATTTGCGGGGCAAGGCCCTTTTTAGTCGTTTTGATCCGGACTGTTTTTCAGATTACATTGAAAATGGAATGGTTGAGACACCTTCTGGAGTAAGGCTCAGCTTCGACCCGAAAGTGGAAGTGGAAATATTCAAGACGACGCCGCATGACATGCACAGGTTCAAGCCGGGAGTGAGCATCCCTGGGAATCTGGTTGTGGGCGAACGGAGCGAATTCCGGCGGTTTGTCGAAGGATTCGCCTTGAAACACCGGCTGCATTTTGAATGCTTTGTCGGTGGGTCACATCTTTTCCCGTTGGAGTATCCCGAAGCGACAGCAACCCTGCTAAAGCGGTTGATAAATGCGGGAAAGCTAGCCATTGCCGGCTAGTCGGATAAGGGAGGAAATCATGTAGAAGGTGCGACCATTGAATAGTAGAGGTCAGCGCATCATATGTGAATTAGCACCTTAAGAAAGGAGCTTCAAAATGAGTTGGAAAGAGGAATACAGGTCCAAGCTATGCAGTCATAAGCAGGCGGCGAAAGTCGTCAAATCGGGCGACCGGCTGTTAACTCCCATTGGCTTGGGTGAGCCGTCCACGGCTGCGATGGACGCCGTCGCGGACCGGAAGGATGAACTCAAGGACATTCAGTACATCAATGCACTTGTATTTCATCCCTATAAAATATTTGCTCCTGAGTACAAGAAGACCTTTGATATGATGTGTGGCTTCTACAACCAGCTTACCATGTGGCAGCATGATGAGGGCATCTCAGCCTTTCTGCCCATCCAAAGCTCCAGTGTAGGCAATGTGTCTAAGAAGAGGCAGGCGATCGACCCCCGCAGGATGGTCATCATCACTCAGGTAAGCCCTCCAGACGACCACGGGTATGTATCGCTGGGGCTCGATCTGTTCTTTACACCGGATATCATTGATCAAGGCGCTGTGGTTATCGGCGAGGTCAACCCGAACATGCCGCATACCTATGGCAATTCGCACTACCACGTGAGCCGGTTCAAGAAGTTCGTCGAGATAGACGAGCCTCTGTTTTCGCCTCCTCTTCCTGAGCCGTCGGAGGTGCACAAGAAGATTGCAGCGAATGTGGTAAGCCTGCTAAGGGACAGGGATTGTCTTCAGGTGGGGATAGGCGCTGTCCCGGGACAGATATCCAAACTTATTGCAAACAGTGATCTCAAAGACCTGGGGATTCATACAGAGATGGCTCCCCAGGGCACCCACCTGCTTGTGGAGAAGGGCCTTGTCAATTGTAAATATAAAACAACTCATCCGAATAAGATTATCACGTCCTTCACCGTTGGCGACAAGGAGCTTTACGACTTTCTGGGCAACAATCCCATGGTTGAGTTTTATTGTGCTTCATATTCCAACTCTATTCCATTGCTGTGCCAGGAGAAAAACCTGGTGGCCATAAACGGCTCTGCCGAGGTTGACCTTGTGGGAACCATCGCCTCAGAGTCCTTTGGCGATTCCATGCGGTCTGGGCCGGGTGGCCAGCTTGACTTCGTGATAGGGGCTTACTGGTCTGAAGGGGGCAAGGCGATCAACATCATGCCCAGCACCTACGATGGTGGTAAGAAATCGCGCATCGTGCCCTATCTGACGCAGGGAGCAAGGGTGACCGTGCCCAGGCACTACGCGCAGTATATAGTGACGGAGTGGGGCATAGCCAACCTTGCGCCGCTTAATGAAAGAGAGCGCGCCCTGGCTCTTATCGAGATTGCGCATCCCAAGTTCAGAGCAGACCTCTTAAAGGCAGCCAAAAAGAGACTCAGGTTTTAATATCTAACAACCATCGAAAGATAGGCAGCGTCCTGATACACCCATTGATTTAGACTTCGGACCCGCGATCTGCAATGTTGAAGCTAAAAAGGCGACCGAAAGGTCGCCTTTACGTTCAACCGACCCCGATGGGGCTCCGGTCGGCACGTGATACTTTGGGGACTCGTCGTATGATAGCTGGAAAAACGGCCTTAGTTCTTCCTTGGGCTTAACTCCAACAACCCTGTTGTGCTCAATTATGATGCGTTCAAACAGAGTGTTTGCCAACTTGTTGCGTTGCTCTTGGTTCGCTTCGTGCCATGCATCCGCAACATTGCTCAAGAAGTGAGCCA
>Ga0209777_10007072_pt1 | contig 12530 bp, 12 predicted proteins | sample FrelakmetHBP12HB_FD_187147 | JGI IMG/M metagenome (GOLD analysis project Ga0209777, IMG submission 187147) | Freshwater lake sediment microbial communities from the University of Notre Dame, USA, for methane emissions studies -HBP12 HB (SPAdes)... | ecosystem: Environmental > Aquatic >... | reverse complement strand
ATCCTGCAAGCCCGCAAAACCACTTTTTTCAAATCGCTTTACCCAATATTGGACTGTGCGAGGGCTTTGGCCCAGAAGGCCTGCAACGTGATAGCAGCTCAGTCCCGAGCAAACAAGAAGAACCCCGTGCAATCGATGGTCGTAACGCGATTTCTCGGATCGTTTAATCTCATCCTGAAGCGCGATTCGCATGAAATCGGCTTCTGTGATTTGAAGCTTGCGCACGATAACCCCCTTTTTGCTATATGTTTTTGAATATAGCAGAAGAGTTTATTATGCGCAATTACTTTTGTCGTCATGTATAATTTAATTTTCTGGTGTTCAGAATGGCTCATATTACGGTTACCAAAAGGCGCTTTTGTCTTACCCTCTGCACCGCAGTCTTTTTTATAATAATACTTCCTCACCATAATGCCTGTCCAGCAGCATCTGTGCAGGTCGCCCCGCCAGTATTAGATAGCGAATATATCGCCTTTTTGCTGGGAAGCGTTTTTTTTCTTCCCGAAGTAATTGACCTTACCCTGTTAAGCGATAATACCTTTTCTCTCAGATCAGACCTTTTTATACAGCCTGCCACGGGAACTTATCATCAGGAAAACTTTTTTCTGCTTCATGCCCAGGGAACAACCGGCAAATTTTTTGACCCGGACTTCCAGGAGGATATTGAAATTAAGTATGACTTCAGGGTCCGGCCCATGGGGTTCAGGAACCGCCTGGTAGCAGGAAGCGGGACACGGACTTTCATTTTCTCCAAAGATGGCACCCCCGACACCCCGGAACGATTCATATACTGCGGTTCCGGCTTTTAAGGGTACCTCCGTTGCAATCTAATCAATAAAACACCTCCGTTAATCGTGCTGCCATGCTCAGGCCTGCTGCTTTTTTAAAATAATCCTGGTAATTTCCCGCGGGCAGTTGATGCGCAGGGGCGGGCCGATGACGCCGAGCCCCCTGTTGATGTACAGGAATGAATCACCGTTGCGGTACAGGCCGTAGATAAAATAGGGGTAGATGAGGATATAGTTAATGGTCGTTTTAAGTCAGGTCGAAAACGGGTAGCGGTAAAAAAGAAACAGGTAGGAGAGATTTAAAAACAGGATATAGGCAAGGGCTGCTATCCGGGTTTTTTTATTCTTAAAGGAGCGGAAGATGTTGTAGCAACCATAAAGTGTTACCAGCTGCACGGCTACAAAAAACAGAGCAAAGCCTGCAATAATAAAAAACCTTTGCAATCCCATAATAAAATGAAAAAGGGGGGTGGTTTTTAAAACCCGCCCCCTTTTGGGCAATCGTATTTTTTTAAAGCCGGTTACATCATTTGTTGATGCTGTCGGAAAGCGTCTGGGTGCCGCGTGTCTGAATCTTTGCCCACACTTCGGGCCGCTCCCGCTTTATCTTCTCCGGGTCTTTAAGAATAAGGTTCCACATCATCTTGGGTGACTTGTACTGGCTCCAGCTGCCGTCCATGGTATGCCCGTGACACAGGGAGAACAGGTAATCAATCTCGTCGTCCGTGTAGGTAGGAATGAGCGCGTACCCGGTTGTAACCTGCATCATCCCTTCGTCATTAAACTCAAAGGATTTAAGCCACCACTGGTTATATTCTTCAAAGCCGGGCTTACCCTCAAGCTCTTTCGCCACGGCTTCTGCTGCCCTGAAACCGCAGCTCAGGGCTCCCTGGGCCTGAACTTCAACAAACGCTGCCGCATCGCCGAGCATGATGCAGTTTCCCTTGGCCGGCTGTTTCAGCGGTGTAAATGCCCTGGTCGAGCAGCAGTGCTTGGCCTCTATCTTGGCATTTTCAAACATGAAGGCCATGGGACCTTGTTTAGTGAAAAATTCAAACGTACTCTCGGGTAGCTGTTTTGGGCTGCCAAGAATAATCATGTCAGCCCAGTCAAAATGGCCCTCGGGCCCGGTACCCATGAGCGGCGCCAGGTTGGTGCCGTAGCAGCGACCCCACCAGCCCCGCCACTCCGAGGGGCTGTAGTTTTTTACATTGGACATGTATACCGCGAGGCACAGGGCAAACCCCAGATAGGCGCGCTCATTATTTCTGCCCAGTTTCTGCGCCAGCTGGGCGCTTGCGCCATCAGCAGCGATAAGTTTCTTAGCCTGGATTTTAAATTTTTTACCCTTGCTCACGCATTTGAGCTCAACCCCTGCGGGGCTGTCCGTTACATCATAGGCGGTTGTTTCAGTAATATAGGTAACCCCTAAGGCAAGGCACTCTTCAAGCAGGCCCTTCAACAGCGTTCCCTTGCCGTATTTATAAGCAAATGGCCGCTTATCAGGCCAGGCAAAATGGCAATGATACAGCTTGGGAGAAGAATAGTATTTATCCGTGACCGGGCAGAATTCTCCCCGGTAGTTAACTTCCCAGCCGTTTTTGGTTGAGATTATTTTCCCCGCAGCAGTGTCAACCTTAATGGTATCGCCATTGTAGTCTTCATCGAGAATGATATGCTCGCTGCAGTACCGGGTAATTTTAGAAATATCCTTGCGCTTCTCTATGAGAGCGACTTTCAGCCCCTTTTTGTTGGCCCATTTTGCTGCATGCAGCCCGCCGGGGCCTGCTCCAACTATTGCGAGATCATAAACCATTATGACTCCTCCTTATCTATTAAATACCGTTCAGCTAATTGCTTTCATCGGGCAGTAATCTTCACAGGTATGACAGGCCGTGCAGTTCCCGGTAAAGACATGGGCTTTTTTGTCATAACCGCCTTTGTCCTCAAGCTCAAGGGCACCAATCGGGCAGGCCTCCATGCAGCCGCCACAGCCCAGACACTTATCCTCGTCAACCACCGGATACTGGCGGCAGGACGGACAGATGTTGAAAAACTCCGGGAGAAAATAATATTGCCGCGTGATCTTTGTCAGATGGGGCTCCGGAGCATAGGGATTACCGCACTTGGTGCAGACTTTCAGTTTATGCTCAACCTGCCAGTTCAAAATTTCCCGCTGCGCACCGGTTTGCGTACAGCCCTCGGGAGTGCATTGCGATGTGGACGGCAGATCGTTCTTTTTAATTATACCGGTGGGACAGATAAACGCGCACGAGCCGCAGGCAACACAGTCTTCAGCGGTTTTATGAAAGGGCGAATCAACGATTTTATTGATGCCGCTTCCGGCAAACTGTATGGCCCCGGCCTTGACCACTTCGTTGCAGGCGCGCACGCAGAGCCCGCAGAGAATGCAGTAGTCATTGTCTTTGCCCATCTGCGGGGCGCTTTCCTTAATCCCGTACTCCTCTGCCAGTTGGCGGATAATCTTAACATTGGGGCAGCGGGCAAGATACAGCTCAATAACCAGCTTTCTGCCTTCAGCTACCCGCGGCGATTCAGTCTTTACTTCCAGCCCGTCTTCGGCGGGGTAGGTGCATGATGTTTCAATGGTGGTCCTGCCGTTTTTAGTGACTTCCACAATGCACAGGCGGCAAGCGCCGTATGGCTTCAGGGCTTCGTTTGAGCATAGCGTGGGAATCTTGATATCGTGCTCGCGCGCCGCTTCAAGAATCGTTGCACCTTCCGGTGCGGTAATTTTTTTTCCATTAATTTTAAGTGTCGCCATAGGTTTCATCCCCTATATAATTAAAGAATAGCGGTTGCGTATGTTCTGTCCTGTTAATTAAGCGCCCTTTCTGAGCAGCTTACCTTCCACTTCCTTGGGGAAATGTTTGAGTACGGAAAGAAAAGGAACGGCCGCTGTTTTACCCAACGCACATGCCGCAGTGTCTGACATTGCAGCAGCCATGCGTTTTACCAGATTGAGGTGCTCCTTTGTGCCGTATCCCTGCATAATGCTGTCAATAATTTCCTGAAGCCGTTTAACGCCTTCCCGGCAGGTGCTGCATTTACCGCAGGTCTCTTCTGCAAAAAAGTCGGTTAAAAACTTCGCCATGTCAAGCATGTCCGTGCCTTCATCCATGACCAGCAGTCCCCCGGAGCCAAGCAGGCTCCCGGCCTTGGTGAGCTGATCATAATCAAGCTTAATATTGAGAAGAGAGGCGGGGAGCACTCCTCCGGACGGCCCGCCGGTTTGAAAGGCTTTTACTTTTTTTCCTGTTCCGGTTCCTTTGCCAAAGGTTTCAATGATGGCCTTGACCGGCGTTCCCAGGGGAACCTCTACCCAGCCGGGCTGAGCCACAGCGCCGGAGAGCGCTACAATCTTGGTTCCGGTGCTGGATGCGGTGCCGATCTTTGCAAACCATTTTCCGCCATGCAGGGCAATGAGGGGAATATTTGCCAGCGTCTCAATATTATTGACTACCGTCGGCTTGCCAAAAAGACCCTGCTGTGCAGGGTACGGCGGCCGCGGCCGCGGTTCTCCGCTCAGGCCTTCAAGCGCATTGAGCAGTGCGGTTTCCTCGCCGCACACATAAGCGCCGCCGCCGCGCTTCACCTTAAGCGAGAAGGAAAGTCCGCTTCCTAAAATATTGCTGCCCAGAAGACCGGTCTGTTCTGCCTGCCTGATTGCCTCTTCCAGCCGTTCCAGCGCGACAACATAGCGGTCATTGACGTATATGTAACCCGCCTCTGCGCCAACTGCGTAGCCTGCTATGGCCATGCCTTCGATTATTGCCTGGGGGTCGGATTCAAGAAAACTCCGGTGCATCCCGATCTCAGGGTCACCTTCGCTGCCATTACACACAATATATTTTTTATCCCCTGCTGCAGAGCGGCATGCCTGCCATTTCAGCCCTGTCGGGAACCCTGCGCCGCCCCGGCCCCGGAGCTTTGAAACCGTAACTTCTTTGATCACGTCCTCCGGCTTCATCTCCGTGAGCACTTTTGCCAAAGCCTTATAGCCATCCAGGGCAATATATTCTTCAATGCGCGACGGGCTGATGGTGCCGGCATTTTTACTCACCAGCTTTAACTGGTTTTTGAAAAAATCCTGCTTCCGGTATTCTTTGATGCCGGACAGGGCTGCGGGAACCTTCCCCTTTGCGTATTTAAGCGGAGCGATATTCGGGCAGTAGGCTTCTTCATCGTGCCGCGCCAGTGCCAGGTCCTGCACCACCTTGCCTGTTTTGATTGCTTTCAGCAATTCCCCGACTCTTTCCACGGTGACCGGTCCATAGGTAATGCGCGGCTTGCCCGGCTGGATTACTTCAACAATCGGCTCGGCATAGCAGAGGCCGTTGCATCCCACCGCTACCACCTCAGCTTGTATCTTCTTTTTTTTTACTTCATATTTCAGTGCTTCCAGAACTTTTCCCGCTCCCTTTGCCAAGCCACAGGTTGCTGATCCTACGGTGATGCGTGTCGTGGCCGGAGAGAGCAACTCCAAACCCTGTTTTTTTATTTTAGAAAGGTCACTGGCTCTATTTATTTTCATAGGTCTTGCGCTCCTCTATTCGTGTAAGATTTCTGCAATCCTGGCCTGTGCCTGAGCACCGCCATACAGCTCACCGTTGATCATTACTGCGGGAGACATATCACAGCATCCAAGACATCTAACCTTCTCCAGGGTTATCAGTGAGCCATTTCCTGATACTTTCTTTTCCAGCTCCTTGAGGATCTGGCCGCCGGCTTTAACATGACATCCTGTTCCATTACAAACGGTAACCGCATATTTTTTCAGCGGCTTTATACGAAAGGCCGTATAGGAGGTGGCCAGTCGATACAGGTTGCTCAGGAATATGTCTTTCTTCTGGCTCACCAGTATGAGCGCTTCCTGCGGTAAGTAGCCGCACTTGGCCTGGATGGCATGAAGTATGGAGATGACTGTTTCCTGTCCGCCAGGATTGTTCTTAATAATCTCCTCCACCACCTTCATGTCAATATCACCCATGGTGGAAAATGCTTTCAGAATATTACTCTTGAAAGGCTCCGGGACCGTCTCATGGACGATCTCTGTCACATGGCTCTCTGCAGCGGGACCGCCTTTTGCTTTCTGCTGGAGAACCTGCATCAGTTTTCCCCGGAAGACGCCGCGTAATGCTTCAGGAACTTCCTGAAGCATGCGTTCAAACATGGCCTGGCTCTTGCCCGCCCATTCACCGGCAGCAACTGCCTGCGCGCCCGGTGAAGGGGTAGCACTTTTCTGTGCCGCCATTTTTTTTGTTTTTGTCATTTTCCCGCTCCTTTCAGGAATTAAGTAGTATCTGCAAATAGTCTTTCTATAGAGCTATTCTGGTTGAATCTTATCGGTTAGTTTTTTATAGTCACTCTCCACCGTAGTGGTTAAATCTGCAATCTGCTGCTCAGAGATCTCGGCAAAGCGATACTGCGGTTTCAGGTAATCCGCCAGGGGTCGCGGCTTTGCGGTGGTAACGGCCAGGTGATAGGCAGAGGCACTGCCCACTTCATACAGCGGGAAGGCCCTGCTTTCAACTGCCCAGCGGCCTATTTTCACGGTGAGTTCCGGATCAAACTGCCATGCAACCGGGCACGGGCAGAGTATGTGAATGTAGGCCTTACCCTCGGCCTCCAGGCCCTTTTTAACCTTTTCATACAGGTCAAAGGGATAGCTGGGACATGCGGTGGCTACATAGCGGAACCCCTCGGCTACCGCTATAGCAGGCATTGCTTTCTTTACTGCCTCCTCAAGACTGCCTCCTGCTTCATTGTCAAAGCAGATGATCAGTTCTCCGCCGGTTTTTTTTATCCGCAACAGTGACGGCTCGCTGTTGCCCATGGGGGACTTATCAAACAGCCTGGCAAAAAGTTTCCCATCGCCGGCCTTCACCCACTCAGCCTTTTCTATCACTGCTTCGAGTGCCTTATAGGTCTGTCTGATAGCGAGCGCCAGGCCACAGCCAGAGCAGGCGATGTTTTTTTCAGGGACAAAATATTCCTTAAAGGGCAAAAAGTTGGGGACAAAAAGACTGAACTTATCCATTATTAATCCTCCTTCACCATGCTGATGACACCAAACCAGCATTCGCGGTGACAAATGCCGCATCCTTTGCATTTGTCCGTGTCGGCCTCAAAAAAACCGTCTTCAGTTCTATAAATTGCGCCATCAGGGCAGTACACATAACACAGCCCGCACCGTACGCATTTGTCTTTATCCCATTCGGGGGTCGCTTCTCTCCTGGTTCCCGGCTTAAACGGCCGGCCCAACTCCTTATCGAGCAGCGAGCACTCTACCATGCTTTTTGTAAACTTAGCAGTTGATTCCAAGCGTAATCTCCTTTCCTTGTAATTAAGGATATATCCCTTCTGAAAGCGTCTTGCTATTATTCCCCAAGTTGCTTACAGCTCATCGGGTGCCTTCATGGGACAAACCTGCACGCAGGTCTTACACTCAAGGCACAGATCTACATCAATGAACGCCCGATCTTTCACAAAGCGAATTGCTGTCCGGGGACAAAGGTCAACACAACCTCCGCAACCAACACATTTTTCCCTGTCAACTTGTATCATGCTATGCCTCCTTTAAATATAAGCTTGCTGTTACTCAATTTTTGTCTGGGTTGCAAAGTTTTTGAGAAACCCCTCTACAAAAACATCATTTATGGTTTCTATCAAATGATCAAGGCTGTACTTGCTCTCCAGAAGAATGTTTTCACTCCGGTACAGGCTGAGCAGGCAAAAGCGAAACGAATTAAGCACTGCCAGCAGAAAGGAGGGGTCTTCATTTTTTATTTCACCTTTTGCTATGCCCTCCTGAATGATGGCGCGGATTTCGTCAAACGCTTTTTTGTCTTTGGTATTAAAAATTGTGCGGAACTGGCTATACTCATCATGCAGTATATATTTCAGGAGTTTGCTTCGGGTTGTTAAGGTAAAGTTTGTTGTTATTATCTTTTTCAGCTTTTGGGGCGTTGGTTCATCTGCAGTAAACGCGTTATAGGTTTCCCGGGTTATGTGCTGGTACTCTTCCTCTAACAGGCAGGTAAATATATTTTCTTTGGTTCTAAACCCGCGATAAACCGTTGCCTGATTGACTCCTGCATGCCGTGCAATATCAGCGTACGTGGTTTTAAAATAGCCCTTCTGAGCAAAAAGTTCTTTTGCAGCGCTGAGGATTATTTCTTTTGTCTTATCTGAAACTTGCAAGCAAAAACCCATCTTTGATATATGTAATGCATGTTTATTATGTGTTTTGCTTGCAATTGTCAAGAAATTTTGTATGCTTTTTTTATAAAAAAACAAAAAAGGCAGACGCTTTCTGTCAGCATCTACCTTGATAACTGCATAAGTTAGCTATCAGGTTGTCACCTCTTGTAAAAAAAGAACCCTTCATAGCTGCTGGGCTGAATGCTGAAAGTCTTTTCAGTCAATACCCGCCTTCTCTTTCAGCACCGCTGCCATGTCTGTCCGTTCCCACGTGAAATCTTTATCATCTCGCCCAAAATGTCCGTACGCCGCCGTCTTCTTGTATATCGGCCGCAGCAGGTTCAGGTGCTTTATAATCTGCGCCGGCCGAAAATCAAACACCTCATTCACTATCTCGGCTATCCGATCCGGTGGAATTTTACTCGTCCGGAAGGTATTTATCATTATCGACACCGGCTTTGCCACCCCGATACAGTATGCCACCTGCACCTCGCACCGCGTCGCCAGCCCTGCCGCTACTATGTTCTTGGCCGCGTAGCGCGCCATGTAGGAGGCCGACCGATCCACCTTTGACGGGTCCTTCCCTGAAAACGCGCCTCCCCCGTGGCCCCCCTGCCCGCCGTACGTGTCGCAGATTATCTTCCGCCCCGTCAGCCCGCAGTCGCCCTTCGGTCCCCCGACCACAAACCGCCCCGTCGCATTGATGAAAAATTTCGTGTTCTTATCCATCATATCGCCCGGGATTACCTTCTTGATCACCTCTTCTATAATCCCTTCCCGCAGCCGCGCGTCCTTTACCTCCGGCGTGTGTTGCGACGCCACCACCACCGCATCCAACCGTACCGGTTTCCGGTTGTGATACTCTACCGTCACCTGCGTCTTGCCGTCCGGCCGTAAAAAATCAAGAATTCCCTCTTTTCGCACCTGCGCCAGCCGCTTGCTCAGCTGGTGCGCGTAGTGTATCGACATCGGCATCAGTTCCGCCGTCTCCGTGCACGCATACCCGAACATCAAGCCCTGGTCCCCAGCACCCTGCTCATGCTCTTTTGTCGCATTCACCCCCATGGCAATGTCCGGCGACTGCCGGTCTATCGAACTCATTACCGCGCATGTCTCCCAGTCAAACCCCATCGCCGAATCATTATAGCCGATCCCCTTGATCGTCTCCCGCACGATGTCTGGCAAATGTACATAACAGTCGGTGGTGATCTCCCCTGCTATCATCGCCAGTCCTGTTGTCACCAGCGTCTCGCACGCCACCCGCGCCTTCTTGTCCTCTGCTATGATCGCATCCAGCACTGCATCAGATATCTGGTCTGCGACCTTGTCCGGATGCCCCTCTGTTACCGACTCTGAGGTAAATAAGTAGCTCGTCATTGACATGGATGAAATGTCCTCCTTTAAGCTTTTAAGAGATAGAAAGAAATGCCCTGCTGGTGTCTGGCTCTACTTAATAAAAGAGTTTTGTCTAAAAGTCAATGCATTTTGACGGGTATATTTAAACTGCCCGTGCGGCGGCTGATGGTTGGATTCTTTGTCTCCAGCTGCTTACTGTTTCACTTGCAGGAATAGGTAAAGGCCGAGGGAGCCAAAGGCTACATTGGCCATCCATGCGGAAAGAAACGTCGGCAGGGACCCGTTTTTTCCGAGCGATAGACAGAGGGCAAAAAATATCCAGTAAACAAAACCAAAAAGAACGCTTACCGTTATGCCCAGTGCCATTCCTCCGCTTCTGCCAATCATCAAAGCAAACGGAATTCCGAGCATTGCCATTATTATGTTTATAAATGGGTAGGAAATCTTGGCCTGCATGTCCACTTCATACGGGGTAGTATCATAACCTTCAACCCCTATTTTTTTTATATAAGCCCTGATCTCACTAAAGCTCATTTCCTCGCTCAGCTTCTGCGACATTTTAAAATCATCGGGGGTTTCCTGAATAGCGATGAGCCGCTCCTTGAAAGCCTCTGATCGTATCTCCCCTTCTGTCGGAAATGTCCTTACCACCCCGTCATGAAAGGTCCAGTCGCCATTCTGCTTCCACTCCCCCCATTTTGCATCAATGCGCTCCTGGAGGTGAAAATCCGGGGTGAAATAATATATCGTAATTCCCTGTATCCTGTTTTTATCAGGATAAAATATTTCTATGTTGTAAATAGCATTCTGGCTTCGATACCAAAAATGATCTCTGGCAAGGATATCAACGCTTTTTTTCTTTTTTATCTGGACATTTTTTATCTCTTTCATCTGCCGGTTGGTATAAGGCAGAACATACTCCTGAAGCCAAAGCGAAAAGATCCAGGTAAATGCTGCAATAAAAAGAAACACTTTAAAAACAGTAAAAAGGCTTATGCCGTGCGCTTTCAGCGCGGTGATTTCATTAAAGCGCGCAAACATCCCGATAGTGATGAACGTGCACAGGAGCATCCCCAACGGACATATTTGATAGATAACTAAAGGTATGCTGAACAGGAAGTAGCGTATAATCGCAGCAAGAGAAGCCTTATTCTTTATGAAGCTGTCTAAATTCTCAAATAAATCCACCAGCAGATAGAGGACCACAAAGGATGCCAAGCACAACGCAAAGATCTTAAGAAATTCTCTGGTGTAATACCGGGTAATAATTAACATGAGAACACAGCCTTGTTATGAACGCATTACTGTCGTTTGAACCGTTTCTTAAGGGTCGTGCTCAGACGGTTTACTGTTTCATCTATCCAGTATAACCCCGGGATTGGTTTTTCCCTGCCCACCACAGAGAGCAGATAGCAGCCCATAATTCCCAATACGACATTTGGCAGCCATATGCCCAGCGCCGGATAGAGGATGCCGCGCTTTGCCATTGTTTCCCCGAAATTCAGAAACACATAGTAAAGGAACAGGATTATAATGCACAGGACAAACCCGTACGACCGGTTCCCTTTTCTTCTATATGCACCAAACGGTATTCCCACCAGCCCCAGAACCACACAGGCAACTGGAAAGGCAAACCGCTTGTGAATCTCTGTCTGGATCTTAACAAAAGACTTCTTTTCTTTGCTCCGGTCTGTTAAAAGCTTTATAAGCGCGGCTATACTCTGTTCGCTGTATTTTACTTCCGTATCGTTTTCTGACTCCTCGTTGCTCAGTTGCAGGTTCATATCATAGGTCTTAAAGATTGCCTTCTGATAAGTAAGCGAATCGTTTGCGGCACGATGAATGCTTCCGTTAAAAAGCCGCAGGGTAACCTTCATTTCATTTTGATCTGAGATAATCATCCCCTCTTCGCCAATAATTAAACTGGGGACTTCTGACTCCCGCTTGTCTGAAATAACTATTCCCTGCATATGCTTCCCCTGACCGGGGATTTCATTAATGTATATGATCAGGCCTTCAAAGTCATCATTAAATATCCGTTCCTGCAGGTTTGCTTCTGAGTGCCGCTTAGACAGGCTGAAGAGCTGATTCCTGAATGCTCTGTTTCCCTGCGGGAGCAGCAATAACGACAACATGTTTGTGAGCAAAAAGCCTGTTACACACAAGGCAATAAAGGGGGGTAGTATTTGATAAAGGCTTATTCCCGAGGCTTTCATGGCAATGAGCTCCCCATCCGCTGAAAGCCTGCCGAGCGTTATGAGAATTGCCAGAAGAACAGACATGGGAATGGTGAGCATAAAAAAAGAAGGGAGAAGATAAATTATGAGTTTAATAACCTCATCCAGACCCACCCCCTTATTCACCACCAAGTCCATAAGCTTGAGGATTCTGTTGGTGAGCAAAATAAAAGTAAAAATCAAAAGCCCCAGAATAAAGGGGCTCATAAGCTCTTTGGTAATATGGGTGTAGAGGGTTCTTTTGGGTATTACTATATGCATGTCATTCTTGCTGGATTAAAACTGTATCCCGCGGCCCTTCAATGGCCCCGTTAACTATTCACAGAGGGGTTTCTTGTTTGAGATCCCGACTCATGAGGTCCTGGACTGCCTGTGGCGCTGGTTTATTCTCATACAGCACCTGATAAACCACCTGCGTAATGGGCATAGCTACCTGACGGCTCTGGGCGAGGAAAAACGCTGAGCGGGTTGTGAAGACACCTTCTGCTACTGCGTTCATCTCCTGTAAAATCCGTTCCTGAGCTTTTCCCTGGCCAATCTGAAAGCCCACACTATAGTTTCTGCTCATAGTGCTGGTACAGGTTAACACCAGATCGCCCAGGCCGGAAAGTCCGGAAAATGTTATCGGCTCAGCGCCCAGGGCAATACCAAGCCGCATCATTTCAGCAAGGCCCCTGGTAATGAGGGCTGCCCGGGTATTGCTCCCATAACCCAATCCATCTGCTATGCCGGTTGCGACGGCAATAACATTTTTAAGTGCTCCGCCCAGTTCTACCCCGACAATATCCTGGCTGGTGTAGATTCTGAGCAGCGGAGTTGCCATAATCTCTTGTATGCTGGCTGCGCTTTCTCTATCCCGGGAAGCGACCACCACAGCAGTCGGGAGCTTTCTGCATACCTCCATGGCAAAACTGGGGCCGGAAAG
>Ga0209777_10007071_pt1 | contig 12530 bp, 9 predicted proteins | sample FrelakmetHBP12HB_FD_187147 | JGI IMG/M metagenome (GOLD analysis project Ga0209777, IMG submission 187147) | Freshwater lake sediment microbial communities from the University of Notre Dame, USA, for methane emissions studies -HBP12 HB (SPAdes)... | ecosystem: Environmental > Aquatic >... | reverse complement strand
CAGAAGTTGGCATAGCCGTTGAACCCCGCGTCCTGGAAGCCGGCATCGCCGTTGAATCCCGCGTCCTGGAAGTCGGCATCGCCGTTGAACCCCGCGTCCTGGAAGCTGGCATCGCCGTTGAACCCCGCGCCCCCGAAGTCGGCATAGCCATTGAAGCCTGCTTTTTTAAAGTAAGCATCGTCTTTGAAGGTAGCATCGCCGAAGTTGGCCCTATTTCGAAAAGTTGTACTGTTAAAATGAACCGGCCCAGTAATTTCCAAGGCTATTAAATTTAAATCGCCTTCAATGGTGCAGCCGTCGAAATCCGCAGGCTTGCCGGCCTTTATGCTTGCGAGAACCTCCTCCGCTGGCACGACCCGATCATCTGAGGTGCCTTCGGACAGTCCAATCAAAAGCAAAAGAGCGGCCAGGATCACCATCCAGATTCGACCCAGAGACTATGCCTCCTGAGAGGAGATAGCCGCTCCAACTACAATAAATTTGGCTTGCATGGCAATCCAGCCCTCCAGATATCCCCACCCATTGCCCTGTGGTGATATTCTTAAGCTTGAAAAAACAACCATCCTATTTGATGTCACCCATCAACCGTCCAAATCTCGACCAGTACTTCATGGAGATTGCTACAGTAGTGGCCAAGCGCTCCACCTGCCTGCGTAATCAAGTGGGCGCCCTCTTTGTGAAAAATAAGCGCATTCTCAGCACCGGCTACAACGGCGCGCCCTCCGGTTTGGAGCACTGCGATGTGGTGGGCTGCGCACGGGAAGACGTGGCCTCGGGCACCCACCACGAGCTATGCCGGGCGGTGCATGCCGAGCAGAACGCCATCATTCAGGCGGCGCTGCACGGCATCAGCATCGAGGGGGCAACGCTCTACTGCACTCACCAGCCCTGCATCCTCTGCGCCAAGATGATGATCAATGCCCGGTTGAGGAAGGTCGTTTACCAGCAGAGCTACCCGGATGAGACGGCGCTGGATTTCTTGCATCAGGCGGGAATTGAGGTGGTAAGGGTGAAGGAAAAGATTTTGTGAGATGAGTTGTTGCTTTTTAAAAAGAAGAGGATCACCTTTCATCGAGCTGCTCAGGGAGAGCTTTGCAGTCAGATCTGTTAAAATTTAGCATCCAGGTTGTACTCAATCGTCTATATGATTCTCGAAGTGATTAGAGTAACTATGGCCTGGAAGCAAATAAGTGCAATATGTCTCATCTCGATTGTGATCATGCTGGCGCTGCCAACAGTCGGCGCATCGAATGCCTCCCTCTCGGACTTGAAGTCCACAATATCCTCTTTCGATGATCCCCGCATGGATGCAAAGGATCTGGCCTTCTATCTGGTAACTCATGACTTCGATGCCAAACCCAAAAGCGACTATGTAGAGGTCGGCTTAGAGGGCCGCGTCTGCAAGCTTACCCCCAATGGTTCGGCACCAGGACTCTGCTCCATTACCGCCTGAAGACGCTGCCGGCTTGCCGGCACAATCGAGGGCCGCCTTCCAGGCCACTCCCTCCTCCTTTTTGACCGGCAAAGTACTCAGATGTCCTCCCGAGAATCAGATCTCTTCCCATTTACACGCAGGGCAGCCAGTCAACGCTGATGGCTCCGCAAGTGGAGTTGCCCCAGAGCTGGATGAACTTCTCGATGGAGAAGACACCGGTCAGGTCCTCGACCGATCTGCCGTACTCGGCATGGCGACCCTTGAGCTGCGCGTCTGCGGTTGGGTCGCGGGAGATCCAGCCGATGTGGGCAACGCCGATGACATTGCTGTTCAGGTTAGCTTCGAGAACACCGGTGCAGCAAGTATTGCAGAGCCTATCTACGGCAGGCTCGCCCTGCTTTATCACAGGCAAGGATTGGTGTTTATCTCCCTTCTCCTCTGGAGTTAATTCTGCAACTACCGTGTATTCTCGGTAACCATCCGGCCTTGCCTCCTTTTCTGTAAATGGCAGGACTAATCTAAAGTCTGGATTTTCGGGATCGAAACCACCATTCTTTGGTTTTGGTGCCCAGAACTTGTCGCCTATTCCATATAGAGTCACGGCCATTATGGCTGGATCTATGCCATAGCCTCTGGTTCTAACCTCGGTTATCTTTTGCAGGTGCTCTGCATGGGTGTACATCTCAGTCAATACTGCGCCGATTCTGTAGTTCTGCACGCATAGCTTCTCAATCCACTTCTGGTCGTAGGTGCCGGTCTGGTAAGAGACGGGCATGTACTCGAACTCAGCAACCTTTGTGAAGTTGATGTAGTCCATAGGACACAAAGTCCCGGTTGGCCAGGCACAGGAAATTGTTCCATCAGGCTTCCTTCCAATCGGAGTATAGTCTCTATGTAGCTGCCTCTCCGCTTCAAGCTCAGTTTTCTCGGTGATGACATTACCGGAGCCGGACTCCTTCTCTACCAACTTCTGGCCGCCAAAGCCTGCCTGGGTGGTGACAATCATTTCTACGTCCTTATATCCGACACCTTTGACTGATGCCTTTTCGTACATATAGTTGGCCGCGCCCGCCATGCTAATTAAGGCAACCGCGAGTACCGTCAAAAATAATAGTCTCTTCGTTTCGTCCCCTCCTATCTAGGATGACAATCAGGTCATCTTGCATCATATGTGAACGTTATGGACGATAATTTTGATAGAGTTGGTGTGGTCAATTTAGCTACACTCAGAAATTTATTGTGAGAACATGAAAACCTTTTTAAGAGATCGTATAGTTGAGATATACAGGGTTTAGATATGCGAACGATTGAAATAATTAGGTAGCAAGATCAATCAAACAGATATCAATGAAATAAAATGTTAGGGAGGCATAAGTCTATGAATCGGCGTGTAGGGCGCATGTTGACGCTGGTGCTGTTGCTTCTGGCCTTGCCCATGGGACAAGGTGAGCTACAGACCAGTTTCAGTGCATGCGAAGGAGGAGATTGCGTCAGCTCTTCTGCAACGTATAGCGCAGATCAAGAAGATACTCTGAAAGGAACCAATACTGCAACCTTCGGCGGTGGAGTGGGCCTTTCGCAAACCGTTGGGGGAACGGGAACCAGTGCTGAAAACTCTATTACAGCCACGAGCGCTAATGGAGATAATGCTACTGCCTACTACAAGATTACCAATCCCGGCGTTTGGCATCTTGACTTCCTTACCAGCCCTGGCAACGGCTTTGATTCTGCTTACGCGGAGGTTGGATTCAGTGTTTCCTACGCCGATAAGATCGAGGCAGGGGCAAGTGCTTCAAGCTCCGCTGGCCCATTCGCCGGGGTCAACACCGTGATCGACCATGGCACCGTAACGGATTACGTTGCATGGGCACAGAGCGGTGGATTCCCAGATTCACCTTACGCCCAAGCTGATCAGCAGTTTGCTTCGGCTTCAGGTGAGAGTATTCAGGCGGGTGGCCTAAGCAGCACTCTGCCTCCCGTCGAGGCAGCCAACGCTGGGTACAACAGCGAGCCAGGCGATAGTGGCTCGGCCAAAGCAAACACGAATTCGGCAAATGCTTACCAGAACATCTTCAATGGCGTCTCGAACTCCGACGCTACCGGCAAGAATGACGCTGTTGCTGCCACACCCGACAAAGCGAGTAACAGTGCGTACAGTTCCGTCCAAATAGAGAATGGCGGCCTGGGCTTTTTCAGCAGCTATGCCACAGCGAGCACCACCAGTGCCGATGTTTCCCGAACCATAAACGATGCTTTTGGTGACAGGATTGAATTTGGCGCAGCGGCCTTCAATCCAATGGATTCAGTGAAAACGCGAGTTACAATGGACGGCGTTTTGGGTGGGCCCCAGGCATCTCTTGGCGCTTCTGAGGCCACAGCTCATGCAGATGCAACATCTGCCGAGGTAAGCAACTCCGTTTCAAACGCCAATGCGGCAAATATCGTGGCCGGATCCGGCGTTAATGCAGACAGCGATCCCGACGCCAAAACCTGGGATTTCCAGGCGGCATCCGGAGTGACGGTGACGCAAGGGTCACTGGACACTTCTTCCTCATCCAACCGTTTCTGGGCGAATGCTTACAGGAATGATGACGAATTCTCTGATATGGCCCGCACAGGAATGGGTTTCACAGCTTCTGGGGCCGTGATTGATGCCATGGCGGGCAGCAAAAATAGTGCAGGACAAAGCTCCTATGCCATGACCAATCTCTTAGATGGAAATATTGGAATGTATACCAGCAGTGCCCAAGCGGATCCGCAATTTACAGGGGCGTCCAATTATGTGGACGGTGCTTTTGGAAGCAGTATAGAATCCAATGTAGGTTCGAATATCCAGTCGGATTTCGCCCAAGGCGGAATTGGCTCCGGTATCACTGTAAAAAATGAGATTCCAGTTGCCGTTTCGGGGCAGACAACCGGCGAATATGGGGAACCGTTGCCGGGAATTATTGAAGCCCCTATAGATGAATCGCCTGTACCGCCGAAACCGCTTGTATCCCTGAGTTCGGAAGGAAGCACTGCTGCTAACACTGATGGCAGTCTGGGATCTAATTTCGGCGTATCGCATGCCATTGGTGAATACATCTCCTCAGGATGGCGTGCTGCCAACGCAGAAGTGGGTACGCCCGGTCTTGCGGCAACCAGCGGTATAGATGTCTACGGTGCAACCGACACGCAGGCCGAATTCTCGGGCAATCACAACGCCTACTACAACCCACAGGGCATTTTTGGTGGGAATTCGTATATCAGCCAGGCCAATGGAGGGGGGATCTATTTCGGCGGAAGCGCAGATAATCTGCGTGGCGATCATGCTAATTCCGGCGGCAGTGTAATCTCTGGATCTATTCGGGAACTTCGTTCGAATGCAGAGTCTTCGAGCGGAAATGTATATTCCAGCATCTATGGGAGCACTCTTGAAGGTCAACAGGTGGATTTAGGTTGGATGGCGCGGAATAGTGGCGGAGATACAGCTTTCGGCCATACCGGAGCAACTGGATCGCCGTTCGAGGAAAGTCCGGCCAACATAAACAGCTACTCGAGCGACGCAATAGCGAACTCACTAACGGCTTACGGCAGCGAAAGTCTAATTGGATCTGGTAGCAATGTCGAAACAGACTGGAACGCCAATAGCCGCGATGGTGAATTTGTTGGGGGGTCGATCACTGCGAATTCACCGGACGGATACATGACCAGTTTGAGCGGAATTAAGGGGGCCAGGGCGGGCCAGCGCAGCGTAAGTGCATGGCAGCAAGGACAACCCGAAAATGAACAATCCGGCTTCATGGCAGTGGGCCAGAATGTTAATGCCTACTGGACGACAATCGACAAGAGGGGAGATAAGATCGAAGGGTCTGCCGCACTTTTAAATAACGGTTTCAATTTCCAGTCCCAACAGTCGGCCACGCCCTTCACCGTCGATGCATCCACGGATTGGAGCGCTCATGTGAGTGTAGATTGGCTGCCAAACGTCTTGACAAAGAGCACACAACCCACCTCGGAGTTCGCAATGACCTGGGCGGGCACAGACAAGAAGATGGATCAAGCCGGGGTCTCAGTCTATTCGAGGGATGCCAACATGTGGGGCAGCAATCGCATATCCTCCCGAACCGATAGCGCCTCGGTCAGCTCAAGCGTCAACGGATGGGCCGATCCTGATGTTGAAGGCAGCATTGTCAGCTTTGGTCTTGATCTGCAGAATAAGAAAGGTGCTATGTTGAGCCAGGGGGCCAATGTCCAGAGCGGCACTTTGGAGGCCAGCAATAATGGCCAGAGTACCACTACGGTAGTTGAAGGGTCTGAGGATGTCATCGGAGACGGAAATACGGATATCAACTGGATTTCTCAAAACAAAGAGGGTGACAATGCACAAGGACGCACGCTGATCAACAATGGCTACGTAGAAGCCAGCAACATCGTCAAGGCTACCAGCAGCAGCGTGGAGGGTTCGGAGCAGATCGAGTTTGATGCGGCACACTTCACGAGCACATCGTCGGCAGGGAATGCCAGGAAAGATACAACAGAGACGCATCTCAACAGCCTCGAAGTGATGGATGCAAAAAGCGAAATGCCGAGCGGCACTTATGCCAAGTACAGCACCATTTCCAAGGGCACTCTGGCTGCAGCTACTTCCTCCCAGACGGTGAGCGATTCCCAGGGGATCTTGGCCATGGGTGGATCTGCAACAATTTCGACATCTACGCCATTAGATAAAAAATCAAAATCTGCGATATTGGCGAATGGACCAAACTATTACCAGTACGCGACTTCAGGGGCCAATGTGATTGATGGTTCGAGCGTCTCATCGGCATCATCCTTCACGAGCAATGTCAACGGTGCCACTGCATCGCAAATGGTTGAATCGGAAGAGCAATTTGGAAGCATCTTGACGGAGGCCATCTCTGGAAAGGGATACATAGTTCGGCCTACAGAAAATCCAAACGAGTTCTATACCAGCGAACTCAATGCCGCTTCCGGCGCAAGGGTGGATAATGGAGCATCATTCACTTCAACCGTAAACTCGAAAGCAACCTGGAGCAGTGGATTGCTTACGGCTACTGCGTCTCAGGACATAACGGCAACGGGCGATGCTATTGAGAAATGGTCCGGTGCATTCTATGCATTCGATTTCACCAAGAACAAGTTTGCAGGAAGCGCATTATCCACCGCATCCATCTCAGAAGGCACGATAAATGCCATCGATAGCGCAACCGGTAAGACTGGTAGTGCTTCGGTTATCGCTTCGAAGTTCGATGTGCTGGGAAACAATATCGAGAGAAAATACTCGGCTCAGAGCGCAGTGGGTGGGCTATGGATGTCTACCAAGGTCGAACAGGGTGCGAAAATTGCCCCGGCCACGCTAAAGGATGCCTCCTACTCAGTTACTGCGACCGCTGCCAAATTGAGCCTTGCAGGAACGTGGTCCGCAACTGGGGCCAATATTTACAAGGAAGGCAAAGCTTGGTATACAGGCTCTTTGGGCAAGAGCGTGAACCCGCATTGGCATAATTCGATCAGCGGCATAAAGGACGCGGCTCTAGTGCAACCGAAGAAAAACACCATATCTTGAAAGTAAAATGCTATTGTAGGGGTGAATCCCAAAATACAGGGATTTACTTCCTTTTTTGTAATTGCACGAATTTTTTAACTTGTAGGATCGCGAAGGACGGATTTCGCTGACCGCGGGTCAGCGAGAGTTTCGACGAGAAGTCGAAACATCGGTAAGTCCCCATCCTTTAGGGTGGGGATGAAAGCGGAGTCCTTTGCCATGATTACTTTCACGCCGCTCTCAACTGATATAAATATTAGGTATGCAGATCTGTATTCATATGATGATCAGCTACAAGTATCCCATCTTCCCGAGCAATATCACTCAATGGAAGTTAGCGGAGAATTTGGATGCTTGCAGGTGGCTCTATAATCGGCTTCTCCAAGACCTGAATGAAGCAAAAAGAAAATGCATCAAGCTCAAGACCTATGATTCTCAGAATATGATTCCAACTCTGAAGCTCGTAAATCCAAAGCTGAATCTGGTCTATTCCAAAGTTCTTCAGATGGTGAATTACACTCTTTGGTCTAACATCAAAGGACTTTCAGCATCTAAGAAGAACGGTCGGAAGATTGGTAATATTCGCTTCAAAGGGTATGGTTGGTACAATACCCTGAATTACAACCAATCCGGATTCAAGGTCGATCAAGATCATGGCATATTGCATCTGTCCAAGATAGGAGATATGCGGATCAAGATCTATCGAAAGCTTCAAGGTTGCATCAAAGCCGTCATAATCAAGAGAGAAGGCAAAAGATGGTTCGCAATAGTCCAGGCCGATCAAGAACCACAGCAATTACCCGAAACCGGGGAAGCAGTGGGTCTGGATGTCGGTTTGACTTCCTTCGTGGTTGATTCCGAAGGCAATGAGATAGAGAATCCAAGATGTGCTGAGCAATCTGCTGATAAAATGGCAAAGCTGCAAAGAAAGATAGCCAGAGCGGTGAGGGGATCAAATAATTATAAGTCCCTCAAGGATAAAACCGCTAAGCTGCATAAGAGAATCAACTGCCAACGAGACGATTTTCTGCACAAGCTTTCTCGGGTGTACGTCAACAACTTCGATATCATTTGTGTCGAGGATCTTGATGTCAAAGGCCTGAAAGAAAAAGGTCATAACAATGGAATGCATCGCAGCATTCATGATGCATCCTGGTCCAAGTTCATATTTATGCTTTCGTACAAGGCTCAAAGTGCTGGTCGAAAGTTGATAAAAGTAGATCCTAGAAATACCACTCAAAGGTGTTCTGCTTGTGGAAGCATCGTAAAGAAAGATCTGTCAGTACGAATACATGAGTGCCATCATTGCGAATTCTCATGTGATCGAGATTACAATGCTTCCAGGAACATACTCATTACAGGGATGGAACAGCCCGTAGCGCCCATAGAACCAAAACCACTACATCACATATCAGTGATGCAAGTTTTGGCAATGAAGTGGGAAGCCGCGCCCTTCAGGACGCGGTAGTTCACCGCTGGGAAAGACATAACAATCATGAAATCAAAACGTCATGATGAAGGCGATGGCTCTGGCGGTACGTTGGATCTTGATCTATTCAATAATATGCAGCATTTCTATGATCCAGGCAGCATCCTGGTCGGCAAGCGTGGATACCTGGAGCACAGATCGCCATAGCTCCACCCTAAACTTCAGCTATATGGATAATATGAACGGCAATATAACCGATATGGCTGTAACCGCTCAAGGAAGGAGTACAAAGGGGTACCACTCTCATTTTCTGGATATCAATCTCAACAATATCTGTCTCAAGGAGAGAACAAGTGCTAAAATCGGTGAAATCGGAGGCGAGGAAAAGGTGGACCTGGTCTCTGTTGCGACTAATGATGTGGTGAATGTGGTATTTAAGCCAGTCAATGATTTGAATTACTACTTCGATTACACGGAGCGCTGGCCGGTAAGACTCTCTGCCCGGCGAGCCATGGGCTACTTCGGAGATGGAATCAATGATCAAGAGTTCTCCGGCAATAATATGGACTATGTAGGAAGCAATTCCCTTTACGGCAAAAGATACTACCTGGATCGTTCCGTTATCTTGAACCTCAACCGGACCAATATATCGGTGGTTGCTACAATATCTGGTGGATTCAAGAACGCGGATTTTCTGTTCACCAAGAACACCAGCTTCCGCCAGGAGATATGGTCCACGGGAATCACAGATCTGCGATACCATCTGGCGCCAATGGAAGGCACACGACCGGATGTGACCGGAGAGGAACGCTTTTTTGGCGACTATAAGCTCAAGACCAGGCTCTTCATGGATGCTGAGAATATTCGCTTAGATCCCTCTGAAGAAGGTCTGCAATGCTTGCCCTCGTGCGGCCCTCAAAACAGTGATTGTGTGAATTCCTGCATAGAAACGATTTAGTAATCCCTGAGAGATCTGTTAAAATCATGTTCGGACCTAAATCTCATCTCACCTCTCGTAGCGATCATCTTTTCATGGAAGACGTGGACTGCTTCGCTCTCGCCCAGCAGCAGGGCACCCCTCTTTACGTCACTTCCGAGAGCCGCCTACGCGAGAACATTCGCGCTTACCACCGCGCTTTTCCCCATGCAGACAAGTACTTCGCCGTAAAGGCCAACGGCAACCTCACATTGCTACGCATCGCCGCTCAGGAAGGCATGGGCGCGGATGTATTTTCGGCAGGGGAGCTTTCCGTGGTGCGCATGGCTGGCATCCCCAGGGATATGATCCTCTACAACGGCAACTCCAAGAGCGAGAAGGATCACGAGATGGCCATCCAGGCCGGTGTGCGCATGTCCGTGGACTCGCGCGAGGAACTGGAGCATCTCGCAAAGACCGCGAAGCGAATGGGGTGCGAGGCGGAGATCCTCTTCCGGGTGAATCCCGATGTCTCCCCCAAGACTCATCCCAAGATCGCCACGGGCCTTCGTTCCTCCAAGTTCGGCATTCCGGCAGAGCAGGTGGCTGAGACCTACCAGAGGGCCATGGGCCTGGAAGGGGTAAGGCCCGTAGGCCTGCACTGCCACATCGGCTCGCAGATTTTGGACACGGCGCCCTTTGCTGAGGCGGCGGGCAAGATGATGGACATCGCAGCTGCGGTCGTAGCTGCGGGCGGCGAGGTGCGCAGGATCGATCTAGGCGGGGGCTTGGGCATCCAGTACCATCCCGACCTGCCTGCGCCCACGCCCGACGACCTGGCGGCGGCGATATTGCCTATTTTCCAGGACCGCTGCCGCGATCTAGGCATTGCCCCTCAGCTCATCCTGGAACCGGGCCGCAGCATCGTGGCCGATACCACGGTCATGCTCACAACGGTCAACGTGGTCAAGAGAGCCCATGTCAATTTCGTGGCTGTGGATGCCGGCTTCAACGTCCTGGCCCGGCCTATGCTTTACGACTCCTATCACCATGTGGTGGTGGCCAGCCGCATCGACGCGCCTGCCGAGGAGACCTACACCGTGGTGGGACCCATCTGCGAGACCGGGGATGTTCTGGCCAAAGATCGGTCGCTGCCCGCGCTGGCGCGCGGCGACGTGCTGGCCTTCCTGGATACCGGGGCCTACGGCTTTTCCATGGCCTCCCAGTACAACGGCCAGCCCCGCCCGGCTGAGGTGCTGATTTGCGGGGACAAGGCTGAGGTCATCCGGCGTGCCGAGGATGCCAGCGCCCTTTTGGCCGGGCAGCGGATCTTGCCCCGGCTCATGTGGTAGGCGGAAAAATGGCAAACGAGAGGACAAGCGGGCAAGAGAGCGGCGGACGGGCGGGCCGGCAGGAGGTCTCGTTGGCAGAGGCCATCGAAGCGGTGCAGAGCCAGCTTTTGCCTCTGCGCCAGGGCGAGTTTTCGGAGAAGATCGGCAAGATCTCTGTCTACGTGCAGTCCTCGGCGAAAGCGCGTGATGCAAAAACGCTGGCCAACTTCATTCGTTTCGCCCATCTCAATTTAGATGCCGTCCTTGTGCAGGCGCTGGAGGCTGTCGTCTGGCGGCCCCGTCTGGCCAGCAAAACCGACGAGCATAAGAAGGCGGTGGCGTTGCAAAAAACCTTCGACCGGCTGGACAATCCCGCGGTGGCCATGCTGGAGCACTATCGCAGCAGCTCCGATCCGCTGAACAAATATTTGGTGGCCGGGCCCTGGGGGCATGAGTATCTGCAGAAGAGAAATATTGATCTGGAGGATTACGATAGGGAGCTGTGCGAGATGCTCGGTTGCGGGGAGACGGCGGCGGGCAGAATAGTAAGAAGCTACGCCAGCCTGAACCATTCGATCGATGAGCTGCAAATCATGGCGCGATATTAGCTGCGGCAAAAGATATTATATTCCTACGATCGATTGATCTGGTGATTGGAGGTGATGTGGCTGCTGGAGATTGAAGATCTGTCGGTCAGCATCGGCAGTAAGCAGGTTCTAAAGAACTTCAACCTTAGAATAAGTCGTGGCGAGACCCACGTTCTCTTTGGGCCCAATGGAACGGGCAAAACAACTCTCTTGAATGTCATTGCTGGAATTCCCAGGTACGTTATCGATGGGGGGCGCATTGTATTCAAGGGAGAAGATATCACGCACATGTCCATGGACGAAAGGGCACGCTTGGGCATAGGCATGGCTTTTCAGCGGCCTCCGGCCATTCGCGGCCTGCGGCTCAAAGACCTCATCAAGATCATCAATCCCAAGGCCGATGCAATGGCCATTCTTAAAAAGATGGACTTTGAGGCCTTTGCTGATAGAGATGTCAATCGCGGCTTCTCGGGGGGCGAAGTAAAGCGCTCCGAGATGGTTCAGCTCTTAGCGCAGCAGCCTGATTTCGTCATGCTGGATGAGCCGGACTCCGGCGTGGACCTGGAGAATATCAAGCTCATAGGCGAAGCCATAAACACTCTCACCCAGAAAGACCAGCGTCCTAGCCAGAGGACCAAGTCCGGTGTGATCATCACCCACTTCGGCCATATTCTGGATTATATGAAAGCGGACCGAGCCCATGTCATGCTGGGCGGATCGATCGTCTGCAGCGGCAATCCCGGCGAAATCCTGGCGCAGATCAAAAAAAGTGGATATGAGGGGTGTGTAGGATGCACGTGTCCGGTATAGAAGATAAGGCCAGAAAGGCACAGGGTAAGAAGGCCTTATACGGCACAGATGTGGACCTGGAGAGCTATGAGTCCGAGGCCAAACCCCAGGTCATTGTAGCCAATGCCGAAGATCTGCCTAGCGTTGTCAAGAAGGCGGCTATGGACGTGGGCGTAAAGCTGGACGGCGAATCGTCAGGCTCTTTTGTTCAGATGGACCAGACACCAGTCATCGCCAAATCTCTCTACGAGGGCGTGGAGATCATGGACATGGCCTCCGCCCTGGAGAAGTACGACTTCCTGCAGGACTACTGGTGGAAGCTGGTGGCACCGGATGCCGACAAGTACACGGCGGAAGTAGCGGCAGCGCCACCGGCAGGCTACTTCATCCGCGCCAAGAAGGGCATGAAGACCGTATTTCCGGTCAAGAGCTGCCTGTATCTTGGGTCCAGCAACCTCAACCAGCGCGTGCATAACGCCATCATTGCCGAAGAGGGCT
>Ga0209777_10007070_pt1 | contig 12530 bp, 12 predicted proteins | sample FrelakmetHBP12HB_FD_187147 | JGI IMG/M metagenome (GOLD analysis project Ga0209777, IMG submission 187147) | Freshwater lake sediment microbial communities from the University of Notre Dame, USA, for methane emissions studies -HBP12 HB (SPAdes)... | ecosystem: Environmental > Aquatic >... | reverse complement strand
CTCTTTCCCTCGTAGAGAGCAAGGGAGTCGGACCCGGGGCTGAAACCGAGCGACTCAAGGAGAAGCCGGGCTTTCTCCCGGGGCTCGATGTCGGCCGGTGGTTCGATCCCCTCGATCCCCTGCACGTAGCGGAGGACTTGCCGGGTGCGGCGGGCCTCGATCGAGTCGAAAACCCCGGCTTTCACCAGGAGAAAAAGCTCCGATCGGCTCGCGGGAACCCGGGCCAGAAAGTCCTCGAGCGTGGCGAATATCCCCGCCGCCGTCCGTTCCTCGAGGATCTTTTCGACCGTCCGCTGGGACAGGTTTTTAATCGAACCGAAACCGACCCGGATCGCCTCTCCCTCGGCCGTAAATCCGCCCTCGCTCCGATTGACGTCCGGGCCGAGAACAGGAATGCCGAGGCGCTTGGCCTCCTCGACGTATTCGGCCGGCATGTAATAGCCGCCGCCGGCGTTGAGGACGGCGGCGAAATACGGGACGGGGTGATGGGCCTTGAGATAGACGGCCTGGTAGGCCATGAAGGCGTACGAGGCGCTGTGGGCCTTGTTGAAGGCATAGGAGGAAAACTTCTCCATCATCTCCCAGAGCTTTTCAACCTCGGCCGCCGTGTAGCCGCGCCCCCGCGCCTCCCGGAAAAATTTCTCCTTGAGCGGGTTTGCGGGCGCCCCGTTCCGGTGTTTGAGGCTTCGCCGGAGGAGGTCCCCCTCCTCGGGGGGCATTCCCGCCGCCCGCTCGGCGATCTGCATGACCTGCTCCTCATAGAGAAGAAGGCCGCCCGTCTCGGGCAGGATCCGGTCGAGGAAGGGGTCGCGGTACGTCCCCCGGCTTTCGCGGGCGCGCAGGACGTTTTCCTTCATGCCGCATTCGGTCGGGCCGGGCCGGATGAGGGCCAGGGCCTGGGTCAGGTCGTGGATGTCGCCGGGCCGCATCCGGCGGAGGAGGTTCATCATCGCCGGGCTTTCGACCTGGAAACAGCCGATCGTCCCGGCCTGCTTGAGGAGGCCGTAGGCGGCCGGGTCGTCGGGCGGCAGCGCGCCCAGTCCGAGGCGGGCTTTCGTTTCGGAAATGGCCGCCAGGCCGCGGATCGAAAGCAGGTCGAGCTTGATGAGCTTGAGGTCCTCGACGGCGTCCCGGTCGTAATGGGACATGAGCAGGCCTTTGGCCGAGGTTTCCAGCGGAAGGTAACGGTCCACGGGTGACGGGGTGAAGATGACGCCCCCGACGTGGAGGGAAATCTCGTGATGGACGCAGGCCAGCTCCGCGGCCGCCTTCCAGATGTCCAGATATCCGGCCGGGGCGGCGGTTTTCTTCATGTAATCCGGCGTCTCGTAATACGGCGCCTTCTTGCTCAACGCCCGGGCCTCCTCGGGCGGCATCCCGAACGCCCGGGCGGTCTCGTAGAGGGCCGAGCGCGCCCCGTAGCTTTTCAGCGCACAGACGAACGCCGCGCCTGTCTTGCCCCGGCCGTAGCGTTCGAGGACGTAGACCAGGACCCGGTTGCGATGGCGCGAGTCGAAATCGAGGTCGATGTCGGGCGGGTCGGGACGCCCGCGGTTGAGGAAGCGCTCGAAATAGAGATCGAAGACAACCGGGTTGACGTGGGAAATGCCCAGCAGCCAGGTTAAAAACGACGACGCGCCCGACCCCTTGAGGTTGTGAAGGATGCTGTTCCGGCGGGCGAATTCGACAATGTCGTGGACGATCAGGAAATACGGGCCGAAGCCCGCCTTCTCGACGACCTCCATCTCCCGCAGGGCCCGCTCGCGCTCGGCCCAGGTCAGGTCGCCGGCTCGCTGGAGGCGGGCCATGACCTCGTCGCGAAGGGTGACGGGAAAAAGGTCGGACGGCAGGGGCGGGACGATGTCCGCGAAATCGTACCGGCACTTTTCGGCGACCTCACGCGTCCGGCGGAAAGCTTCGTCGATTTCAACTCCGAATTTTTTCCGGGCCAGGGCCTCCTGCTCCGGGCCGAAAAAACGGACCGTCCGGCGGAGCTTCTCCCAGGCGGGCGGAAACGGGCTTTTTTTCTCGAGCGCGTGGAGGAGGACGAGCCGCTCGGGAGCCCGGACGTATTTCAAAGGGCCGGCCCAGACGAGCGGAAGGCCGTGCCCTTCAGCCTCAGCCCGGGCCCGGGCCGGATTCAGAAAATCCACCCCGACATAAAGGTCGGCCGCCGACGGGCCGCTTGCCAACGACGAAAAAAGCGCGTCGATGTTCAGCGGCTCCCGGGGCGGCCCGGCTTTTTCCTCCGCGCCGTTCCCGCCGCCGTTTTCGTCTTTTCGTTCCGGCCGGCCCCCTTCCCTCGGTGACGGAATCCAGATCGCCGTCAGGCCCTCGATCCCGTCGCCTTCGCGGATCCGGCGGCGGTTGAGGATTTCCATCAGGTTGCCGTAGCCGTTCCGGGCCCGAACCAGGAACAGGAACGTTTCGCCGCCGACCTCGATTTCGCAGCCGAACAGCGGGGAAAACCCGGCCCCCGCGGCCGCCCGTTTCCATTGGGGCCAGCCGTAGAGGTTTTCGATGTCGGTCAAGGCGCCGGCCGGAAGCCGGTTCCGGGCGAATTCGCGGGCCAGCTCGTCGATCGCCGCGCCGCCCCGGCCCCGGCTGAAACTGGAATGGACGCGAAGCGGAATATACACGGCCGTCACCGGGTCAGGGAGGCCGTTTTCAGGACAAATCCCCGGTCCCGGTCCTCCGGGTAAACCTCGTCAAGCATCTTTTCCCGGATGGTCAGGACGGAAGCGAAACCGAATTTTTCCCGGACCTGGTCCACGGCCGTCCCCAGCCGTTCCGGCCGGTCGGAATAAGGCTCGAAAAGCGAGAGCGGTTTGCTCCGGGTCAGGTCCAAGGCCTTGACCCCGACCAGCCGCAACGGCAGGCGCGACCCTCCCCAGAGATCGAGGAATAGCTCCTGGGCGATCCGGAAGACGTCCGTCATCTCCCGGCGCGGGACGACGAGGAGGCGGCGGCGGACTTCAGTCCGGAAGTCGGCGTAACGGGCCTTGACCTCGATTGAATGGGCGTAGAACCGGCCTTCGCGCAGGGCCAGGGTCAGCCGGTCGCAGAGATACGCCAGGTGGGCCAGGAGAAGGCGGCCGTCCCAGAGATCCTGGAGAAAGGTCGTCTCGCGGGAGACGGACTTGGGGTCGCCTCCCGTGACCAGCGGCCGGTTGTCGAGGCCGCGGGATTGAAGGAAAATTTCGTCGCCGCCCAGGCCGAAGATCGAATGGAGCGTCGCTTGCGGCAGGCCCCAGAGGTCGCCGATTTTTTGAACATTGAGCATCCGCATGACGACCTGGGTCTTGGGGCCGATGCCGGGCAGGCGGTCGATCGGGACGTCGCGGAGGAATTCCGCTTCCCGGCCGGCCTCGATTTCAAAATAGCCCGCGGGCTTGGCCCGGCCCGTGGCCAGCTTGGCCAGGACCTTGTTCGGCCCGACGCCGACCGAAACCGAAAGACCGGTTTCGCGTTCGACCCGGGCCTTGAGGCCGCGGGCCGCGGCCGGAAGCGACGGGTAGAGCCGGCGGCATCGGGTGAAGTCGAGGTAGGCCTCGTCGATCGAAGTTTCCTCGACATCAGGCGTGTAGCAGCGCAGGACGTTGAAGAATTTTTCCGAGAAGGCCTGGTACACCTGGTAGTTGCCGCGGACAAAAACACCCTCCGGGCAAAGCTTGGCCGCGGTCCGCAGGGCTATGCCGGAATGGACGCCGTAGCGACGGGCTTCATAGGAGCAGGTCGAGGCCACACCCCGTTCGTGGGGCAGGCCGCCGACGATGAGCGGCTTGCCTTTCAGGGCCGGATTCAAAAGGACCTCCACGGCGGCGAAAAAGGCGTCGATATCGACGTGGACGATGAAGCGGCGGACACGGGTGCGGAACAACGGGCCGGAAACTTTTGCGGCGGCAGCCGCCGGGTCGGGGGATGTGGGGGCGCCCGGCTCCCCCGCGGAGAGCGGCTCAAGCCGTTGCCCGCCCGCGGCCCGGGCGGGCGTTCCGTCGAATTCCGCCGGACCGAAGGCGGGAGCGATGGCCCGACGATCTTGCCGGAATGACGGCGAAAAAGGCGGACGGTTCGACATGGTTCCTCAAAAACAAACCGGCGGGCGACGCCCGCTTTTATCTCAAGAAAAAATCTTTGACCCGGTCAATACTTCCGCAAAATCCCGATGACCCGCCCCAGGACGGTGAGGTTTTCGACCTCGAACGGCTGGTAGGCCGGGTTCTCGGGAACGAGGATCGTCCGGCCGTTTTCCCGCCGGAGGCGCTTGAGGGTGACCGTCCCGTCCTCCAGCCGGCCGACGATCATTTCGCCCGAAGCGACCGTGTTCGTCCGCTCGAGAAGGACATGGTCGCCGTCGTCGATGAAGGCGTCGATCATGCTTTTCCCCTGGACCCGGATGCAGAAGACGTTGCCCCGGCGGCGGCCGATCATCCAGTCGGGAATGTCCATGGCTTCCCCCGAGGTCTCGAAGGCCTCCCGGGGAGAGCCGGCGGGCACGATCCCGGCCAGGGGGACGCGGACCCGAGCCTCGAAGGCGGTCGGGGCGCCCGCGACCCGCAGCTCCCCTCTTTCGCGCCTGAGGTAGCCCTTGCGCTCCAGGCTGGCCACGTGCTTGAAGACGGCCGAGGGGCTGGGGATCCGGAAATGGTCCCCAATCCACCGGATCGTCGGCCCGTAGCCGTGTTCCAGGATGAAGGATTCGATCGCCGTGAGGATGTCCTTCTGGCGGGGAGTGAGTTCCTGCCGTATCGTGTTCACCATTTTGTTCACCATCGGTAAGATACCCCCGGGCAGGGTGTTTGTCAAGGAGAAAATCAAACTTGACGGGAATTCCCCTCAATGGTAGTGTTTCCCTTCAAATATTCGCCGGTTTTGATTCTGTGCCTAAAGGAAACCGCATGATTCGCCGAGTTCAATTCCCGACCATCGCTCTCCTGGCCTTGGCCCTGTTTTTCGTTCAATCCGCCTGCGTCCCGAAAGCCGATCTCGGCCCCACGCCGGCCCAGCTTCGGCACGCTCCCCGCAACGTCATTTTCATGATCGGCGACGGGATGAGCAACTCCATCAGCTCGGCCGCCCGGATCCGGAAGGGCGGCCTGCTCGGTTCCCTCAACCTGGATAAAATGCCCGTCATCGGGCTGGTCCGGACTTCGTCCGCCAACGCCCTGATCACCGATTCGGCCGCGGCCGGAACGGCGCTGGCCTGCGGCGTCAAAACAAACAATGAAATCATCGCGATGACTCCGGACGGAAAGAAAGTCCGGACCATCATGGAAGCCGCCATGGCCCGCGGGCTGGCCGGGGGAATCGTGGTCACCTCTTCCGTCACCGACGCGACTCCGGCCTGCTTCGGCAGCCATGCCCCTTCGCGTTGGCAGGAAAGCCGGATCGCCGAGGAGCTTCTCCAAAATAGGATCGACCTTCTCCTGGGCGGCGGGTATGGGAATTTCATTCCCTGTTCCCGCAAGGAAAGCTCCCGCGACGACGAGCGCGACTTGATCCGGGAGGCCCAAGACGCCGGCTATACGGTCTGCCGGACGAAGGACGAGATGGCCGCCGCCCCGGACGGAAAAATCCTCGGCCTCTTTGCCGATGAAGACATGAAGACCGAGCCGCCCGAACCGTCGCTGGTTGAAATGACCGTCGAAGCCCTCCGCCGGCTCGGCAACCGCAAGCCGGGCTTTTTCCTGATGGTCGAGGGCAGCCAGATCGACAAGCGCGCCCATGACAACGATCTGGAAGGGACCCTGGATCAAACCCTGAAGTTCGACGAGGCGGTCGGAACCGCTCTCGATTTCGCCAAAAAAGACGGGCACACCCTAGTCGTCGTTACCGCCGACCATGAAACCGGCGGATTGAGCCTCAACGGCGGGACGACGGACGGGAAGATCCTCGACGTGGTCTGGGGACGAAACGACCACACGGCGGGAACCGTCCCTCTCTTTGCCTTCGGCCCGGGCGCATATTCCTTAGGCGGATTCAAGGAAAACACGGATATCGCCCGGATCTTCGCCCGGCTGCTCGGCCTCGCGGATTTTCCGAAAATCCTTGAATAGATGGGACAGAAGAAGGGGACAGATCTAAAGATCTTTCCCCTCTTTTTTTACTTCTTAAGGCCGGCAGCGGCTGCAATAGGAACGAAAGATTTCGGTGCTGAGATACCGCTCTCCCCCGTCGGGCAGGACGGTCACGATGACCGCCCCGGGGAAATCCCCGGCGATTTTCCGGGCCCCGGCGACAGCCGCACCGCTGGACAGACCGGCGAAAATTCCGGCGGCCGAGTTTCAGATCTTTTTTTGCTTGATGAGCTTGCCCGCGGCCGAGGCGAGAACGGTTCCCGCTTCATCACACAGGGTGGATTCGCACTCGATCAGGCGGCCGCTCGCGGAAAGGACCCGCCCTTCTAGAATGACCGGAACGCCGATTTTAACCGGTTTTTTGAATTTCACCGTCATTTCGGCCGTGACGGCCGCCTCGCCGGCGCCGCGCGCAACGCCCCCGTATGCGTGAGCGAAAGCCTCGTCAAGCAGGGTCGAAATGATCCCGCCGTGAAGGATATCCTTCCAGCCCTGGAAGCGGCATTCGGGCGTGACAACGGCGCGGCATCGGCCCGGTTCGGGATATTCAAAACGGATTCGCAACCCGTCCGGATTTTGGTCGCCGCAGGCGAAACAAAAGTGGTCGTCGTTCAAGGCGATTTCGGTCATCGGTCAAGCCTCCGCTCGGATTATTATCTTCCCCGGGAACCCCCTGTCAAGATGTCGAAGCCCGAGGCGGTGTGAAGAGTCGGCCTCGCGGGTTGACAACCCCCCTTTCCTTGCTTATCTTTCTTATAGGGGATTGGAAGGAATGAATTTCTTTTTCGGACCTGCCTGCTTTGTCCCGACCGCCGTGGCCCGGAAGCTCGTCAATCTCATCGAAACCAACGCCGAGGAAATGAGCCGGTCCTACACGAAGGAAATCCGGACGATGATCGAAGCGCCGGGCTACCAGACTTTTGATGAACGCGAAGTGCACGACCGGGGCCATCGCGTCTTCAGCCAGTTCGGACGCTGGATTTCCAGCGACATTTCCGAAAAGGACATGGAGAGCTACTGGACGGACCTCGGCAAAGAGCGCCGGGAAGAAGGGTTCACGATGTCGGAAATCATGATCGCCATCTGCCTGATCCGACGCGACATCTGGCAGAAAATCCGCAACGAAGGCCTCCTGGACACGGCCGAGGACCTCTACGAGGCCATGGAGCTCTACGGGAGAATCGTGAACTTTTTCGAACGGGCCCAGTTCTATACCGTTCGGGGATACGAGGGAAAAACGTAGTCCATATAAATCGCTAGGTTCAACGGCTTATTTTTTACTTTCTCTTTTCAGCTTCCGGATCTGCAGGGCAAGACGGACAATCGCATACACCCAGAGGGCCATCAAGACCGCCCAGAGGGCCATGATCACGCGCGGCGGACCGCCTCCCCCCCTGATAATTCGGATCGTCCAGACGCTCTGAGTCACGAGGAGAACGGTCAATAGGCTGGCCAGTCGGCGGTACTTTTGGAGGCGCGATTCGGTATCGGAAAAGATATCCGGATTTGATCCGGCTCTCACCGGAGTCCGGAAATATTTCCAATTGGCGAAATCGCAAACGAACTCCCAACCGGCCGCCCGGAAAAGTCCCTCGTACTCGGCCCGCTCCTTTTTGGCGAGTACCCGATAATCCATCCGGTAGACTAAATCGGCCGGCTCAGCCCGATCGAACGTGTAGACCATGACATTCACATTTTTCAAACGCCAACCCTCCCGGGCCATTTGGCGCAGCCAGCGTTCTTCTTTTTCGTCTTGCCATGCGCCAAAAGCCTTGAACACCCGCCGGGACATTTTCTCTGAAGTCATTATTGTTCTCCTCGTATTTTAAGCAACTCGCGACCGACGCGGACGATTTCGACTAGCCGTTCGCCCTCCTTTTTTACCGCAGCGAGGCCGAGATCGGTCAGGCGATAGAGTTTCCGCCTCTCTTCCCCGTCCTCACCGTCTCCGGCCCGGACGATCAGGCCTTGCTTCAGCAAGTTGGTGAGCGCGCCGTAAAGTGTTCCCGGCCCCAGCCGGAGCCGTCCGTCGGTCGCCTCTTCAACCCGCTGCATAATTCCATAACCGTGCCGGGTCTCGGCCAGGGCGGCCAGGATGCAATAGGTCGTCTCGGTCATCGGCAGAAAACGTCCGGCTTTCTTCTTCCGCTTTTCATCGTTCTTCATGACCGCCTCGTTATCATATCGCTCTCCGTTATAACGCTTATCGTTATATCGTATGACGATATAATAAGCTAAAATTATAATATTGTCAAGACCTCGCAAAAAATATTATTTTAAATCCGCGCCGGCATATTCATCGCCGAAGCTTGTTCCGACCGCCCGAGCGGCGACGATCAGACGATGGTTTTTCGGGACCAGCCGAGGGCCCTTGGCCGGAACATCCAGGGGAACGGAGGATATTTCTCCGCCCCGAACCGCAACCATCCGGCCGAATATTCCTGCGGCGGCCAGGCGGACCGCTTCCGCTCCCAGCAGCGTCGCCAGGATCCGGTCGGCGGCCGTGGGAGAACCGCCGCGCAGGAGGTGCCCGAGAACGACGCACCGGGCTTCCTGGCCGGTCAAGCGTTCAAGCTGATCGCCGAGAACGAACCCCACGCCGCCCAGACGAATAGGATCCGGGCTCGCGGCGATGCACTTTTTAACGACGACCTCACCGCCCTTCGGTTTGGCTCCTTCGGCGACCACGACTATGCTGAATTTCTTTCCGATTTTTCTCCGAAAGTGGACCTTCGCCGCGACGGCGGCCACCGTATAGGGAATCTCCGGAATGAGAATGATGTCGCCCCCTCCGGCGACCCCCGCATAAAGCGCGATCCAACCCGCCCGGCGGCCCATCACCTCGACGATCATAATACGGTGATGGGACTGGGCCGTCGTGTGGAGGCGGTCGACCGCCTCCGTCGCCACGCTCACCGCCGTGTCGAACCCGAACGTCACGTCCGTGCCGCCCAGGTCGTTATCGATCGTTTTCGGCACGCCGATGATCCGGAGGCCGGCCCGGGAAAGCCGCGCCGCAGTGAAAAGCGTCCCATCCCCCCCGATGAGGAACAGGGCATCGAGCTTTTTCTCCCGAATGTTCCGGATGACCTGGGACGAAATATCCCGGCGAACGATGTCTTTCCCGCCGGGAACGACATAGGCGTAAGGATCGGAGGTGTTCGACGTTCCCAGAATCGTCCCGCCCGTCGCCAGGATTCCCGAAACATCGGCGGCTTCGAGCTTCCGGAAACGCCCCTTAATCATGCCCTCATAGCCGTCCTCGATCCCGAAGACCTCCCAGCCGTGTTCGAACATCGCCCGCTTGGCCACCGCCCGGATGACGGCGTTCAGGCCGGGGCAATCGCCCCCGCCGGTCATGATCCCGATCCGCTTGATTTTCGACATGGGGCACCTCGCTCCGGGCATTATCGCAACGTTCGTCCGTCAATCGGACGTAATTTTCTTTGCTTGAAGCTCGAAGTCCTGCTGCCAGAGGACCAGGCCGTCCACCGGGCCCCGGTCGCGGAGAAATTGAATTCGGATGTATGGATCCGTGGAGTAAAACAGCGTCTGCCCCTCGGCGTAGAACCGGGTGTTCGCCTGGCCCGTCGGCTGGATGATGAGGTAGTAATCCTCCCATTTCACATCCAGGAAATAATCCGGGCCGACTTCATAGCGGCCGACGAACGATTTGTAGGTCTCGGGATCAAGCCGCAGGACCTGCTTTTCCTCCGGCCGGTAACGGGGCCAGTCATACGCGGTCGAAAGAGCGCCGAGTATTTCGTCGATGAGGGTGAAGCCGTTGTCGCTGTTCGTCATGATCACAGCGCCCTGGCCCCGGACGGGATAGAGGACCATGATGCAGGCGAACCCCTGCGTTTTTCCGCGGAGCTTGAACTGGACATCGTCGCCGGAGCCGTCCACGAGGAAGCCCGGGCCGAAGCTTTCCAGCCACGGGGCGAGCATCGCCCGGGCCGCGGCCGGAGACAGAATCTTTCCGCCCTTATCCCGCGCCGAAGCGAGCAGATCCAGAAGGAACGCCGCGAATTCCGTCGGCGTCGTCCACAGTCCCTTGGCCGCCGCAGCCGGATAATTCCGCCAAAGCCCCGCGACCGGGCGGCCTTCCCGAAGATGTCCGGTCGCCGCCTTGACCCGGAGCGCGTCGGACAGCGGCGTTTCAAACGTGCTGGTCGTCATCCCGGCCGGAGAGAAAATCCGTTCCCGGGCCAGGTCCGCGAACGGCCGTCCCGTACGGTCGGCCAGAAACGCTTCCAGGACGACATACCCCGCTTCCGAATAACGCGTCCGGGAAATCTCTTCCCCCGCAGGCGAAACCCACAACGGGCCGTTGGATGCCGGCTTAGCCCCGTCCAACATCCGGGCCAGACCGGGCCTGGACTCGTCGGACCCATATCCGAGAAGGATCTGGTCGGAAAGGCCAGCCCCGTGGGCCAGAAGCGACCGAAGGTCGAGCGCATGCTTTTTTTTGTCGAATTCCGGGGGAAACTTCCAGGATTTCAATCCCGCGGCCGCGTCCTCGTCCAGCGAAACAACTCCGTGTTCCGCGAGCGACGAAACGACCGCCCCGGCGACCATCTGGCTGAAGGCCCCGCCTTGAAACAGGGAATCGGTCGTCAGGGGCTGGTGAGTCTGATTGTCTTTTTCGCCGTAAGCTTTGGCCCACTCCAAGCAGTTTTTATCGATGACCGCCAACGAGACCCCGGGGACACGGTAAAAAGCCATGCGCTCGGCCAGGGTCAGCTTCTCGACAGGCAGTCCCTTCAGATAGACGGACCGCATCAATCCTTTTTCCACGGCTTTGATCCGCTTGGCGGTCACCGGGTTTGTTCCACCGCATCCGGACAAAGCAACAATCACCGCTGCCGCCAAGGCGATCGCAAACCCCGTCCGGGCAGGGAGAACAAGACGAATGTTCATGTTTTTCCTTTTTTCCGACCTTTTCCCTTTCACCGGATGATTCAAGGCCGGCGGCCGATCTCTATATCTTTCCGAACCGGAAGAAACGGTAGAGCAGGCCGATGTTGCCGCCCAGCGAAATGACCAGGAGGACGATGATGCCGATGTCCACCCGGTTGATCACCGCAAACAGGGCGATGAGAAACATGAGCCAGCCGCGGTTTTCCGCCGATTCGCCGCGGCGCTCGTCCCGGATGAGGTTTTTTGCCAGGTAAAACTGGGTCGTCTGGAGAAAATACAATCCCAGGGCGAAAAACCCGAGGACGAGATCGATCTCCCGGCCGGAAAAACGATATTGCCCCAGAACGGCGCCGGCAATCAGGAAGTATTCGTTGATCCGGTCGAGCAGAAGGTCCAGGTACCCCCCGAAATCGCTGGACGTCCCGCGCGCCCGGGCCAGCATGCCGTCGGCGCAATCGACGATCGAGGAAAGTTCCGCCAATACGCCTCCGACGATGAACGCACCGCGCGTGGCCACGGCGAAACAGCCGGCCCCGGCCAGGCCGATTAAAAACGAAGCGATCGTGACCTGGTTGGGGGTAACCCTTGTCTTATAAAGCGCCCGGACGATCAGCGAGGCCGCCGGGCGGTTGAAGACCTTGTTGATCTGGAGAAAATTTGGAGTAAAGAAATTCTCGCGCTTGCGCGGCGCGGCGCGGTAATCGTAAGCCGCCTCAGAGGCGCGGGGCGATGTCCCGTTCGGCATAGCGATAATCCTCAACGGTATCGATCTCCACCCAGGGGCGTCCGCGGGTCAGGAAGACCCCGAACGGGGCCTTGCCGGCCCGGCCGTTTTCCTGCAGGAGCTCGAATCCTTTCTCAAAAAAGTGCCGGATCTCCCCTTTCAACTCCAGGTCATCGTAAATCCGGATCAGGTCGCCGATCGCTTCGCGGCCGATCTTGTACAGGCCGATGGCCTCGCCGAGGCATTCCCGCGGATCGAGATCCTTGCCGATTTTGACGATCCGTCCGCCGCGGACGACGACTTTCACTTCCTCGCCGTCCAGGGAGATGTCGGCGTCGACGGCCGCCCCGTGGGAAACGGGCAAGGCCACCAGGTCGGACAAGATGGACGGGGCGAAAAGAACGTCGCCGTTGACAACGATCACGGCGGAGGCGACTTGCTTCAGGGCCAGGTTAAGGGATACGGCCGTGTTGGTGTGGTCGTAGGCCTCGTTGACGACAAAGGTGATTCCCGGATAGCCGCGCTCCGCAACGAAACGTTCGATCATTTCCCGGTGGTACCCAGTGACCAGGATGATGTCCCCGACGCCATCGGCGCGCAGGCCGTCCAGGCAACGCTCGAGGATCGTTTTTCCGCCGAACGACAGAAGGCATTTCGGCGTCTCGTCGGTAAGCGGACGCAGCCGCCCGCCGCGCCCCGCGCATAGGATGATACCTTGGATCATATTCGGATTCATGGACCCGCCGATATTATGTCTATTTTCGATCTTTTTGCAACAAAGGGCGCGGACCGACGCCGGTCAGATCGGA
>Ga0209777_10007069_pt1 | contig 12531 bp, 7 predicted proteins | sample FrelakmetHBP12HB_FD_187147 | JGI IMG/M metagenome (GOLD analysis project Ga0209777, IMG submission 187147) | Freshwater lake sediment microbial communities from the University of Notre Dame, USA, for methane emissions studies -HBP12 HB (SPAdes)... | ecosystem: Environmental > Aquatic >... | reverse complement strand
CTTTTTTAAATTTATTATTAAATGCAATTAAATATTCAAATAATGAAACAATTATAAATATAGATGTATTTAATATAAATAATATAGTACAAATTAATATTATTGATGAAAATATAAATATTTCTGAAAATATAAAAGAAAATTTGTTTCAAAAATATAATACAAGTAATAAAAATAATAATGTTGGATTAGGATTATTTTTAACTAAACAAATAATAGAATTACATAATTCTACAATTGAACATGAAAATCTTAGTCCTATTGGTAATAAATTTATAATAAAATTAAATTTAGAAATGTGTAAAGATTTAACAAAAAAATTATCTTTTAACAATGATAATTCTTCTATAAATAATGTATCTCAAAATGTATCTCAAAATGTATCTCAAAATGTATCTCAAAATGTATCTCAAAATGTATCTCAAAATGTATCTCAAAATGTATCTCAAAATAATTTTATAATTAAAATGAATGATGAAATTCTTATAGTAGATGATTCTGAATTAACAAGAAAATTATTAATTAAATTATGTAATCAAATATTTAAAGTAAAAATAAGTGAAACATGTGATAGTTTTCAAGAGATAAAAATAAATGAAGCATGTGATGGTTTACATGCAATAAAAATGATACATAATAATTTAGATAATATTAAAATAATTTTTATGGATAATATAATGCCTAATTTAACAGGTCCAACTGCAACAAAAATTATACGTACAATTGGATATAATAATTTAATTATTGGTATAACAGGAAATGGCTCGAGTGATGATATTGATGATTTTTTATTAGAAGGTTGTGACTATGTATTTATTAAACCATTTACAAAAGATAAATTACAAATGATATATAATTTTGTTAGTATTAATGGATATCAAAGAAAAGAAAATTATAAATTATTTATAAATAATAATAAATTATATTGGATTTCTAATGAATTGAGGAGCATTTCTGGATTAGAATCATTAATTAATAAAGATACTACTGATCTAAGAAGCATTTCTGGATTAGAATCGTTAATTAATAAATATTAATTTAATAAAATACTTCAAAATTACAGGTTGTCATTTTAATTAAATGATTAATATGTTCTAATCTAATATCTTTAGTAATCCATTTTATTTTATCATTTTTTATATCTTCTTCTTTATTATATTTTCCTAAATAAATATTATCACGATAATCATTTTCCGTAAATTCAAGGGGAATAGATGAATTAAGTGTTTCCTTCGATAGCGGATTCATATCATTTGAATTACACTCACATGGATCGCAATTACATGGGTCGCAATTACATGGGTCGCAATTACAAGATTTATTTTTTACTTTTTCAACTGGTTTTTGTTTTTTCTTTAATATTTGTTTTATAAAAGTTTCAATTTTATCTTTAATAAATTTATCATCATCGACAAATGTTTTTAATTTTATCATTAATTCTTCAGATTCTAAAAGTTTTGAAAGAAAATTATTTGCTTTCACTTCTAAGTTTTCTTCTGTATTATCATCTGAATTTACTATACTTTTAACATATTCGTTATTATTAAGTTCTTTAAAAAAAAGTCCTACTTGATTATTAGCCATTATTATAATATATAATTTCTTTTTATATTATTTTAATTCTAAAAACCATTCATTTTTATTTAAATTAAAACCTAACTTTTCAATATCTTTTTTAACTGGTTCTATAAATTTATCATTTTTAAAAGTTAATTCATATTCTAATTTATTTTTTTTAACATCAACATCAACTTTTCTACCAGCTAATTTATTAATTTCATTTATTTTATATTTAACACGATCTTCTAAATTATAAGGAAATTCATATTCTGGATGATCTATTGGAATCATAACATAAGTCATTTTATTTTTATCTTTTGTTGTTGAATATTTTTCTAAATATAATAATTTTTCTTTTAGGGTATTGCAAATCATTTCTCTTGACAATGATTTTACTTTATCAATTTCTTCTTTTGATATATCTGGTATTTTTTTTATTAAATTGATTAAATATCCTTTTTCTTTAGTAGTACATGTTGATCCTTTTAATGTAGGTATACCAGTACCACGTTTTTTATCTAATTTTTTAGCACGAGGTTCTCTTATTTTAAATAAATCATTATCAGAATAAGCAAGTTTATTTAAATTTTTATCTATTATACCAACTATAAAATTTTCATCACGTTCTTCATAATAATCCATAACATCCTCAAAATTATAACTAACAATTTCTTTTTTCTTTTTATCTTCTTTAATAACTTTAATTTGGATATCACCAAATTTTTGTTTTACATAATTTTTAATAGAAACTAAATTTTGTTGATTTATTGGTATATTTTGTCTATAAAACATAGTAACGTCTTCATTTTCATCAAATGGTTGAAAAATATAATATTTTTCACGTTGAATTATATATCCAGGTCTATTATATTTATCATAAATAGTATCATAAAAATTATTAAAATCATTTTCACTTTTAGGCATCATTTCTTCTAAAGCTTGATCTAAAAAAAATTCTTCAAATAATTCTTTATGTTGTGGTTCTAATGAATTTATTATACTATTTAATATTTCATTATATAAATAAACATGTTTGAATCTAAATAAATCTTTTATTTTATTTTTAATAGATATAATTTCAAATTTAGCTAAATCATCATTAAATGTATTATAATCAATATCTTTTGAATTTAATTTATATGTATTTTTATCAAAATATTTTTCATTTAATTTTTTAGATTCGCATTTATAATTACATTCTTTAAAATCACATAATGCTGGGCAGATTTTTTTACCAGAATTTACATTTTCTAATGTTGGATATGCACAACCTTTACTATCTTCAACTTCTTCAGGGAAAATATTTCCATTTAATAGTAATGGGCAATCTATGGAAACTTCTTTTAATGCATGTTCAATATCTTTTATAACTAAATATTTCAATTCTGCTTTTTGATATAATACTTCATCACTAGATAAAGGAGAATTTTTACCATCGATAGAAACAACATAACGATAAACATTTACTTTCGGAAATTTATTTTCATCATTAACAGATTCAATATGTTTACACATACGTATACCTCTTCCAATAACTTGATCTACTTTACCTAAATTATAATGGACATCTAATATATGTATTTCTTGAACATTTTCTAAAGTTACACCTTCATTCATAACTTTAGATCCTAAACATAATTTAATGTTTTTACCATCAATATTATTAACATTATTATATACTTTTCTAATAATTCTCTGTTTAACTTCTGGTATATCATCACCACCTTCATCTGTACTACCAGTGATTAAAATAAAAACAGCTGGTTTAAATTGATTAATATTATATTTTTTCTTATAATCACTAAATTTTATACCTGTTTTATAATCAATTGTATCATCTTTAATGTCATAATTTTTTGAATCTTCTTGATATTCAAGATAACCATTCATTAATAAAACTTCTGCAAATATTTCCATACCACCAGCTCGCACTAAATTTGAATAAATAAATGATGTTCCTATTTTTTTATCACTTTTACCTTCAAATAATTTATTTAATCTTCTTAATGCTTTATAAAATTTAATTGAAAAATAACGTAAATATTCTTCTTTAAGAATATATCCAGATATATTTTTCTTTTCATTAATAACTATAAAATTTTCTTCGACTTCTTTGCTTAATTTACCATTAAAAAGTTTTTTATTAATTAATGATCTTAATTTATCACCATCTGTATTTATTTGACTTTGTATAATATTTATACCTTCATTTGAATGATATCCAATTATATCATTTTTTTCTTTATTTAATCCAGGAAAAACAAAATTAGCAGCAGATGATGATCCTCTATCTAATTTATCATCTGAATTTTTACTTACTATTTCATAAGTTTTATATTGAAATTCTCCCATAACACATTTAACAACAGGCGTAAATAATAATCCTTTGGGAATTTCACCTTTATCTATTCTTTTAGCAAAAGTAAAAGGAATATTACCTCTAAAAAAACTAATATAACCTGATGCTTTTTGTTTTAAATATTCAATACCACCTGGTTTAATTTTCATAGTATAATTACTTTCAGCGGTAAATATTTTATCTCTTTGTAATTGATCATTTTTAGGTTTTATAAAATTTAATAAATCAATAATATCATCTGCTAAATTTTTCATAGGAGTAGCTGTTAATAATATTACACGTAAATTTTCAGATTCTTTAATAATTTTTTTAAGAGCTTCACCATATTCATTACCAGTTAAATTATGTGCTTCATCAACAATTAATATTGAATTATTCATATCTGTTATTTTTTCAATAACTAATTCACGTTCAAGTTCACCTTCTTCATTACGTCTATATTTAGATTTAGTTTTATTATCTACATTTACTTCTTTATCTGTAATTTTTTCTCCCAATACTTTTTTATAAAAAGTTTTATAAGATAAAATTTTATATGATTGAAGTGCAGCATTTATAGCAATGCGTCGTTCCCGTTCTATATCAGCATCAGTCATTTGTTTTTGTAATTCTTTGTTTTTTAAATAAGTTTCACCTGTACAAAATAATAATTGATCTTTTATAGTTTCTCTACCATTGGGTCCGAATGTTAAAATATAAATTTTTGTATTATATTTTTTTATTTGATCTTTAAATTGTTCAGCAATAGATATAGCAGTACATGATTTACCTGTGCCAGTTCCGTGCATAACTAATAATCCTTTATATGGTGTATTTGGATTAAATAAATTAGCCATAATTGCTTGCTGTTCTCTTAATTTAAAATCACCTTTACATACTTGATTTCTATATGTATTTATTTCATCATAATTTTCTAATTTTTTTCTAGGTTTGATTTGATGATAATAAAACTCACGTTTTTTAAATATTTTAGCCTGAATATCTGCATCAAAAGGTTCAGGATATGAAAAATCTTTAATTAATTTTTTATTTTTATTCATAATTAATATTTAATAGATATTAAATATTAATTATATTATAATTAATATTTATAATAATTGAAGCATATAATTATATGCTTAACGGGGGGATCTACGGAGCGAAGCGGAGTGGATGCCCCCGATCTGCGTATGTCATAATAAATAAAAAAAGCTTAGCTTTTTCTATACATCATTTACGAAGTGCCAACGAAGGCAGATCAAATCAAATTATATTTATTTTTTAACAATAAATAAAATAATAAATAAAAAAAGTAAAACTGATAATCCTATAATTATAATTAAACCATATGAATTTATTATAGAGTTATTATTTGTATTAGATTGTAAACTATTACATGTAGAACAACTATTACATGCAGGACAACTATTACATACAGGACAACTATTTGTTGGTAAAGAACTATTTGTAGACAAAGAAGGATTTAATGATTGATAAGATGATTGCATTTATTATAATAGTATAGATATATTTTTTAATAGTTTAAATAATAAATAAATTATTTATATTTTATAATGGAAAAATCCTCTAGAAAATATAATTCAGAATTTAGAAAAAGTTTAAAACAAAAAATATCTAAATTATCTAATAAATATGATTACATACAAATTTATAAAATAATTATAAATGAATTAGAAAATAAAATATCAAGTAATCGTAATGGTGTATATTTTAATTTAAATTTATTATCTGATAAAACAATTGATAAAATAAATATATTTTTGAATGATAAAATAGATACAGAACAAAATTCTGAATTTATAAAAGTTAAATATGAAACTTATAATAAAGACACAAATATTGAAAATTTTATTATAACACATAAATTAACAAATCAAGAAAAAACATTAATTAAAAAATATAGATTAAAAGAAAATTAAAATTTTTTAATATTATTTATAAATATTTTTAATATTGTCATATTTTCAGATGATTCATATGGAAGATTATTTATATAATATTTATTTTTTAATTCAACACAAAAATCATTGTAAATATCTCCATATTTTTCTATTTTATTAATATTATTATTTGTTTTTTTAATCATAATATTTTTAAAATTTGAAGGTTTATAATATATTGGTAAAACATTAAATAACCATTCTATATCTATTTTATTAGTTAATGACATTTCTAAGTTATTATCTAATAATGATTCTCCAGAAAAATAATAAAATATTAAGTTATTATTATTATTTTTGTTACTATTTTTAATTTTTAAATTGGATAATAATATTTTATAAAAATTATCTTTTGAATCAATCTTTAATGCAATATTTAAAGGATAACCATGAATAAATGGTCTAATAATATGTTCAAATTCATTTTTACATAATAATGATTTTTTAAAACTAGTTGATTCTTGTTCCATTAAAGTTAATGGATCTACTTCATTATTATTTTTATCTAAATTTTTGGATATAGTTAAAAATTCTAATAATATTTTTTTATGTTTAATTAAATAATTTATAAATATTTCAGAATTTATATTATTATATGAACACCATTTTATTATATCATTTTTATATACATCAATATTATCATTTTGTATTAAATATTCACCAATTAAATCATTAAAACCATTCCTTATTTTACCATTTTTATATAAATAATTTAATTTATTCCATTCATAAACCGAATATGTTTTTGGTGGATCATAATTATATATTTTTCTATCAAATAAATATTTATCTATTTTTTCATTTATAATTTTACTATATGTAGTTTTATTATTTTTAATTTCAAATATACTTAAATAATGAAAAGATTTTTTAAAACTTTGTATTAAGTTATATATAAATATTAATTCGTTATCTTGTTCATTATATATAGATATATCAACAATAAGGTTTTTAATATTATTATTTATAGTTTTAATCATAGTTAATATTTCTAATACTTCATAAAATGAATTATATGCTTTGCTGCTTAATAGAATAATTAAATCTTTATTTGATATCTCATTTAAATTAATTAATTTTCTGGTTTTACTAACATAATCAATTATTTCTGTTTTATATATATATTCATAGTTTAATTCGGTGGAATCTATAGAGCGAAGCGAAGTGGATACCCCCGATCTGCGAAGTGCTAATGAATGTAGATCATTAGTACCATTAATATTAACTAAAAAATTTTTATACATTTGATTATTTAATAAATTTGTAAAAAAATATTCTGGTAATTTATTTTTTTTTTCTAATTTATTTTCAAAATTACAAAATTGTATTATATTACCTAAAATATTTCTTTTTATTTTATTTTCAAAAGGATGAATTATATAAAATAATCCATCTAAATCTAATAAAGTTTCAAGATTATATCCAGATTCAATACGATTCATATATAATAAATTATTATCATTAAAATATATAGATCTGCCTCTGTTGGCACTTCGCAGATCGAGAACATCCACTTCATTTTGCTCTGTAGATTCCCCCGAATTCCAATAAATTTGATAATCATAAATTGTTTTATATTGTTCTTTGAAAATGTTATATATATTTTTTTTATAAAACTCAGTTTGTTTAAAATCATCATTTATTTCATCATTTAAATAATTTATTGATTTATTTGGATTATATTCTTCATAAATTAATGGTTCATTATTTAATGTTTTTGTTTCTAATAATGCTAATAATGATTCACCAAAATCATCTTGAGTTATTTTATATTTTGGTTTAATTTTTTCACGCGCACCTTGTTCATATAAATAATAAACTGTACCACTAGCAACTCTACCAACACGTCCTTTTCTTTGTTTTCTACTTGCTTCTGATATCATTTCAACTTCTTGTTTAGTAATATCAGTAATATCATTATAACTATTCACTTTTGCAAAACCATTATCAATTACATACCGTAAACTGTTAATAGTTAATGATGCTTCTGCAACATTTGTAGCAACAATAACACGTCGAGTGTATGTACCTTCGCTAACACTATTTGATTCTATATATTTTTCACCCCATATTTTATCTACTATTTTTTTATCTGTTCTGATTTTGTCAAATGAATTAGATTCAATAATATCTTTATATTTTTGAGCTAAAGTTGATATATATGGTATAGTAATTGTATTATTGGGCGTATTATCATTTAAACTTTTTACTCTTTTATTTATATCAGCTATACCATTTTCAAAAATTAATATATCACCATATGTTGATGATTCTAAAATTTTAGTAACAATACTATTTGTTTCAGCTTTATCAACATATATTTCTTTAATATCATATTGTGTACTTTGTCCAGGTGGTGCAATATGAAATCTACGATCTAAATATATGGAATCATATAAAAATAAATTATTATCAAAGTAATCTATTATTGGGGTTCTTAATGGATAAACTAAATTATCATTAATATTATGATAATATCTTCTAAAATGTGGTTCATCATCATCCATAGTTGCAGACATAATAATAAATTTAACAGAGTTATTCATATAACAAGATTGACGAGCTAAAGTTAAAATAATATCCATATTGGTATTATGTTCATGTGCTTCATCTACAATTATAATATCAAAAATATTATTAGCACTATATATTTTATTAATATTTTTTTCTTTTAATATTGGATTTTCTGTCATTGTACTTAATAATGTACCATCTGTTAATAATGTTAACGATAAATGATTAGCATTAGTTATTGTGTGTTTATCAGTAGAATAAGTATATTGAACATAATAATTATTTGATTTTATTTTATCTTTTAATGTATTAGAATATTGATAAATAGGTACACCTAATTCATCTGATATACGGGATGATACAGCATTTGTTGGACCTATACGTGGTTGTGTACACATAACTTTACCATTATTTTTATAATCTAACATTTTTAGTGCATACATAAATAATTTTGGAACTTGTGTAGATTTACCTTGACCTGTTGCACCAGTTATATATAATACTCTGTGATTTAAGTAATGATGGAAAAATCCAATTTGACTAACCCAATTCATTGCATAAAATGAATACCATAATTGATTTTCTAAACATTTAAAATATGTACTATCTTTTTTTTCATATCTATATTTTTGTTCTTTATATTGTTTATTTGTTAAATAATAATATGAATCTTTGTATTTATCATTATCTAATTCTTTTTTAATATATTTTGTTATTTCTGTTTTAGAAGTTAATAAATTAATTTTAAAATCAGTTAATAAACCATTATAAACTAAATACTCCCATACTAATTTTTCTTTAATTTGATTAAAACTATATAATATTTCTTGAAGTCTTGTATTATAATTTTGAGCAGTACCTTCTAAATATATATTACTACGTAAATTAAGCCAATTAGCTGTTACTAAATTAAATTTATTCCAGAATTCTTTTTGTTGATCTATAGATAAACTTGAATATTTTGTTGGTAATAAATTCCATTCAGTATCATGACTCAATGATTTAGCTATATTATATAAATTTTTATAATTTAATTTACTATTTTCAAAATAAGTAATATTAATTACTTTATTATTTTTTATTAAATATTTAGAATACATATTAGATTCAAATATTATTAATGATTCTTTAATATAATCCCATAAATAATTTTCTTCTATGTTATCAATAAAATTTTTAATATCAATATTTGTTATATTATTAATATTATTTTGTGTTTTATTTGTAAAATCATTATCTTCTGTACCATCATTTTCTATATTAAATAGAAATGGGGTTTTATAATCATTTATTTTAGTTTTATATGTATAATTATTTACAAAAAATAAAATTATATTTTTCCATATATAATATTCATTTTCTTTAATATTAGTAAGATTACGTTTAAAATTAGCTTTTTCTATACTATCTAAATCATCAAAAGAATTAAATTCAAAGAAATTATCAAAATTAAATTTATTAGCCAAATATTGTATAATATATTCATTATTATTTATAAAAATGAACCATTTTACTTTTTTAATATTTTCATAATAGATATTTCTATAAACATTATAAAATTCACCAATATATAAACCATTATAATCTATCAATTCTATAAAATTATTATTTTGTAAATTAATGATAGCTGAATCTAAGTTAGCTTCTGTATTTTTATAAATAAAACTTTCTTTATAATTATTTAAATTTAATGGAACTATATTTAACCAATTTACATATAGTTTACCATTAATTATAGATAAAGTTTCATTAAGACTAATAAAATTATGATATATTATTTTATAAATTAATTTACCAAATTTACGATCATTTAAATTTATCTGATTATTTATATCAAATAAACCAATACCAATATTTGTATATCTAAAATTTTTTTTTAGTATATCAAATCGTTCAGTATCAAATATATCAGGTGAAATTTCTTTTGATAAAACTAGTTCATTCAAATCTTTAAGTTCTTTATATACATTTACTTTATCATCATTAATATATGGTAATAGTAATAATATAATAGCTTTTGTATCTTGGTCTGAATTATTTTTGTATTGTTTTTCAAAATCATTATTAATAAATAAATTTTTTATTCGTAAAGCTAAAAATGTACTAAAAATTGTTAAAATATTAAGATCATTTAAATTTAATGAAATAAACCAATTAGTTAGTATATTTTTAATATAATTTTTGAATTGATTATTATTTATTTTATTGTCTATATTTTGTATAATATGATCAAATTTATTATTCATTATAAATAAATGTGATAATATTTTTTAATTTATTTTTTTATAATTCCATTGATTGTTTTCAAAAATTAATGATAAGCATCCTAATGGATAATTTTCTAATATTGGAATGTCTGGTTTAGTAATACCAAATTTATCTACAATTTTTAAAATTACAGTACATAAACCTTGATGTGTAACTAATAATATATTTTCATTAGTTTTATAATGATTATAAATAATATGTTTCAAAAATTTTTTGGTTCGTTTTTCTAAAAATATTTGATCTTCAGGATATGATATTTCAGATGGTTTAATTGTAGAAATATAGTCTGAATTATAATTGAATTCTTTTGCAATATATTGTGGTAGCTCTACAGAATATGATTTTGGTGGGATAATACTTTCATGTTGTATTTCTACAAGACTATAATCTAAATTTAATTTGATATTATTTTTTTTAGAAAAAGGATATATTGTTTGCATTGTTCTAATAAATGGAGAACAATATATTTTAGTTATATTTAATTTTTCAATTATAGGAATTAAATTGTTAGCATTATTTAAACCTTTTTCAGTTAATGGTGAGAAAAAAGTAGCATCTATTGTTCTATCTTCATGTCGTAATATATAAATTTTCATATTATTATTAATTAGATAATTATTTTCTAATTAATATTAGCAAAGGCATAATGCTGTCTTGTATACTTAATTTATTTAATTGTGATTATAATAAAAAAGAATGTAAAAGATCTGTCTCCGCTAGCACTTCACAGATTGATGAAAACCAATTCACTTCGTTGTTTGTTTCCCCTCATTATGAACAAAAAAAATATGGTATAATAATTGGTGTTAATTATAATAAAAGTATTATTTATAATTTACAAAGTATAGATAATGATATTGATAATATTTATCAATTATTATTAAATAATAATTTTATTAAAGAAGATATAAATATATTAAAAAATCCTACTAAAAATGAAATATTTGATTTATTTCAAAAAATTATAAGTATAGTAAATATAAATGATTATGTATTTTTTTATTTTAGTGGTCATGGTCTTGAAGATGGATTAATAATTGATTTATATGAAGAAGACAATGAAACTGTAATTGAAGAAAATAATTTATTATTTAATTTTGAAATAAGAAATTATTTAATAGATAAATTACCAAAAAATGTATTTTTGTTTGGATTAATTGATTCGTGTGATAGTGAAAATAATTTTAATTTACAATATTATTATTTAAATAATAAATGGGAAAAAAATAATAAATATAGTAATTTATCCGCTTGCACTCCTAAATTATCCTCATTTGATACACAAACAAATCGTAATGCTAGTGAATATGTGATGTTATTTTCTGGAGCGCAAGCGAAAGAAAATTCGTGTAATGTAGTTATTATTAGTGCTTATATGAAAAATCAAGTTACATATACAAAATATATAAATAAAAAGTATGAAAGTTTTTTTACAAATATTTTTTGTGATATAATAAGTAATAATATTGGAATTAGTTGGCATGATTTAATTTTTAGAATAAAACTAACATCAATATTATATAATTATAAACAAACACCTATATTTAGTTCAAGTGATATGTTAAATATTAATGATAGTATTTATTTATAATTTAATCAAACATATTAATTAATGAATTATATTTTTCTATATTATCTTTCAATATATCAATTGATAATTTTTTTTTATAAAAATTAAAAAAATGTGGTTTAGTCTTTTTGATTTCATATTCTGATTTTTTATAAAAAATTATATATGTTTGTTTTCTCAAGTCCCATTTGTTTTTTAAATATTTATTTAATTTATTATTTTCAAATAATATATGATTATATAATTTAACATATTCATATATATCATTTACTAATTCATTATATATTTTTTTTGTACTTTTACAATTATCAAAATCTATA
>Ga0209777_10007068_pt1 | contig 12532 bp, 12 predicted proteins | sample FrelakmetHBP12HB_FD_187147 | JGI IMG/M metagenome (GOLD analysis project Ga0209777, IMG submission 187147) | Freshwater lake sediment microbial communities from the University of Notre Dame, USA, for methane emissions studies -HBP12 HB (SPAdes)... | ecosystem: Environmental > Aquatic >... | reverse complement strand
GCCGGGAAGCCAGAGGCTAAAGCCTTCGATTTCCATTCCTGCGGCACGGCTGAAGCCGTGCCCTGATACAAAACCGGCCACCGAATTCCATTTTTGTGTCGCGCACCCCTCTTATTCAGGAAATATGGCGCGTGAATTCCGAGCACACGAAGCGTGCGGGACTCCAGCAACGCGGAGGGTTCGGCAGCCGATGAGCTTATTTGTGCCGGTAGGTGATTCGACCCTTGGTCAAATCATAGGGTGAGAGCTCGAGGGTCACGCGGTCGCCGGCCAGTACGCGGATTCGGTTCCTGCGCAGCTTGCCGGCCAAGTGGGCCAACACGGTGCGGTCCTGGTCCAACTGCACGCTGAACTGGCCGGCGGGGAATTTCTCAACCACCGTTCCTTGTACTTCGATACTATCTTCCTTGCTCATTGTCCTCCTAGGCTTACGATGTTCGAGGCCTCGGCTGCCGGCGTCCCGCGTGATGGCAGTCCTGCGCCCGGCACGAAGCCTCCAACGTATTTTGATTATACAGCGCACGGAAAGGGGCAACTGCGTAAAGCGAGGTTTCTACTCGCTCTTGCGGGGCTTGGACTTCCCGGCTTCGAGGGCGGCTTTCAACTGGCGCCACGCGCCCTCTTCGTAGTTCAGCTTCACGCGCTCGAAGCCGGCTTTGAGGTCGGCCGGACGGGGGCCTGATTTCTGAATGCAACGGCCCAGGAGCAACGTGGCCTGAGCGTCCTCCGGGTTGCGGTCCAGGACCGCCCGGAAGCCGTTTGCCGCCGCTTCGAAGTCGCCACGCTTCCAGAGCGCGAAACCCACATTAAAGTGGTAATCCGGATCGGCCGGATCGCCCTCCACCGCCTTCCGGAAGCTCTCCGCGGCGGAAGGCAGGTTCCGCCGGGACTGCGCCGCGCCGAGGTTGTTGTAGACCTCATTGAGCGGCACCGACTCTGCCACGGTTGTGAAAGCCTGCTCGGCGGCCGCGTAATCGCCCGTGTAGTAGCGGCAAAGGCCGAGCAGAAAGGTCGCTTCCAGCAGCCGCGTCGCGGGCGGCTTCACCTTCGCGAACCACCCTGCCGCAAACTGGTACTCCTTATGGCCGAAGTGCAGCTTGCCGAGCTCGAATGCCGGCTCCCAGAAACGGTCATCCAGACGCGCCGCCTGCGTCAGATACCGGTGCTTCTGCTCGTCGTTGGAAGCCAGGAGGCCGCGCGTGTAGTTCTCCATCGCGTCGAGCCGTGTCGAGGCGCGGTCGTTGAGACCCAGTTCCGCTTCCGGCGTGCCCTCCGGATCGAGCTGCCGCAGGAGCTGCCACGCCAGGTGTTTCTGCAACGCCGCGAGATCGTCGAGTGGCCCGGACCCGATGATTTCGGGAGCGGACCGCATCCGGCCCATGTTCACCGTCCATGCGGTGACGTGCAGCGAGCCGCGCGTGCCCGCCGGCCCGCCAGGCGCGGGCGGCGTCAGGTCGAACTGCCCGAAAATCACCGCACCCGCATCGAGTTCCTCAGCGACTTTGATCGCCGTCGCGTGCGTCAAGGGGGCGTTGCTGCGAATGGAAAGACGGCGGTAGGCTTCCTGGCGATCCTCACGGCCCAGCACAAGCAAGCCGCGGGCGGCCAGCGACTCGCCTACCGTGTGCGCCACACTCTCTCCTATCCAATCGAGGCTGTGGGTAGACGACTGATTTGCGAAAGGAAGGACCAGCACCGTTTCGGCTTGTACGCCGAGGAAGGCACCTGCGACCAGGACAAGAACAGGAAGGGACCGCCGCATCGACTAAAGATTCAGTCTAACAGACGGTCCCTGCCCCTCAGGGATTGGAGTGACTCCCATCGCGTCTCTGGCGCAACGGACAACAGAGGGCGAATGCCCTCCGCGCAGGATGGCTCAGTTGAATACGAGGCGCGTCTTCGTGCCGCCCAGACGGATCTCCTGGATCTTGGGCTTTCCTTCGCTGTTGGCGTAACGCACGGAGGTGGAGCTGTACTTCGACTCGGACTCTTCCACCTTCACCGTGCTCTGGACGGAAGTCCTGCCGTTGGTGATGACGACCTTGTCGTTGTCCAGATTCAGACGGTACTCGCCTGCTTTCAATTCGGTGCCCGCGACGACCGAAGGCTGGAACAGCGTCACGCTGTAAGTTTTCGCACTCGCGATGGCAAGTGCCAGCAAAAGAAACGTCAGAATCAATCTCTTCGTCATATTCTCTCCTGAACCGGTTGGTTCCAGTATTTTTCGCTGCGTGGAACCGGGTGTGATTCCACTCCCTAAAGACGATCCGGGCGGCAAAATGTTTCGGAACGAAACGGAAAAACCTACCCGGGAAATGCAGAGTGCCAGGAATGTGGGGGCTGGCTGAGCGTGAATTCTCGCACGCGCTCCAGCGCCGCTGATTGAACCGGCGACTCATCGCCGAAGCCGCTCAGCCAAACGATCTTCGGGTCTCTGCGGAACCAGGTCCACTGGCGTTTCGCGTAATGACGCGTATTCCGCTGGGCGGTCTCCAGACCGCACTCCAGCGTCATTTCACCCATCAGGACCTGGATAGCCTGTTTGTAGCCATGAGCCCCGAGCGCCTTGCTCGACGGTGAGAACCCCATCGCCAGAACGCGACGCACTTCGTCGGTCAGCCCACTGGCGAACATCCGCTCGCACCGCAGGTCCAGGCGCTTGAACAGCACCTCGCGCGGAGGATCGAGGCCCAGCCTCAGAACGCAATATCCACTGAGGGTGTCGCGGCCTTCCGCGAACCACGACGATATCGGCTGGCGGGTGAGGAAGAGCACCTCGACCGCGCGCGTGAGCTTTTGCACGTCCGCTGCGTGAATCCGAGCCGCCGAAGGCGCATCAAACTTCTTAAGGACAGCATGAAGCCAGCCTGGACGTTTCGTCTCGCGGCGCATCAGCCGTGCCCGCAAGCGATCGTTCCGGCGCGGGCCGGGAAAAAGTCCTTCGAGGAGCGCCCTCAGATAGAATCCGGTTCCTCCGGTGACTACCGGCAGCCGCCCGCGGGCCGAGATGCCCTCGAGAATTTCCCTCGCCCGCACGGCATATTCACCCGCGGTGAAAACCTGATCGGGGTCCAGTACGTCCAGCAGATGATGAGGAATCCCCCTTCGCTCGGCCTCGGTGAGCTTGGCCGTGCCGATATCCAGGTGGCGGTAGAGCTGGAGCGAATCGCAGTTCACAACTTCGCCCTCGAACTCCCCGGCAATGCGCAAAGCAAGCTCGCTCTTCCCGGAACCGGTCGGTCCCACGACGGCGACGAGCGGCTTGTCGGCTGCCGGCATCTCCTTCTGAGTATGCAGCGAGTTGCGGCTGGGGCGCAGCGCTCCGGGGGACTACCCCGAGCGAGTGCTATTCTTAGGGGAGACAGTAGGATTTTCTGGGGTAGTGTTGTCCCTGTGCGAAGAAAGTGGTGTCCATGACTGGCAAACTCTGCAAATACTTCATATCCGCCGGGCTCGTTTGCGCGATGGTTTCCGCAGCATCGGCGCAGACCGCGGCGCAAGCCTCCCAGCAGCCGGACAAGCGCGCGGCGGCCTACTATAACTTCGCGATGGCGCACATCTTTGCCGAGCTCGCCGGCACCTACGGGTACCGAAGCGATTACGTGGACAAGGCAATTGAGCACTACCGCGCCGCGCTCGATGCGGACCCCGGGGCGAGCTACGTGAGCGAGGAGCTCACCGATCTCTACATGCAGTCGGGGAAGCTGCGTGATGCGGTCACCGAAGCCGAGGACATGCTGAAGCGCGACCCGAACAATATCGACGCGCGCAGAATGCTCGGCCGCATCTACTCGCGGCTCATCGGCGATCAGCAGCAGAACCGCGTCAACGAGCAGATGCTCCACAAGGCCATCGAGCAGTATGAGAAGGTGGTCGAGAAGGACCCGCGCGACACCGACACCTGGCTGATGCTCGGCCGTCTCTACAAAGTCTCGCAGGACTCGGTCAACTCCGAGAAGGCTTACAAGAAGGCCCTGGATCTGGACCCCGACAATGAGTTCGCCCTCTCCGGGCTCGCGCTGGTCTACTCTGATCTCGGCGACTCCAAGAGCGCTCTCGACATGTGGCGCCGGCTCGCCGACAAGGACCCCAGGCCGCAGCACTTGCGCGCTCTGGCGTCGGCGCTCGAGCAGAACCACGATTACAAGGGCGCCGTCGAGACTCTGCGGCGCGCCCTCGATATGGCGCCGCGCGATTCCGAAGTGAAGAAGAGCCTCGCCGAGGATCTCCTGCTCGCGGGTGAGACGGATGATGCGCTGAAGCTCTACACGGAACTCGCCGCGGCCGATCCGAACGACGCGCGGCTGCAGCTTCGCCTCTCCCAGGTCTACCGCCAGAAGCGCGATTTCGCGAACGCCAGGGCGGCGCAAGACCGCGCCCGGAAGATCGATCCCGACAGCCTCGAGGTCCGCTACAACGATGTCAACCTCAGCGAGGCCGAAGGCAAGACCTCCGATGCGATCGCACGGCTGAAGGAAATCCTGGATTCGACCGCAAAGAAGAGCTACGGCCCGCCCGAGCAGGCGAACCGGGCGATCCTCCTGGAGCGGCTGGGCCTGCTCTACCGCAACAATGAGCAGTTCCCCGAAGCGATCGACATGTTTCGGAAACTCGCCCAGCTCGACCCTGACGCGGGGGCGCGGGCGAGCGCCCAGGTGATCGACACCTACCGGCAGGCCAAGGATTTCAAGAAGGCCGAAGCAGAATCAGATGCTGCCTCCAAGAAGTACCCGGACGACCGAACGTTGCGAGCGGTGCGCGCCTCGTTGATGGCCGATCTCGGCAAGACGGATGAGGCGATCGCCGCTACGAAGCAGCTTCTGGACGGCAAGAACGACCGGGAGACCTGGATCGCGCTGGCCCAGTTCTACGACAAGGCGAAGCGGTTCAAGGAAGAAGAGGAAGCGCTGAATGCGGCCGACAAGCTCTCGGACGGCCCCGACGAGAAGGAGACAGTTCTGTTCCTCCGCGGCGCGATGTTCGAGAAGATGAAGAAGTACGACGAGGCCGAGACCGCGTTTCGCAAGGTCCTGGAGACCAGTCCGCAGAACGCGTCCGCGCTCAACTACCTGGGCTACATGCTGGCCGACCGGAACGTCCGCCTGGAGGAAGCCCACAAAATGATCACACGGGCTCTCGATCTCGAGCCCAACAACGGCGCTTTCCTCGACAGCCTTGGCTGGGTGAACTTCCGTATGGGCAAACTCGATGACGCCGAGGCCAACCTGCGGCAGTCGCTCGAACGCGTGTCACGCGATCCGACGGTCCACGACCACCTCGGAGATGTGTATGCGCAGAAGGGCCGCTTGAAGGACGCCATCGCGCAGTGGGAGATCTCGTTGCGCGAGTGGGATGCCAGCGCGAAGCCGGAGATCGACCCCGTCGAGGTGGCCAAGATCCAGAAGAAGCTTGAAGGCGCGCGCGTGCGGCTCGCCAAGGAAGGCGGCGTCTCTCACCAGCCGCCCCGAAGATAGGGACGCGAGCTACCGCCGCGCTGCGGCGAGCGGTGTCTGAAGCGGAGTTCCTCAGAACGGCAGCGTGATCACTACCGTACTGCCTTTGCCCTCCGCGCTGGTCATGTACATTTCGCCACCGTGGCCATGAATGATCTGCCGGCAACTGAAGAGGCTCCAGTTGCCCGTGGATACCCGGTTGCCCGCCACCTTGAATCCCGGCTCGAAAATGTGGGCCAGGTCGGACTCGCCGATCCCGCTGCCCGTGTCCTCGACCCGGATCTCGATCCGCGAATCCTTCTGGGTGGCTGAGACGCGGACAGTGCCTTCCCCGTTCATCGCCTTGGCGGCGTTCGTGAACACGTTCATGAACACCGCACTGAGCTGCTGAGGCTGGCAGGTCAGTTCCGGCAGCGGCTGCGTAGTCAGAAGCAGTTTGACTCGGTTCTGCGAGCCCGTCTCGACGAGCGCCGCAATGTCCCGCAGAAGGCAGCAGGGGTCCACGGACTGGAAATCGGTTTCGTCGAGTGCCGTCAGCCGGTCTATGCGCGATACCGTTCGCTCGAGCCGCTCAAGCGAGTTCTTGATCGATTTCCGCAGGTCCGCCTGCAACTGGAGTAGCCGCTGCTGCTCCTCACGAGGCGCGGCGGCCTGCTTCGCCGAAATCGCCATCATCGTATCCACGGCGCTCGACAACGCGCCGAGCGGGCTGTTCAGCTCGTGTACGAGCGTCGCCGCCAGCCTTCCGAGGGATGCCGCGTTCTCGGAGAGCAGCACGCGCGATTGCGCCAGACACAGATACTCGTTCGCGCGGATCGCCTGCTCGCGCAAGTGGAAGTTCGCCAGCCGCTGTGCATACACGGCGCCGGCCAGCGGCACAACGGCTGCCGCAAGCAGCAGCAGGAACGCGCCCTCCGCCGGGTCCCATTCGCGGGTCACGGCGGCGCACGCCGCGAACCAGCCGAGGACGGCCAGGCTGAACAGCGCCGCCTGCCGGGGGCGGAGCGGGACAGCGATGACTGTTGCCCCCATGAGCAGACACACATAGGCTGCCAGCCGGTGCTCGCCGGCAGGGCCGTGTTGCGCGTGCGAGACGATGAACCAGATCAGCACCGCCGCTACGGACCAGGAAAACGCCGCTGCGAGGAGCCGGGCGTGGGTGCGGAGCTTTCGTACGCCCGAGAGCGCCAGCACGAGCGCGCCCATCGCAACGATGATCAAGGAGGGAAGGTAGCTCGTCCCCGGCATCGGGACCAGGTGGAAGCGGGCCAGCATCATCAGCGGCGGCACCGCGACGGCGTGCGCCGCGAGCAGGCGCAGTCCGAACAGGGCGGATTTTTGAACTTCCTGCCGGAATCTCTCGTCTCCGCATTCGGCGGGCGGGAGAAGCCAGTCGCGCGGGGAGAGGTGCGCGTTCGTCTTCACTGCAGATGGTGTCCCTCAGGAGAGTATACGCGAGTAGCGCTGCGCTGTTCCCATGGCGGCGAAAAATCGCCGCCAAACCGCACGAAACGTCCGGCCGCCTGCCAAATCACCGATTACGGGCATGAGAACGCTAAAAATGCGTGCAAAAAGTGCCTAATAGAGGCATTTTGCATGCTTTTTCGCGACTAATTGCGGGGTTTTGACGCCCTTTACGCGCTGATCGGGAGGCGGAAGCGGACGATTGTGCCGCGGCCGTCGGGGGGCTGTACCCACATGTCCCCGCCGTGTTCGACGACGGCCTGGCGCGCAAGCGCCAGGCCGAGCCCGAGCCCGCCGCGCTTGCCGGCGGTGACGAACGGCTGGAACAGGCGGGCGCGAAGATCGGGAGCGATGCCCGGTCCCGTGTCGTGCACATCGACTACGACGAAGCCGTTCACGGCGGACGCGCTCACCCGGATGGCTCCGCCCCCGGGCATCGCCTCGAGCGAGTTGCCCATCAGGTTCACAAAGACCCGCTCGATACGCCGGCGCTCGAGCGGCAGCTCGATGTCATCGGGCACATCGACGACGATCTCGACCGACTGCGGGCCTGCGAGATGAGCAAGCGAGTCGGCGGCCGAATCAGCGAGCGCGCGCAGGTTGCAGAGCTCGGGCTGCTCGGTTTTTCCGCGGCAGACGTTGAGAAGATCCCCGAGCAACTCCTGGATCTGGCGCGACGCGCGATGCATGTTGCGCGCGAGGCGCCTGGTCTGGGCCAGCGGCAGGTCTGTGCCGGCGAGCATCTCCGAGCCGCCGTAGATGGCCGCGAGCGGGTTACGGAGGTCGTGCACGATGGAACTCGCCAGCCGGCCGATAGTGGCGATGCGTTCCTGGAGAACCAGTTCCTCACGGGCGCGGAGAATGGATTCGCACATGTGGTTGAAGCTGGCCGCCAGGCGGCCCAGTTCATCGTCGCTCGACACCTCGACGCGCGAATCGTAGTTTTGGCGCGCCACCTCGGCGGCCGCGCGGTCGAGCGCCTTGACAGGCTCGACAATCTTGCGCGCCAGTGCATACGTGAGCGCGAGTCCCGCCGCCATCGAGAACACCCAGAGCAGGATGATGTTTCGCCGCAACTCGGAGAGCCGGGTGCGCGCCGCGTCGGAGGAACGGAGGATGGCGAGCTCGCCGATGGGTGCACCCGAGATGTCCAGAAGCGGCGTCACGAGAGGCGCGTACTCCCGGCCGCCATCGGTCAGGCGCTGCTCCCCGAGGTGCGCAGCAACTTTCGTCGCGGCGGGTTCCGGAAGCGTGGACGCGATCACGCGGCCCCTGGACCGGAACAGAAACTCGCTGCCGCCGGTGGATTCCTTGAGCCGCGATGCGGCATCCTGGTTGACCTCGTAGCCGGCAACCAGCACGTCGATCACGGCCGGGTCGCGCGTGGACTGCACGTAAACGGGAGTGATGGTCATGTAGTAAAGGCGGCCGCCGCGGGCCACGAAGCCGGAAACCTGCCTGGGAAACCGCGACGCCGCCTGGCGCACTTCGTCCAGTTCCGCCGGCACCGGCAGCGCCGCATCTCCACCAAGCGAAGCGATGACGCGACCGCCCGGCTCGGCGACCAGAAACACCGCGTGTGAGTCCGAGACTCGCGACCACAACTCGCCCGCCGTGTCCCGGATGGTGGCTGCATCACCGGTGCTGAAGGCAGCGCGCACGTCGGACATCGTGCTCAGGATGGTAGAAACCGAAGACAAGAGGTCGGCGCGGGCCTTCCACAGCGATTGATATGCGCGGAAACTGGCCCTCACCTCGTGATCCACACTCTCCGAAGTAGCGCGCACCGCATCATTGAGAACCATCCATCCAGCCGCAGCAAAGAGCAAAGTGATCGCAACGGAGGTGCACAGCAGAATCTTCCAAAGCAGCGAGAGGCGTGAGAAGCGGAAGTTCACTGGTGGCGGCCTCCGTAACCGTGGTCATCGCCGGCCACGGGCGGGTAGTCCTGCCCGTACTTGTTTTTGTGGAGGGTCTGCACATAGCCGGTCTCGGAGATCTCGAGCGGAGGCAAAGTCATGCTCGAGGCAGGCACGCTCAGTTTGCGCGTGAGTGTCTGCAGGACGCGTTCGGCAGCCCGCTCGTGGTAGACGTGCAGCGAATAGTCGCCGGGGGGCACTTCGGGCAGCGAGAACGAGCCGGCCACATCGGAGACCGCAAACCAGGGATGGCGCAGCACGACGACGATGGCGCTCATGATCGGGTGAATGTTGCAGAACACGTGCACGATGCCGATGCGGGTGAAGTGAACGGTCCGGCTGGTTCCCGGAGCATACAGGCCGAGGTCGAATACCTGGCCGCTGAAATTCGAGAAGGCGCTATGGAAGATGGGATCGAAGTTCGGGAATTCGACCGGCGCGCCGGCCTGCACGGCCAGGACATGGGGCATGAAGCGTTTGCCGCGCTGCTCCATCCGCGCCCGCGCCGGTGGGCGCATCGCGTGGGGCGCGATTTCACCAGCCGGCTCCAGCCACACCACAACGCCCGAATAGTCCTTGTGCTTGCGGACGCCCGGATCGATGGAGTCAGTCAGGCGGACCGATCCCAAGACCGTAGCGCCAAGCGCCGGGCCGGCCGCGAGCAGACTAAAACAAATAAGCCAGAGCCAGGTCATAGTGATTGTTGAGGAGACGGGAGGCGCCCACGTAGCTGGTCCGCGCCTGACTGCCCTCGATGCCTACGAGAACATTCGGCGCAAGACGGTAGAAGAGGTTCGCTCCGTAGAGCAGATTTCGTCCGATGTTCCCGGGCTGCAGGTCGGAGTTGCGGTCCTCCTGCACTCCGGTGAACAGATGAAGCGAAAGACGGGGCGCCGCGCGCACCGTGAGTTGCGTCCATCCGCCGCGGCTGTGCACGGCGCGGACGACATCCCACGGACCCAGCGTGTAGCCCTGGTCGATGCCGCCGGTGCCCAGATGCGCTACGTTCTGGCCGGTGAAGAACGCCCCAGTGATGTCAACAGGCGCGGCCGGGCGTGCCAGCCAGTCAAACGAGAACACATTGGAGGGAACCGATACATGTGCGACGTGCGAAACGCTCCTGTGGAATCCGGCCGCGATCTCAACGCGGCGCGCTTCACTGCCGGCGAACAGTTCGACGCGCCCCTCGACTCCGGGGCGCCTGTTTTCGTACTCCACCGACAGAGAGGGTCCCCCGTAGCTGGCATAAGCGCCGGGCTTCACCTCCCGGGTCTCGACGCCGGCCACCTGTAGCCGGACACCCGAATGCTCGCCGAACCGGAGGTGCTGTTCGAAACGGGCCTGCGGGATCCAGAGCCAGAGATTGCCCGCGCCGGCGAGCGGAGAGATGCCCACCTGCGCCAGCGAGTCCGGATCCCGCGGTGAGATCAGAGGCTTCTCCAGGCCCACCTCGAAGCTGCGCGCCTCCCAGTCCACACCGATGACGCCGGTGCGAAGGCGCATCAGCTCGTTGAGGGGCTGGCCGCTTCCGCCCCAGAAGTCCATGAACACGGAGCCGCGTACTTTGCCGCCCCAGATGGTCTGCGGGCCGCTGTATTCGAGGCCGAGCGTGGTCTGCCGCAGCGCGGCGCCGGCTGAAGCGCCGTAGCCCGGCGCCGCGTAGACCGGGTACTCGAGATCTCCGTTATGCAGCGTGTTGAAGAACGTGTTGAACAGCACCATGCCCGACAGGCGGACCGGGTACCGCGACGAAGCTTCCACCTTGGTCTGAGCGAGCTCGGCGGTGCGGCTTTCCTGGACTGCGACCCGATCCTCGAGCGGCGGCGAGGCAGCAAGCGCTGAGGCCACGGGCGCCGGAGCCGAAGGCGGGGAAGAGCGGCTCGCGGCGAGCTCCTCGCGGAGCGCGCGAATCTGGTCCATCAGTTCGCGGTTCTGTTGTTCGAGCCGCTCCAGGCGCTCGAGGATGGTCTTCGTCTCGGAAGGCACCTGGGCGGGGAGCGTCCTCAGAGCACAGAGGAGGACGACCGCACCGAAGCGCCGTGCCCGGGGCAGCGGGCGTTCAAGTGCGCGCGCTAGGTTTCTCATCGAGCAACTGCTCCAGTTTCTGCCGAACCCGCCCGGGAGAATACGGCTTGGGGAAATAGGCGTTCGCCCCAGCGTCGGTGGCTCGCTCGTACGCCCGGGGATCGGTTTCGGCGCTGGTAACGACGATGGGGATGGTTGCATGCCGGCAGTCGGCGCGAATGTGGCGAATGAGCTCAAATCCATCCATGCGAGGCATGTTCAGGTCCGTGATGACAGCGCAGACTTCGCGGCGCGCGTCGCCGAGCACCTGCAACGCCTCAATCCCCGTGCGAGCCACGGCGACCGCAGCGCCTCCAAGCCCGAGGAGCGCGAGCTCGAGGGTAGCCGCGCAGGTCTCGGCATCGTCCACGACGAGAATCGTCCGGTAGTGGTCCGGCGGAAGCGCGTGGCTCACGGCAGGAACCGGTATCCCACGCCGTGCACGGTGAGGAAGTGGCGGGGAACAGTGGGCGTCGGCTCCATTTTTTGCCGCAGCTTGACGACGTGAGCGTCCACGGTACGGGTGTTCGGAAAACAGTCATATCCCCAGACCGAGTTGAGGATCATGTCACGAGTGAGAGGGCGATCGGGATTGTGGAGGAAGTAAGCGAGCAAGTTATACTCAGCGGGAGTAAGCCGCACGTCCTGACCGCTCTTAGTCACGACGCGGCGGTCGAGGTCAACTTCCACATCGCTGAAATGGAGCACCTTGTGAGCGTCGCCGGAGACACGACGGAGCAAGGCTTTGATGCGGGCCATGAGCTCTCGCGCGCCGAATGGCTTCACCACATAATCATCGGCCCCGATCTCCAGCAGCAGCACCTTATCGATCTCGTCCCCCACCGCACTCAGCACGATGATGGGTGTGGTGACGTGCGCGGCGCGCAATTGTTTGCAGATCTCGACGCCGCTCATTCCGGGCAGGCGCAGATCCACCAGGATCAGGTCCGGTTTCGCGAGCAGCGCCTTTTCGTAGCCGCTCCGGCCGTCGCTGGCGGGCAGGGGCTGAAAGCCCTCCTGCTCCAACATGATGGCGACAGTATCCCGGAGGCTGTCGTCGTCATCGATCACCAGAATCGTTTGCATCACGGGACTCCCAAGTTGATTCGGCTTGTTGTCGATCATTCTAGCAATGGTTCGACGGCTTAGCCCGCATCTCTCACACGCTGTCCGTTACGACGCACGATCTGCCCATGTGGCTGTGTCCGTCATGCTACCCTGCGCGAGGGTGACAGGCCGGCAGTGTCCACTTCACTGCGGGACACAGCGGCCAGTCCCCCCTCGCGGTTGCCGTCCTCGACGTACTGTTCAAGTACGCTTCCGGGCGGCTCCCTTCGCGCGCCTCGTAGTGCCGCGTTAAATCTGGGCCTTCAGTGGGGCGGTCCCCCTGGACCGCGCCGGCTCCCCTGACCCGGCCAAACCCGGTCTAGGGGTCGGGTTGCGGCTCAGGGGAGCCGCCCCACGCAAGCCGGCAAACCACGCATTATTTGCGCCGCACGACACTATACATCCGCGCATAAGTTCGGGGACATCAGATGACCTCCACGATTTGCGACGGTGAATCGTGGCATCAACGTACCAGGTGTGGGAGTTGATCCGGCAGCGTGTTCAGAGCGGCCATCCCGCCGGTCG
>Ga0209777_10007067_pt1 | contig 12536 bp, 10 predicted proteins | sample FrelakmetHBP12HB_FD_187147 | JGI IMG/M metagenome (GOLD analysis project Ga0209777, IMG submission 187147) | Freshwater lake sediment microbial communities from the University of Notre Dame, USA, for methane emissions studies -HBP12 HB (SPAdes)... | ecosystem: Environmental > Aquatic >... | reverse complement strand
ATCGATAGTCACCTCTGGTAAGGGAGGGACAGGCAAGTGGCTCGATGGAAACGACTTTCAGATCTGGTTTTTTCCCTATGATTTTATCGTGTACGAACGGGAAACACGTTCCAGAAAAATTGCTTCCACCGCCGACACATCCACAAATAATATCTGGATATTTATCCATAAGTTCAAACTGTTTTTTCATCTCCAACCCAATCACAGTTTGATGTAAGACTACCATATTGAGTACAGATCCAATAGCGTAATTCGTATTGTCATGTGTTGCCGCATCCTCAACAGCTTCACTAATTGATATTCCAAGACTTCCTGAGGTTTGAGGATCTTTTTTGAGGGCTTCTCTGCCAGCGTTGGTCAACGTGGTCGGACTCGGGAAGACTCCAGCGCCCCAGGTCTCCATAAGGATACGTCGGTATGGTTTTTGTTCGTAACTGCATTTTACCATGTAGACACGACATTGGATACCAAAGAGTTGCGTACTAAAAGCAAGGGCTGATCCCCATTGTCCGGCTCCTGTTTCCGTGACGAGTCGTTCGATTCCTTCTTTCTTGTTGTAATAGGCTTGTGCGACCGCTGAGTTAGGTTTATGGCTACCTGGTGGGCTGACACCTTCCCATTTGTAATAGATTTCCGCTGGTGTTTTGAGTGCTTTTTCCAGTCGTCGCGCACGGTAGAGAGGCGAAGGTCTCCAGATGCGATAAATTTCTCTAATCTCCGATGGAATCGTGATGTATCGTTCTCTACTCATTTCCTGTTTGATAAGTTCCATGGGGAAGATTGCTTTAAGATCATCTGGACTAATGGGTTGTCTCGTTTGTGGGTGGAGTGGTGGATCAATAGGTGTTTTGAGGTCTGCTTGGATGTTATACCATTTTTTTGGGATTTCATTTTCGTCGAGTGTGATTTTTGTTTTCTTCATGTATAAAATAATTGGAGACACGACTATATTAATTTTTCTAAAATTGTACTTCAATGTATATTTTTATACATTATAAGATGGAAAAAAGCTAAAAGAAAGATTATTTATATCACATCAACGTACAGTTTTATACAATGTGGAAACAAATCGAACATTACTTTAATGCCTATCCCCAACGAAAAAAAATTGCACAAAAAATGCTCGAATACGGAATAAAAATACAAAACAAAAATTTTTGCTGTGGTCCAATTGCGCTTGCTGATTCAAAAATCGCACGAGCATTCCATGTTGATCGACGTGCAGTCACCGCGACCAGAGATGTAATCACAAAACAACCAGAACTCCTCAAAATTTTTTCCAACCTTGCGCCAACCTGTCACCTTAAAGAAGTCGCACCACATATGAAATGGGGTGTCATAGAAATCATCCCGGTTGACCCCAGCATGCCTGGAATCCTTGCCGATGTTGCAACCATTATCGCAACCAACAATATCAGCATACGGCAAGCAATCGTGGATGACTTCGAATTCACTGAAGAACCACGACTATTCATTATCACCGAAAAGCAAATACCAGGTACGTTACTTTCAACAATCCGAAATGCAAAAGGCGTGAAAGCAGTACTCATTTATTAAGAAAAACCTAGTTGTTTTTTTAATGATGAAAGAATAATTTTAATTAAAAGTAAAAAAAAAAAGGAAAAAAAGTTGTTCTTTATGCGATAGTGATGTCCGTACACAGGTAGACATCTTGAATCGCATGAAGAAGTTTTACCCCATCTTCAAAGGGTTTCTGGAACGCTTTTCTTCCGGAGATTAGTCCGGTACCACCTGCACGTTTATTGATGACTGCTGTACGAATCGCTTGTCCAAAATCATCTTTTCCAGAGGCTCCTCCCGAGTTAATCAACCCTACACGTCCCATGTAACAATGTGCGACCTGATACCGCGTTAAATCGATTGGATGATCGGAGGAAAGGTCGGTGTACGCTTTCTCATCGATTTTCCCATATTTCACCCCACCTTTATTAAGCGCGATATAACCCCCATTACTATCAGGGAGTTTTTGCTTCACAATATCTGCTTCAATGGTTACCCCAAGATGATTCGCCTGACCGGTGAGATCCGCAGCAGCGTGGTAATCTTTTCCATCCACTTTGAACGCAGAATTCCGTAAATAACACCACAGGATTGTTCCCATCCCAAGTTCATGGGCGAATTTAAATGCCTGACTTACCTCTTGAATCTGCCTGGTTGATTCATCAGAACCAAAATAAATAGTACAACCAACCGCAGCAGCACCCATATCCCATGCTTGTTCGACGCCTGCAAACATAATCTGATCAAATTTATTTGGGTAGGTCAGTAACTCATTATGATTAATTTTTACGATGAAAGGGATCTTATGCGCGTACTTCCGGGAGACAGCACCAAGAACACCAAGGGTCGATGCAACCGCATTACAACCCCCTTGAATCGCGAGTTTCACGATGTTTTCTGGATCAAAATACAATGGATTAGGAGCAAATGATGCGGCAGCAGAATGTTCGATACCCTGATCTACGGGCAATATCGAAAGATATCCAGTACCTGCTAACCTGCCATGGTCGAATAATGATTTCAGATTACGAATCACTTGACTTGATCGGTCAGTATCAAGAAAAATTTGATCAATAAAATCAGGCCCAGGAAGATGCAAAGATTCTTTTCTAATCTTTGTACAAGTATGTTTAAGCAGATAATCGGCATCAGCACCTAAATCTCCTTTGATCGAATCAATATTTTCTTTCATAATTTCTCCCAACTTCCTTTAATTGCGGCAACGTTGGTTTACCTCACAATAGACAGGAGAATATCGTACAGCACATAAAACTTTCTATGGAGTAAACAAAGAAAAAAAAGGAAATAAGATTATGAAATGAGAAGGTTCCCTTCTTCGTACCGTTTACTGAGTTTGTGCAACATATCTTTCGTCATATCTGCAAGCTTATACTTCGGTTTCCAGCCCCATTCTTTCCGCGCTGAACTATCATCAATAGAGCGAGGCCAAGAATCTGCGATCGCTTGTCGGAAATCCGGTTTATACTCACAGATAAACTCAGGGATATGTTGTGTAATCTCATGAGCAAGTTCTTCAGCAGAAAAGCTCATGGAAGCAAAATTGAAATCACAGTGATGTTTCAATTTGGTCACATCAACATCCATCAGATCAAGAGTTCCCTTTAAACAATCAGGCATATACATCATAGGAAGCGAAGTATCTGCTCGTAAGAAACAGGTGTATTTCTTCTTCTTAATCGCTTCATAGAAGATTTCTACCGCATAGTCTGTGGTTCCCCCACCAGGAAGGGTCTCACTACTGATGATGCCAGGATATCGAATCCCCCGGACATCGAGATTAAATCGTTTCACGTAATAATCACCAAGCAGCTCTCCTGATACTTTTGTCACACCATACATTGTTTTTGGTCGTAGGATGGTCTCTTGTGGTGTGTTATCTCGAGGTGTTTCAGGTCCAAAAACAGCAATAGAACTGGGAACAAATACTCGAACCATACTATGTTCCCGAGCAACCTCCAAACAATTATACAATCCATTAATATTGACATCCCAACATAAGAGAGGTTTTTCTTCCCCAGCCGCGGAAAGAATCGCAGCCATGTTATAAATCGTGTCGATATCATAGTCTTTTACGACTTTCTCAATGGTTTCTCTTTTACAGATGTCAATGAACTCAAAGGGACCAGAATTAAGAAGTGTTTCACTTGGTTTGGTTTTTCGCCCGGTTGCAAGTACGTTGTCGTTTCCAAATTTTTTCCGAAGCAGTGTCGTAAGTTCTGAACCGATTTGTCCGACTGCGCCGGTGACCAAAATTTTTTTCATATGTGTTTGTGCCATAATCGCGTAACCCCTAAATTATTTTCTTTCACTGGAATCATTGGTTCCTATTAATATTTTTTCAACAAAGTGTTAATTGACCTTCCCGACGCCCCGGCCGAGATGCATTGTTAATACTCCAAAGTCCCCTCATCTAAAAAACGATTTTTTCCCAAGTTTTGAGAACACTAAAAACTCTTACTAAATTATTACAAAACAACTCTTGGTATCGGCGTTACCACCCATTTCATCCTCGATTTCTCCCTCGTCCATGTACACGGCGGCATGAAACTGTTGTTCCTCTTCAGCTGGGAGAGATGGCTAGTCTATTTGATTAGATCGGATGATTATATGGTGACCGTGGTTGCTGTTCTCGCTGCGCTCATCGTCTACGGGATTTATTGGGCTGGCTGTACGACGAAAGACACAACATGCTCACTAATACATCAAAAAGAATGGTTTTTCTAAGATCTTAAGCTTACAGGTAGAGCGTGGCAGAGCCCCTAAGCTCCGGGTAAATAAATACCGGCACCCATAAGGAGAAAATTACCGGTATTTTTTGATTCTAGTTCTGTGCTTTTTTTCCAGAGCTGAAGTAGTCAAGAAAACAGATGCCTCGTACATTATGCAGGTCTTGTTATTTTCATGTCTGGTACCCGATGAATTTAAATCCTGGTAATATCCTTAGAGATTGGTGAGGGGAATATAATATGAAAATAACTGAAGATAAAATAGAAAGAATCTGTGACCTCCGTTATAATGGGGGAAAAGTGATTCCAATTGCGCTAAACGAAAAACTTTCAGAAAAAACTGTCAGAACTATATTAAAAAAATTTTACGCAACATATGCGAAAATCCGGGTTATAACCCAACCAGATTATCCTCCTTGGGGTTATTTACCATTAAACGGAAAACCGACTGCGACTATACAGGAGACATCTAATCAAGGGGACACTCATCAGGATACGAACTATAGCGCACCTGAGCACTAAAAGTGTAGCGAAAAAATAAAAGAATCAGAAAAAATCATCAATACGCCCACGGAAAAAGATCAGATAAAAGATAAGGAGCTACAGCAGATTAAATCAGAGCGTGATAATATTTATCAGGAAAGAGACAAAGTAAACGAGAAAAACAGAGAATATGAGAGAGTGATTCAAGAGAAAAAACAAGTAATAAGCGACTTGAAAGAACACCATCTTAATGAACATCAATTACTCCAAAAAGATATTTCTGAAGTGAAAACAAGTATCCACCAAGGTTTCATAGTAGTTCAAGAAAATATCGGCACATTAACAAAAGCTCACAACCAACTTAATCTTTCATTTCAAACGCATAATACAACCACACAAGAAAAAAACAAACTCGAACAAGAACTGCAGACACTGAAAGCAGAACATAACAATGATTGGATGAAATACGGTGCTGTTGGTGGACTAGGCTTTGGTGCTGGAATACTCGTTGATCGATTTGTTTAACGTCTCCCTTAGATTCCATCGTTCCCTGGATTGTTGAACAGATAAAAAACATTAACGCTGAATATACTCCCAATACTCACTACATCACACATAGTGGGTTAAATCCGGAGACAAATACTTACTGTACCCTCCGCTCAGGAGCATCCTCTCTTCATTATGGACAAACGTATGGTACTGGATGTCATACCATTCCAAACCAACAAGAAGGTGTGATTCAACCAGAACTTCACAACGAGGTCAACCTGGTAACAAATCCTTTCGGCAACCAATGCTCAGGCGCATTTTATAGTAATCACGCAGAGATCATACCAATACAAAATGCAAACCCCATCCAGGACTCTTCTTATTTTCGAATGACAACCATTAATTACTTCCCTTCTACTCTGCAAAGTCCCTCCAACGATTCCTCAGACTCGTACCTCATTACACAGCTTAAGAAGACAACAGGGCCACAGTTTGAAAAACACCTGGGAGGGTTTTTCAAATATCAGGGATATCAGGTGGAATTGACGAAGCCGAGCAGAGATAAGGGCGCAGATCTGATTGTCACATGCGCATGGGAAAAAAAAGTGATTCAGGCGAAACAATGGAAAGAACATGTCGGAGTAAGAGCTATTCAAGAAGTGTACGCAGCTCAGAAAAATTACGATGCGACCCATGCCTTGGTCATTACTACGTCTCAATTCACCAAACCCGCGATAGAGCTAGCAAATAAGTTAGGCGTGGAATGCTGGGATGGGGAACGACTCCTTAAGGAACTTTACAAATACCAGTATTTCTATCCACCAGAATAGGATCAGGAATCACAGCATCCCCCTGGTTCGTTAAAACTGTATTACGGCTTCTTTTTCTAAGGATATGATATTATGTGCAGGTGAAGGGATTTGAATCCTTAGCAATAGTGCCTCCCAAGGGATTCGTTGCGAGAGATTCAATACCCCACCGGTGTTCCTGTCGAGATTGAACACCCAGGAGTATAAATCTCTCTTTATTAAAAAAGCAAGAAATATCAGGTAAAACACCATTTTAATATATTGAGTAGAAATGGTTATTAAAAAAGTAAATAACGCTGGAATCAGGGGAATTTTCAGAGAATTTGTAATCATTATTTTTAGTGCTCTACTATTATTTATCTCCGCTGGAACTGTTCATTGGATACGAGGATGGATCTACATAGTAATCATACTGACATATCAAATCTTTTATGTTTTAATATTGATAATTGGAAATCCTGACCTATTAAATGAAAGAGGTACCCTGAATTGGCAAGCGACAAAATTGCATGACAAATATTTCGTGGTATTCTATATTATTCTTTCATTTCTCGCTGTAATAATATCGGGACTCGACGTTGTTCGTTTTCATTGGTCTTCAGTGCCATTAATGTTTATTTATCCTTGTGTCTTTATGTTCAGTTGTTTCGCCCTCTTTGCATTATGGGCGTATAGGAGTAATTCATCTTTTATTCTGACTCATCGAGAGGATAAAGAAGATGAATCATCAATATGTACAATTGGTCCGTATCGGTATGTGCGTCATCCTGGTTACCTTAGCGCTATTGGTTCTTGGCTTAGTTTTCCCTTCCTGATCGGCTCACTACTAAGCCTAGTTCCAATCATATTAATCGTCATCTTGCTCATCTTACGAACATATTATGAAGATAAAACATTGATGTTGGAATCAATAAATTATAGAGAATATTCAAAAGTGACAAAATATAGATTAATTCCATATTTATGGTAAAAAATGCTCCTGTCGAGAAATATTGCTAATAACTCCAAAGCCCCTTTTTTCCATGTCTTGAGAGAAAAATGTTAATTCCTATAGATATTTTACTGTTCACCCGTGTACTCCTTAGAACCATCATCGGGTGTTTGTCTCTTGGGCGGACCACGGTGAACAATGTACCCTTTTCTTTTTTTCATCCAGTTTGCCCATCGAACAAGTACCAAGGGAAGAATAAAAATCGAAATAAGGAAAGAGTAGCTGAGCGTGACTGCGGTGATAAGACCAAATTGTTGTAGTGGTGGGATCGGTGCGAAGAGAAGCACCGCAAACCCAGTCATAGAACTAATGGCTGCGATAAGCACAGAGCTTCCGGTGAGGGATATGGACTCCTGTAACGCTTGTTTGGGATCTCCGGTTTTATTTGCTACCAGCCGGAACCGTTGGGTAATATAAATTCCGTAATCGACACCGACGCCAATGGTAATGCTGGTAACGGTGATAGTGAGTACGTTTAAAGTGTAGCCGATATAATACATAGTCCCCAGGATCCAAAGGATAGAGATAGACACCGGGATCATAGTGATGAGCCCAAGAACCGGGTTACGATAAATAAGAATCAAGATAATTGCAGCAAGTATGAAACAGATACCGGTGGAAAGAATCTGGCTTTCCGTTAGTGAACTAATAATGGTTAGCGTTATAAGGGAATTTCCCGTGACCGTAGCGATCGCGTTCCCGTAGCGGGCGATATCCTTGTTCAGTTCATTTTTTATGACCTGGTATACTTTTTCATCACTTTTCCCTTGAGACGATGTTGTGTCGATGTAGACACGAATCATAGTCGCTGTATACCCTTGAGGTCCTTTGTACAAGACACCTTTGACTTCTTGTCCGTATTGGTCGCTGTTGTAGAGATAATCAAATAGCTGTTGCACGTCAGCATTTGTTGCAGGGATATCGGTTATCGCATTGACATGATACGTAGTTAAAAGAGAGGTATTATCCTGGACTGCTTGTTGAATGAAAGAATATATACTTTCTGCTTTGATACTGCCGTCTGTTTTTTGGGCTATGTATGTATTATTCTTCAGATTTTGATAAGTTTGTGCAATCCCTTGTATAGCATCCACGGTTGCAATATCCCCTTCAATAAGAATATATTCTTGTTCTTGACTAGAAAACGGAAAATCATTTGAGATATTATTGAACAATTTCAGTGCTTGATTATCCTTGGGGATGAATTGATCCATGCTGAACCCAGTTTGAAGTTGGGTTGCACCGACTGCCATGATAATACTTGTAATAATGACGACAAGGAAAATTTTTTTCTCATAACGTACCACACCATATGCGATTCTATTCATCGTTTGTTTCAGGGAGAAGATATGAATCTTTGGTTGTACGATACGAGGTTTTTTCCTGTCGATGATATAACGGAGTGATACGGTGAGTGTCATTGTAATGATAAAGCTATAGCTGACTCCTAGTGCAAGAAGAAAGCCAAAGTCTCGAACCGGTGGGATTGTTGCACTTAGAAATGAGATGAACGCGATGAACATGGTGAGCCATGCTAGTAAAATAGCGATGCCGCTGTCAGTAATGGTTTGTTTCAACGCGTCAATGGATTTTTTTCCTTTATCGAGTTCGTTTCGATAGTTGTAGAAGAACACTACAGAGTACTCAACTCCTAATCCGATTAGAAGCGGGATGATGGCGACTGCGATTATGGTGAAAGGAATACCAAGAAGGGCCATAGTTCCAAGCACCCAGATAGTTGAAAAGAGAAAAACAAGAATCGAGAAGATGACATACGAGGGTTTTCGATAGCTGATAAATAAAATAATCATAATGATGATGATGATCAGGGGGATGATGACCTCGCTTGCGCTTAACGCGACTTCGTTAATCTGTGCTGAAATGAGCCCTTGGCCAGTGACTTGTACGGAGATTGTAGGTAACGTGGTTGAAAGTGATGCAACGCGACTAATTATTGTATCAGCAATCTTTACTGTTTCCTCTGTGCTGTTCGTGGAGCGGAGTTGGAGAAGGATGAGGCTTTTTGACGGTTGTCCTGTTTGCACATAATCTTTGGAGACAAACGATAATGCATTGATGCGCAGATCATTGAACATCGCCGGTAAAATCGGATATATCGTAGAAGATACCCCGGTTGAAGGAACCTGACCTGTTGTGCTCCAAAGGCTTTGGAGATCGCTGAGGCGAAGTAAATTTGGTAGCATATTAGTTTCAGTCATCATTGTAGAGATATTCTCGATATCATTCCAGCTGACACCGTTTTTTTGGAGGAGCCGTGTGGCAAAGCTGCCAAGTATTGGCCGGGTTTGTAATCGTTCCAGACGATTGAAGAGGTAACTCGTGTTTATCGCGATGCGTCCACCAGGGCGATGGAACAATGGTGTCTGATAGTATCGCACCCCAGCGGTGAAATTGCTGAGTTTTGCTGGGACATCAAAGGACCCATATTGAGGAGCGATGCCGTAGCTTGCAAGCTCTTTTTTTGTGACAGTAATGTCGATGCTATTTTTACTCGTATCAAAAGTGATATGTGCAGTTGGAAGAAGAATCGGGATCGAGAGTGTTTGCCCTGGAGATTGTAACCAGAGATATGCGCCTGTTTTGTACGAGTTGAAAAGCGTATGGTTTCGAACTTGCTGTAAAAATTGGTGGAGATTTTCAAAAAATCCATTTCCTACCTCCCAGAGAGCAGACGTCGGTTCGATTCGTGCGGCGAGCTGGTACCGAATGTTATATTGAGGTGGTGCAAGCAGGTTTTCAAACCCGATGTACCACTCCATGATATGTGCCTTTGGGATTGATGGTTTCAACGGTGAAGGCAGGTCTGAAAGGGATGAAACACGAATGGAAAACGTATAGGTCGTGTCGTTTTTTGTAAGAAAACAGCTGGTAATCTGTGTACTTGGACCAAGTTGTCCTTTCGCGGTCGAACGGAGTTGCTCCGGTGTTGTGTTGGTTCCAAGTATTTGTAGCTCCTGAGATAGTGGTTGAACAAAAAGATCATGCACCGCTTCTTGAATTTGTGTGTCAGTACAGTTCTCCATTGTTTTATTAAATTCGAATTGACAAATGGTGTCCACAAAGGTGATCACTGAGACGGTGCTATTTATCTGAGGGATTGTCAAAAGGTCTTTCTGAAGAGTGTATTGATCACGGAGGGCTTGTGGGGTGATTGTACTTTCGGTCTGTCGTTTTGTGACGAGGAGGAAGACGGCATCCTGGTTCATCCCGAAATATTGTGCAACGCGGTTATTGGCTTTCACAAGGTCATTATTCGGTGCGAAATCCTTGAAATCCGTCTTGAACTGAAGCGAGGGAATAAACATTGAAAAACCAATTGTAATAAGAACTATTACAAGGACCACGAACCATGGTCTTTTTTCAATGATTCGCCCCAATTTGTTCAACATGCTCTTTAGTCTTCCTTTTTACTTTAAAAATATTGGTTGCTCTTTGAAATTTATAGCTACATCTAATTCTTATTTATATATATTATTAAATTATTTAGTTAATATATTAATATTGCTATTTGTTAAAGCCGATATACTGTTATCATAGTTTCTTATCAAAAAATAAAAAAAGACAACCTTATTTCACGGAGTAAAAAGAAAATATATTCTCGAACATTAAATCCGTGTAGTCAACCCTGCATCTTTAACAAGAACAGGTATAATCTCTTCCCAAAACAGAGCAGTTATATGAATACCATGAATGCCAGAAAGTAATTTTAATTCACGAATGGTTTCCAACGCGATCGCATATCCCTCTTTTTCAGGATCAATGGCGTTTTTCATCCTCTGAAACACCACATCAGGGACATCAGTACCGGGAACATGAAATTTCATGCGCTCCGCCATCTTAACAGATTTCAATGGAGTAATACCAGCAAGGATATGAACTCTCTTATCAAGTCCTTGCGACCGTACATCATCCATCCATCTCGAAAACTTCTCTACATTATAGATGCTTTGAGTCTGGATAAACTCAGCCCCAACATCAATCTTCTTCCATAGACGATCAACCTGTGCCTCAAAAGGATCTGCATATGGATTTGCTGCAGCGCCAAGATACACACTTGGTCGTCCAGCTAGCAAAGGATCGCCACTCTGAAAAATGCCTGCATCTTGCATGTTTTTTATAATTTGAAGAAGCTGTATCGAATCGATATCAAAAACTCCTTTTGCAGCAGGATGATTTCCAAAAGATTGATGATCACCAGTAAGACAAAGAATGTTCCGAACACCGAGTGCAGCAGCACCTAACACATCGCTCTGCAGACCAATTCGATTTCTATCACGACAGGTCATCTGCATGATTGGTTCCATATTCATCTGGAGAAGAATCACACATCCAGCGAAACTTGACATCCGTACAACAGCAGTCTGATTATCCGTGATATTAAAAGCATCAGCAGAACCCCTCAGAAATTCAGCTTTGTCACGTATTTTTTTTGCATCAGAACCTTTCGGCGGTCCGATCTCAGCAGTAATAGCAAACTGTCTTTCTGAGAGACATTTCTCTAGGTTACTCCGATAGTTCACGTTAGATTCTCCTCTTCATCTCTCCTGCTTTTGACCAATCCTTTGGTTTCTGAATCACCGATAAAGTCTGTAAGTTTCCTTGTTTTTTTAAAACTTGATATATACGATCCCAGACACATTCGACTTGCGGACTAATCTCACATAGACCTTGAAATGATCCACCACATGGACCATTTAACATAGATTTCGGACATTGTGAAACAGGGCATAAACCTCCAAAAAGATCTAGTAGACATTCTCCGCACAGCGTACACCGTTTTTTAAATTCATTTACATGGGAAATTTCACCTAAGAAAAGGGTATCAGTTCCAGTAAGAACCTCTTTTTCAGTAAAAAGTTCTGCTATAGTCTGTACACCATTCCCACAAGAGAAAACAAGGATTTTATTTATATTTTCAAGTTCCTTCGCATATTCTTTCAGCATACGTTTATTATTCTGTAGATGACAAGCGGGATCTAACACAACATACCCAGATACAGGTATTTTTCTTTTTTCTAATGCTTCTTTCATCGCCAGAATTTCATCTTTCCCACCTGTATGACAAAGAGTTGCGCATTCACTACACCCAATAAGAAAAACAGGATCATTCTCCAGAATTCGAAGGAGATCATCAAAGTTTTTTTGTTTCGTTATTATCATTAAGAAAAAAGATAGATTAGCTCATTCTTAAAGATTTGTAACACTATACAATGGATATCTACCACATTAAAATTTTTCTGATTATGAATTATTGGAAATACGATAGAGGACTTTGAATAACCCTCTTGTATTTGGCTTTTGCTGTTTTCATTCATAAAAACAACCTGGGATCAGTGTGTTCCCTGATGTTTTTACCTATTTATTGCTGTTTTTCCTTCAGATTTTCTCATAATCTACATAGCTACCGCTAAGCGCTTACGATGCAATGTTACCAATTGATACAAATCGTAAGCGAAACACTTGAACATCTCTTTG
>Ga0209777_10007066_pt1 | contig 12537 bp, 10 predicted proteins | sample FrelakmetHBP12HB_FD_187147 | JGI IMG/M metagenome (GOLD analysis project Ga0209777, IMG submission 187147) | Freshwater lake sediment microbial communities from the University of Notre Dame, USA, for methane emissions studies -HBP12 HB (SPAdes)... | ecosystem: Environmental > Aquatic >... | reverse complement strand
AGTCGAGGGGCAAACTGTTGGTAAAGTGGAGGGTCTCTAGCATTGACTCTGTGTCGTCGCCCGGGTAACCGAAGATAAAAAATGCCCCAGTCTTCAGTCCCCCTGAGCGGGCCGCTTCTACGGCTCGCCTACCTTGTTCGGGGGAAGCGCTCTTGTTCATGATCTTCAGTACCCGGTCGTTACCGGTTCGAGGCCGAAGAAGACGTGGTCGCAACCAGCAGCGCGCATCTTCTCAGCTGTCTCTTTATCCATACTGTCGACGCGACTCAGGCACTACCAACCGAACATCAATCCACGTTTTTCGACTTCGTCGCAGAACTTAACTACTCTACGCTTGGTGAGGGTGAAGCAGTCGTCCTGGAAGAAGACCCGCTTGTAACCGAGGTCAAGTATCTGCTTGACTTCATCCGCCATATTGGAGGCGCTTCGTTCCCTGAAGCTCTCGCCAAATATCGGGTGACTGCAAAAGTCGCAGGCGAAGGGGCATCCCCGGCTTGTGATGGCGCTTGTAGTCGGGGGGTCGTGACGCTTCTTATAATAGTCGATGTAAGCAGCGTTGTCGAAGAGGTCTCTAGCGGGGAGTGGGACAGAGTCGAGGTTCTGAAGGACTCTCCTAGCCCTCGTACGGATAACCTCTCCGCCCTCTTCATTTGTCCTGAGGGGCTTACCCTCCCTCTCCCTATAGACTATCCCGTTTACATCCCTAAGGTTATCACCCCTTGCTATCTCCAGCATAGTCTCCTCTCCTTCACCCACTGCAGCTACATCGAAGTCTCCAATGTAGGTCTCAGGCTCAACCGTGGGCAGGGGGTCGCCGACGATGATGAGTTCGCAGCTCTCTCTTAGTGCCCTGGCGAAGCGGAGGGAAGCCTCCCTCATCGTGAACATAGAGTAGACACCGACGATCCTCGGGTTCAACTCTTTCACCCTCTCGATGGCTATAGTCTCCCCCGTGAAGGTGGCGTCGACTATGGAAACGTTGAATCCAGTGTCACGGAGGTAGGCTGCGATGTAGCCGAGGCCAAGCGGTGGGAACCTGAATATCGACTTGTTCCGCGGAGGATCCACATAGGGGTATACTAGAACAATATCCGTCAAATCTAGTTTTGATCGTAGATCGGCTGTATCTATACTTTTCCTTAAAAAACGCATACGCGAACTATCCAATTTAAAAAGGAATTTGGTGCGAGTGCGCGCGCCAAGGAAAGAAGCTATTATTTATAGCCATAGTTTTGAGACTTAATTATTATAAGGTGTCAATAATTTAGAGATCAATGCTCGATAATCGCAGCTTATATTGAGCTTCTTTCTTACTTCTGAGATAATAATTATAGCCATAAATTTGATTTTAAACAAGTTGATCCACCTTTAGGGACATTTTTTGTATCCGTAACTTTAAATAAGCATTTGCATGTGAGCATTTGAGGGTATATATATAGCGTGCGTACCTAACGAGTTGATCTCGATGTCTCAAGAAGGCTATAGAATAACAAAATTGTTGGAGCACTGGATCGAGCATAATGATGACCATGTCAAACGTTTCAGAGATGTAGCGGAAGAGGCATCAAGTGCTGGTCTCCAGGACGTAGCTGAATATATGCGGCTGGCTGCAGAGAAGGGAGACGAGGTCACGACGCATCTGAAGAAGGCTTTGAACTCAGTAAAATGATAAATCAGATTTTTAAAAAAATGGCATTAGTCGACTGTTGGCTTCCATTTCTCCTCGAGGTACTTGGGTATACCCGATGAGTCCATAGGGCCTACGGATACTGTCCAGCCGGTTGCCTCCTGGATTTCTCCACTTAGGCGTGCCGCCCTCCCTGGTACGACGAGGTGCCTGTGTTTCACGAGGTCCCCCAGTTTAGAGTTCTTGACTGCTTCCGCGATGGTGTCGGCGGTTAGCTTCCTTCCAGCGACAGCGCTCTCCACGGACATCCCCTCACTGTCGACGACGAGGAGGCGGCAGCTGATTTTGGCCTGTTCGATATCCGAAGCCACTGTGTAGTATGTTAGCGCAAAGTTTGTTGTGAGGAAAACTGGCGACATATCATTGACATCACCGAAAGCCTTCACTCCAGCCTCTACGGCAACGGGTTTTCTAGGGTCTGTATACAAGTTTTGCCGCAGGAAGATTAGGGGGAGAAGTGACCAGCCCGAGACACTATGTAATATCATAACGTCTGCATACCTCGTGACGAGTACTGATGCTAACATCGCCTCGTTCCATTCCTTGACCAGGGGGTCCTCCTCCTTCCCCGCCCAAGCAACCATTGGTGCTCCTAACAGAGGATACCCTAGATCTTCGTCCCCTTCATTGATTGCTTTAAGTCTAAGAATCGTGAGGTCGTCAACTGTCGTAGATATGCCACTGTCCCAGAAAGTCCCTGGATCAAGAACTATGTCATTGACGTCATACTCCTTCAAGGTCTTTGCCAATGACTTTAGGGTATTCAAATCCTGAGGGCTTGATGCTACAAGTGGGCACTTATACATCAATGCTAGATCCGCCATTTCCTTCCAGTTATTCTTCGTTGCAGCGTAGATCAGAGGCCGCCTGTCTCCTATTGCAGCTAGCCCCTGCTCCATCACAGCAGGGTCTAGGGCGCATAGGATCAATGGCTTATCAGTTAGTTGTGCTACCTTCTTAGCGGCCGCCTCGAACTTCGCTGGGTCGTTCGATGTACACCTGATCGCGACCATGTCGAGAGTAAGCTTCATCCCTATGTACAGGTATACAAGCTCGTTCACAAGTTTAACTCGGATCTCAACCTCTTCATCAGACATCTCATCTGAGACGTCTATCGCTATTGCTGTGGGGTTAAAATATGTGAACTCGTGGCGATATTGCACATACTCCCCGCCAATTTTCCTCTTCTTATCCCCCGAGCCAATCTCGACAGCTTTAACCGGGGGTTTCAACAAAGCCCAAAGCTTACTAAATGTCTCCGTCTGCTTCGGATCTAGTAAGGGCAAGCACTCCTGAAGTGCTGCCTCCCTGTTCACAAGCTTAGCTGCAAAGGCCATGCAGTTCGTCTCGCCACATTCCTTGCAGTTCGTCCTGGGAAGGTACTTGTAGATTTCTATCGGGCTAAGCTCCTTTGCTGGCACATTAATCACCTAGATCTTGATCGAGACCCATTCTACGGTCTCCGTCGTGCTTTCTCTGCTCATGAGATGGTCAATTATGCCTCTTATTGCGTTGGCGGCCGCTGGATGCATCATCATGAAGTAGTCAACTCCGGTCAATAGTAGAGTCTGCGCTGTGATCGTTTCCCAGAGGGGCCCTCTTAGCTCCCTCGGCGTCCACTGGTCATCCATCTTCATCCAAGCCTCCCTCGCTGCCCAAGCGTTGGTTGAACCAGACGACATGGGGTGGTTGAGCTCCATGTCGCCCTTTAAGGCAGAGAGTCGACACCTTTCCATGACTGTGAAAGCGTAATCCAAACCGTAGCCTAGTGCAGCAGTCGTTGTATCCATAACTATGCGGTCTTTAGGGAGGTAATCGTAGAGTTTCCTGTTGAGTTCCCTCGCCTTGTTAACGTCCATGCTTGTAAATGCGATCGCCACATGGTCGTTGTCCTTGACCATTTTGGCTGACTTCTCGATGTCCATATCCAATGTGATGGAGTTTATGAGAAGCCTTTCGCCCTTTGTGGCCTCAGCGATGGCTGTGAACACGGCGAGGTCTTTCTTTGGATCACCGCACCCGCCGATGGCGATTGGTACATCAACAGCTTGAAGGACGTTCTCGATAACCTTCACAGCTGCACTTGGAGATGCGTCTTCGATAAGAGGGTCTATAGTTAAGAAGTGGAGGTTAATCATCTCCGCTTTGTACTTCTCTACACAGCGCTTAGCCCATTCAGCCGGATCGTGTAAGACATCTTTGAAGTGCTCCTTTACAGCCTTTGCCAGAGGTACCTTAGGCCAGTCGAACACGTCGAAGGCTACTACAGGCTTGTGTGGCGGTAGCTGTTGGAAATTATAGTATGCGGGGACGGACTCTCCCCCTATCACTACCGATTTGCCACGTGTACCCCCCTCAGTCCTAGTGGCCCCAAGCTTAACCTCGACAATTTTCCCGGCGTAATCCTTGATGGGTATATCAAGCTTAGCTTCTATGAGGGAGGTTGGTTTGGGTCTCGTGATGGGTTGTGCTCTTGGTCGGGGTGCGCCCATGAGTGCGCCTGGTGTGAGACTAACCTCCAGTTCGTCAAAAGATATCTCAACATCGCTCAGCTCGATCTCTTGGAATTTGGCGAGGGCTTCAAGGATGTCTAGGCTGATTGGAAGGGTTTCTGTTTTCTTCTTAATAGCCAAACGTTGTCACCTTTTCTCTGCCTTTATTATCATCTTCTCGGCCTTGATCTTGGCGTTTTTCAGTATTATCTTGAAGTTCATGCCGCTTGGTAATCCTTGTACCGGGAAGTATTCGGCTGGTACCTCTAGTGCTGGTACGGTCATTTCCCCTTCACTCTGGCGTTCGATATCCTTGGTGGCATCTGTCCAGGTCTTCACGATGGGGTGGTCCTTCTCCTTGAGGAATGTCTTGAGATCATCTAGGGTATTTACATCGTTCTCGGTTGGGATCTTTGGAACGATTTCAGGTGGCAAGTATTCCTTTAGCCTCTCCTTGATTTCTGAAGGCATCCAGACGATTCTGTTCCACCCACCGTCGGCCTGTAGGAAGCGGGGACTTCTCATGTACTCTAGGGATAAGCCATGGAAGCCGTCAACCTGTCTGCCTCCCGCTGTAAGATCCGATATCGTGACGAAAGAGAGGCCGTTGACCGTGTCTCCCTTGTAGTTACGGTGGACAATGCCGAAGCCATCGACCTCGGGAATATAGAATGCGACACCTTCGAAGCAGCCACAGCTTGTATGAGGGTACCCGAAGGCGGTGTAGAGGTAGACCCGCTCTATCTCCCCGAGGCTCTTTTCCTTTATCACCTTGTTTACGCCCTCGTACTCTCCCCTGAGATCATCGATCTTGTTTCCCTTTGTAATTTCAAACACAGGTCCCTTCGGATCAACCTTGGCTGTAGCCCTCCCATCGAACCAGCTTATCGCTCCACAGTTTGCATAACGCTGGGGAGTGATGACACAGAGATGTGTGGGGGCAAAAGACTGGCATAGGCTACATCCATAGAACACGTCAACATCATCATCCTTCATCCCCCGCGCTCTGGCATCTCTCTCCTCGTAAATTTTCATCGCCTTCTCCCACAATTCCTTAACAACCACGGGATCCGTAACGAATTTGATCTGTATCTTCTCGATGAAAGGCATCTCACTCTTGTATAGGCGTATCAAGACTGTACCAAGCAGCTTGAGTGTATTGAAGCCACGTTCATAGGATTTTTTGCTAAGGCGAATCTGGATATCGTAGCGCTGGTTGAGGTGCATAAAACCCTCGATGAAGTTCGCATACTCGTGTATGCGTCTCTCTATGACCCCCTCGAGGTCCTTCTCGATCTCCTTACCAGCCACCTCGATTAATATCCCAAACGGGTAGTTTTGCCCGACCTCCATGTCAGAAAGGTCTTTTCCGATTATCTCGATGTTTTCATCGTTTATCTCATCCACTTTACGTGCCTGCACGAGCTCGAATTTGTAGGGTTCCCGCGGTCCCCCAAGTTCAAGCTGCATTTCCTTTCCCCTGATACGCTCACCCTCATATATGATCCCTACACCGACAGGGATATCATCAAACATTGACATCTCATGCAACCTCCACTAACATCGATACGATCTTCTCAAGTGTATCCTTCCACTCTCTTTCGGTCATCAACCCCATAGACCAACCCGCGTTAGGCTGATAAGTTCTATCGAGTGAGATGGTCTTTAACCCTATAGCAAAATTTTTCAACCCCGATAGAACTAGCCATTCCAAATAATAGGTGAAACCAACGAAGACGACAAGGTCGTATACTCCTTTGCCATCGAATCCACCCCAATCCGGGTCCCTGAGGCGGTCGCCTAGGTTCATCAACTGCATACTGAATACCTTTTCTACCTTTCTTCTCCTGAATTCAGCTATAGTATGCCCTGTTGTTACTATTGTGTTCTTAGGGTTCTCAGTGAGCTTTATCGCTGCGTCTATCAGATCACCGTCATTAGTGGTGATGTTTTGAGCCTCCGAGCCGAAGACAAAGAGCGGTCTAGAAGCTCTTTTGACCATCGCCGCCACCGATTCAGCGCTTTGTATGATCAGAGCCTTTTGTGGGCCGGGGATCTCGGCAATCTGGCCAGTAATCATCTTTCCTGGCATCATTCTCGCTTCCTAACAAGTCTATCCAGTAGTGTAGGATCAGGAGAAGCGATCTTGTCCTCGACCCAGTTTTGCTCTTGTAAGATTTTTACAACCTCGTCTCTCATAGTGAATGGTATGTCCTGGAGTCTCCTAACATATAGATGCAGGTCATCTGGCGTCGAGCCATAATATTTTTGGTGCAGATCGATGTAATGGGTCAGTTTAACGGCTCTACCCTTGTTAGTGTCATTCGGTCGCATCGCCAGCTTCGATATCATGACCACGGCCTCCTCCTGGGTCTCCGCCGCATAGAAGAGGTGTTCAGGAACTGGGCCAACATAAACTTCCTTGCCGTCCCTAGCGTTGTAGACCTTCCAATCCTCCTCCTTCTCCTTCCTCCCCAAGAGCATGCGTCTGTACTTAGCACCGTGAGGCCCAACGACAACTGGTATCCCGAGCCTCCAGCATCCTGCAGCTATGGAGGCGGCCTTCTGCGACATTGCTCCCCAAGCAACGCCTACAGCGCCGACACGATTGAGAATATAGTCAGCTATCTCCTCATAGTTACCCCTCAGAGGCCGCTTCGCGAATATATTCGCGATCTTAATAGCAGCCCCAGTAATGTGTGAGTTTGCGACACAGCTTCCCACGTTGACTAGGCCACCTGCGTCAAAGTTACCGGGATACTTCTGATAAAGATTCAGGCCATCCTCGTCACGCGTCATCGCTATGTTCATGGCAGAGCATCCAGAGGCTACAACGATAAAACGGCGCTTGAGGAATTCCTCACTTATCTTAGCGACATCCCCAGTCCCCGCTGGATAATTGGCGCATCCAACCATGGCAATGACGCCAGGAATCTCACCGAATACTATCGGTTGGCCAACCTCACGTATCTCGACATCCTGAATAGCTCCACGCCCGACTCTGATTGGGTACTTCTCGAGAATAGTGGACTTCTCGTTAGCTTTAGTTATCATAGAAATAATCGGTAGATCGACAGGACAGGCGCTCTCGCACCGTCCACAACCGACGCAGAGATCGTATAAAGAGACTAAAGGTTCATAATTTTTCTCTCTCGCAGCCTTAATTGCTACATCGATGGGGAGGTTATTTGGGCAAGCCTGAACACAGGCGCCGCAACCTCTACAGGTCCCAGCCAGCTCCTCGATTTCTTTAATTTTGAACCCTTTTTTGCCACCTCTTCGCTTCCACACGTTCATAGCTGTCTTTACTGAGACTTCGCCGACCTTTCTAGGATCGAGGATGAGTACGCCGTCGTTCTTTCCCAAGGAGAGATCTTCGATTACCCTCTCGGGGCTGTCACTCGTCCGGTCTGGGAGACCTAAGCAACTCTTCTCGCTGGTGGCGATAACCGGGATCCCAATGGCCTTGGCTTCCTGTAGGACATCAGTTCTGATGCACTGCTCATCGACCACAATGAGATCGGGTATCCCAGACCTGATGAATCTGAGCTGCCAAGAGATGGGGCCAACAATCTTTGCCCTTTCATTATAGCGGCTCATATCGTGAGCCGTACAACAAAGACCTCCGACTTCAACTTGGCCAAAGAGATTGTTGTTCATCAGGTAGTCTATGATGTCTATGCTAGGTAGTACGTTGTGGCCTATGCACATGATCACCGGCTTCGATGAGTCTATAGCCCCGTAGCCTACTTCGGCTAAGCTTGTCTCCGGCTCCCCCTTAGGCAGCCCGAGGGCAGAGATCTGGGAGATGTCGGCGACCTCCATTGCCACGTGGTCCAGCATACCTGCGTGGAATGCCTTAGACTCGAAGTCGATGTTGTCACCCTCTTGCCCAGTATGTGCCGCTGCGACTAGTTGGACGATCTGTGACTCGACATAGTCGAGAACATCTTTGAGATCTTTAAGTGTCTTTGGTCGAATACCACAGACTAAGCGTATGTTAGGTGCTTCTACACCCGTATTAACAGCAACTTCTATTGGAGTATTCCTCCCATATTCCTCGATGAGATGATTCAGCATATGGCGGGCGTGTGCCGTGTGGGTCGAAGCGCCTATGAAGGCCGCGATGAGGACGATCCTCGATTGCTGGGCGGCCATGTTAAGGCCGCATGCACCTCTCTTATCGCCAGTAAGGTCACATTTCCCGAATGTACATAGACAACATAGATCACAATCCGGCATGTAGAATGGCTTGTATCTTTTTAGCAGCTTCCTGTCCCATTCTCGGAGAGTCCCAACGGATGGCCATGGCGTTGGTCCCATTGCCTCGTCCCAGTCTTCGGAGTAAATTCTGCCGACATCTATCTCTAGGCCTTTGAACATTCCAATAGTTGAAGAGAATTCATCTACTTTTAGTTTCAAGTCTCTGTCCGGCAATTGTTCACAACCTGGTTGTATCAACTAACAGCTACGAACTTTGTTATAAATATTATAAAGAGAATAAATATCTATTATACCATGGGATTCAATCGTCCAGCTTACAGTAAGCTTGTGAAGGAGATCCGTTCCGGTAGGTTCGTTCTAACTGGTGAGCTCGAACCTGAAAAGGTGACCAGTATAGAAGAGGTTTTGACTAGTGCAAGAGCCATGGCACCATATGTTATTGCAGCAAATGTGACGGATAACCCATTAGCATATGCTTACATGAATTCCCTTGTGCCTTCGTATTTCATTCAAAAAGAGGTCGGCCTAGAGGCAGTCTATCAAATGACAGTCAGAGATCGTAACCGGCTTGCTTTGGCCTCTGATGTGTTGGCTGCTTCAAACTTGGGGATAAAGAATATTCTTGCGATCTCGGGAGATCATGCCTCTTTGGGCGACAACCGAGATGCTCTCAGCGTTTACGACGTGGATTCTACACAGTTCGCCTATTTACTTCATAAAATGATAGATGAGAAAGTGGACATTGCGGGAAACGAAATCCACGGACAAGTGGATTTGAATGTTGGGGTAGCAGCGAATCCTAACGCCGATCCTTTGGAACCTGAAGTTTTGAAAATTGGTAGAAAAGCTAGAATTGGAATAGATTTTATCCAGACTCAGACCATGTTCGATATTGATAAGACGAAAACATTCTTAAAAGAAGTGGAAAAATATAATTGTCCAGTTCTAGTTGGTGTGTTCCCGCTAAAATCCTTTGGAATCGCTGACTTCTTCGATAAAAACATCCCTGGTGTCCATGTTCCACCTGAACTACTAGAAAAAATGAAAAAGGCTAAAGATGAACCAGACAAAGAAAGAAAATACAAGCTGTATGATGATGTTAACATGGAGTTCTTTGCTCCCTTCATAAAAGAGATAAAAAAAACCACGAAAGCTGCTGGCATTCACGTCATGGCCGTCTTATACGAACGTATTTTCGAGCCTCTTCTAAAAGAAACGATGTAACATTGAAAAAATTGTGGAAGGTGGTGTAAAAATTTTGGCGATTTCGGAAATAAAAACGAGTCCACAAGAATGTGAATTGGCAGTTAGAATCGATCAAGATGCATGTAGCCGATGTGCGGTTTGCATTTCTACGTGTCCATATGAGGCAATAGAAGGAAAGTTTACACAAAATAAACTAGAGGAAGTCAAGATTAACCCAGATAAATGTCAGGCTTGCGGCATCTGCCCAAGCTCATGTCCATCATCTGCAATTAAAACTGTTTATTACGAGAGCGGAATTCTGGTTGATCATGTTTCTCAACTATCAATCGGGAAAGGCCCACTGAATCTAGTCATAGCGTGTAAAGGAAATGGCCCGTCTGCAGATGAAATTAAAAAATTATCGCAAATACGCAAATTAGATGACTATTTAACTTTACGAGTTCCTTGTCTCGGACGAGTTTCCCCAGAAACTATACTACAAATTACAACTTCAAATATGAAACATCTAGTTCTAGTACCTTGTGAAGAAGATCTATGTAAATATAAAGAGGGTAGCAAAAAACTGCATTACAGATACTTACTCCTAAAATCTTTAATGAATGATTTAGAATACGAGTCAAATTTGTTAACTCTTGAAGAAAACTCAGTTAAGGCAGAAATTGATCAGTCTAATTGCGTTTCTTGCATGAACTGTTGGTATGCTTGTAAATATAGTGCTATCAAATTAAATGGGAAAGACACTCCTTCAGTGGACCCTGATTTATGCGTTGGATGTGGCGTTTGTGTTGGGCTTTGCCCAGCAATTACTATCCGAATGAAGGGATATGATTCACGTCAAATTGAAGATACAATAGATAGTATTTCTAAATCACTTCACTCAGCTGTCGAAATTGAAAAACATTCTAATATTTTGGTCATGTATTGCCAATGGTGCAATTTTCCAAAATTATCCATAAACACGGAAAATATAGTAACCGAAAATAGAGACGACAGTAATATTACATATCTTCCGCTTCCCTGTTTGGGAAGAATGGACTCGATGCATATTGTTCAAGCTTTATATGCTGGATTCGATGCTGTCTTGGCAGTCGGCTGTAAAAAAGATAGTTGTAAAATGGATAAAATAAAAGGAAATGAGGTCGCCGAAGCTCGGATTAACAATCTAAAGACTATTTTAAAGCAGCTTTCAATCGATAGCAAATTATCTGTGGACTTTGTGCGACCAGAATACATCGATGATTTTTCAGGGTCCATTAATTCATTAATTAAAAATCTAAAGTTAAGTAAAGGGAATGGTGATAGTTGAAATGATCATCACAGAAGTTAAACCAATAGATGAAATCCTAGGATTTTTGGAATCCAGTAAGAAAGTTCTATTTGTAGGTTGCGATGGTTGCACTCAACCCCCAAGAGGTCTGAAGGAAGCTTCGTTATATGCAATGCTTATTGAAATGGGTGGGAAACTAAAAAACAAAACACTTGAAATTAAAGCCACAACTGTGTCGGTCTCCTGCGATAATAATTTAATATCCACCACTTTACGTCCCCAAGTTGCGGATGTAGACACTATAGTAAGTTTCGCTTGCGGTATCGGGGTTCAAGCTATTACAGAAGTTTTCCCAGAGAAGACATGCTACCCTGCACAAAACTCGATGTTCTATGGACTACAGGAAAGAGAGCAAGGAAAAATGCTAGAGCGTTGCAGGGCCTGCGGAAATTGTATTCTCGCCGACACAGGCGGTATCTGTCCAATTACTAGGTGTGCTAAACAGATTCGCAATGGCCCTTGCGGAGGCAATGTCAAAGGAAAATGCGAGGTGGGTGGATATACAAAACCATGCGCGTGGATCGACATTTATGACCGGCTAAAATCAATCGATCGTTTGGATTTATTCGAGAAATTTCATCTACCACGTGACTATAAAACAGCTCAGTGGCCACGCGAAATCAATAATGTAGTTGAATAAATATTCTTACCAATATATTACCTTAGAAAATCAATTTTTAACAGTACAATATTAAATTTTATAACTTTTTAGAATTGTACCATCAACCCCAATAACATTTATTGAAAATGAGTCATCACCTGACCATGTATGTGTGGCGCATGCCATGCATGGATCATAAGCTCTTAAAGCCATCTCGATTTTATTTAACGAACTCTCTAAAACTTTACCATTTTTTATCACACTTTTAGCTGCCTTTTTAATGGAAATGTTCATTGGTGCATAATTATTAGTTGTTCCTACGATTAAATTGACCTTCTTTATTATTCCTTTTTCATCAGTTAAATAATGATGTATTAGAGTTCCTCTTGGAGCCTCAACATGACCCACACCCTCTGTAGGAGTCGTTGTAATAACAGGTCTAACATCTTTTTCTGTAATTTCAGGGTCATTAATTAATTCTAAAGTCCTTTCAGCAGCATACATCATTTCTATTAGCCTTGCCCAATGTGCAGCTAAAATATAATGTACAGGTTTTCCTCCAAGTGACTTATTCATTTTCTCATATTCTTCTTGAGCTAGTGGTGTTGCCATTCCCTCAGCTGCATTAAATCTAGACAAAGGATAAGCACTATAAACGCCGCTATTTTCACCTTCGATTAATCCTTTCCACCCTATTTTTTTCAGATATGGAAATTTCAAATATGTCCAAGGCTCAACCCCTTCCTCAATATATTTTTGATAATCAACATCCGAATATTTTGCTATCTCTTTTCCTTCAGGATTTACTATGCGAATATTTCCATCATAAAAATTAACTCGATTTTTCTCATCTACAGTACCCATATAGTAAGTTCTTAGAGAGAAATTTTCGCTCAAAATCATGTCCATAATTTTCTGGTTTTTTAGAACGAAATCATCAAATAAATTGATTGTATATTTCGAAAAATTGACCATACTTTCAGCCATTTTCCTTATTTCG
>Ga0209777_10007065_pt1 | contig 12538 bp, 11 predicted proteins | sample FrelakmetHBP12HB_FD_187147 | JGI IMG/M metagenome (GOLD analysis project Ga0209777, IMG submission 187147) | Freshwater lake sediment microbial communities from the University of Notre Dame, USA, for methane emissions studies -HBP12 HB (SPAdes)... | ecosystem: Environmental > Aquatic >... | reverse complement strand
CTCTCGGCCCACCCGGGTTCAAGGACAGGACGATAGACAGAGAAAAGTTTGAAGGGTTGCTCGATGAATACTATGAGGTGTATGGCTGGGACAGGAATGGAGTACCCAAATCAGAGACCCTGGTAAGATTAGGCCTGGATCAGGAACCTTCACATATTATCTAGTGCTTGGTTGCAGAAAGAGGTGTCATTCGCTTTGTGGTGGAGACCCTTCGCCTTCGCTCAGGGTGACAAACTGCATGTGTCATGGTGGCATGTTGCCCACTGTCATGATAACAGGCTCTTAGGTGTCATTCTGATATTGCCCACTGTGTCATTCTGAGCGCAGCGAAGAATCTCGGTTGTTACGCTGACTGGTGCCTGGTTGCACCAGTCATGCCAATACTTCAGCAGGGAGGGCGCGAACGATGAAGAAAATGCTGATCGTAGACCATTCGAAATGCACCGGCTGCAGGCTCTGTGAGGTAGTCTGCTCTGTCAACAAGAATGGGACGGTGAATCCGGGCAGGGCCATGGTCGCCGTCGTCAAGTGGGACCAGGACTGCATTGCCATCCCCATGCTCTGCCAGCAGTGTGAGTCGGCCCCCTGCATGGCGGTATGTCCGGTGAAGGCTCTCGCCAGGGACGAAGACGTTGGCAGGGTGGCGGTAAACTATGATCTCTGCATCGGCTGCAGGTTCTGCGTGGCAGTCTGCCCCTTCGGCGCTATGGGTTTCGATCCTGCTGCCAGAAAAATCATCAAATGTGACCTCTGTGATGGTGAACCGGCGTGCGCGAAGTTCTGTGAAACAAAAGCCCTCCAGTACATCGACGTTACCACTGCCAACAGAGAAAAGCGGAGACAGGCAGCAGAGGTGCTGTCGGACCTGATCAGGAAGGCTGGCGCCAGGTGAAGCGTCTCTTAGCGTACTCAAAGGACCTGGCTCCGGATAACAAGGGCTCTAACAGGACATATCAATCGATGTGTTATAATGCCAGAGAACTTCGAGAGTTAAGGCAATTGGTGGAGACAAATAAAGGTCTATTACTGAGGAAATGGAATGAGCACTTCGGCAGTTAGAACCATAAATGTCTTGGCTATAGACGTTCACTTTGAAGCTGACAAGATGAATGTACAGCTATCTGATGGACGTGTCATCAGTGTTCCCCTCGAGTGGTTTCCCACACTGCGCAAAGCAACCGCGAAACAGCGAAATAACTGGCGGCTGATTGGTAAGGGAGTTGGCATCCACTGGGAGGATCTTGATGAGGATCTCTCAGTCGAAGGTCTCCTCCGGCATTAGTGGCCGCCAGATAGCATTCTTTCACCGCGGATCTAGTAGTTTGGCCTTTGCCAACTATTAGTGAACAGAATCCCGCGGCTCACTAGTTCCCTTGACATATTCAGAACATATCCTGTAAGATGCAGAGCACGATCGATCTTCGGGGAGCGTATCAGAGTCCACAAGGAGAAAGGGAGGGGACATGACGGATGGAGCAGGCAGCGTATACGACGTAATTGAGGTCATTGGCACCAGCACCCAATCATGGGAAAAGGCTGCTGCAGTAGCAGTGGAGACGGCTGCTAAGACATTGGAGGACCTCCGCATTGCTGAGGTCGTCGAGATGGATATGCAGATCGACAACGGGAAGGTCCGTGCCTACCGCACCAAGCTGAAGCTCTCCTTCAAGTACCACCCGGGAAAGTAGCTCTCAGACTCAGCTCTTGACACTCTTCCCACTGCCCATGTACGATTCGCACAGCTATTACCATCATGTCCGCGACTGCTGGTAAGCAGTTCCTGAAATTAAGGGGGTGATTCGTGACTACTCGCTGGCCTAAGGTGAAGAGACCTGACAAGTTTGAGCACTTCTTGAACCGGGCAGAGGTTGTATCGGAAATGAGCACCTGTCTCAGAAGAAAGATAGGGGCGATTATTGTCGGCCAGGATGGTGTAGAGCTTAGCTCAGGTTATGTGGGGTCTCCGAGGGAGACAGCCCATTGTATTGACACCGGAATATGTCTCAGGAGGGAACTCAATATTCCGCCCGGTCAACGGTACGAATTGTGCCGGAGTGTCCATGCAGAACAAAACGCCATAATCAATGCCGCCAGGACGGGTATCAGCATAGTCGGTGGGGAGATGTATCTTTCCAGCGAACGAAATAAGGATGCCTACGATGCCAGCCGGGGAGAAAATGACCGGATCTACGGGCCCTGTATGATCTGCAAGAAACTGATCATTAACGCCGGGATCACCAGGGTGCATATGAGAGAGCGGGGTGTTGGGGTAAAGAGCTATGATGTCGTAGAGTTGAAGGAGCTGCTGGCCCAGGAGGAAGAGGAGATAAAAAGGAGTCTTCAGCCCAAAAATAAAGAGAAGAAGTAGCCATGAAAGTAGTATCGATTGGTGCTTTGTGATGGGAGCGCCTTTGCTCACAGTGCCACACTGTCCCCCGTGTCATTCCGATTGCCCACTGTCATGATGACAGGCTCTTAGGTGTCATTCTGAGCGCAGCGAAGAATCTCGATTGTTACGCTGATTTGTGCCACTGGGCACTAGGGGTCGGGTGACTGAAGGGAAGTGGCCGAGAAAGTGGATAGGCATGCTGCGAAAGGCGTGGGCAGCCTGTAGGGACAGAGCTTTAGCTCTGTCCGAAGTCTGAAACTAGTGCTTAGTTGCAAGAATAGGAGTCATTCGCTTTGTGAGGGGAGACCCTTCGGTTTCGCTCAGGGTGACATATTGCCCGTGTCATTCTGAGCGCAGCGAAGCAATCTCGGGGGGGGCGTAGAACGTTATGCTTCTGAATCCACGGATTAAGGCGCAGCGAAGAATCTCGATTGTTATGCCGACTTGTACAACCAGGCACTGGCCTGTGAGGAAGGGCAGGTTCAGGCCATTGGCTTAGAGACGAAGTAGCTATGAAAGTAGTCTCGATTGTGGGTATGGCCGGCTCAGGCAAATCAGAGGTCGCCAGGGTATTCGAAAACAGCGGCTTTGTGAGAGTCAGGTTCGGCGATATTACCGATGAAGAGGTCAGGAAAAGAGGGTTGGAGCTGAACGAGAAGAACGAGCGGCATATCAGGGGACAACTCAGAAAAGAGCATGGAATGTCCGCTTATGCCAGGCTCAGCCTGTCCAGGATTGATTCCCTTCTGAAATCGACTGATGTCGTGGTGGATGGCCTCTACTCGTGGGAAGAATACACTCTGTTGAAGGACCGCTACAGCGGCCGTTTTACCGTGGTGGCAGTTTGGGCCTCTCCTGAGACAAGGTATCAGAGGCTGGCCAAAAGGCCGATCCGGCCCCTGACACTCGAGGAGGCTGCCAGCCGGGATATCGCGGAGATACAAGAGCTCAACAAAGGCGGGCCCATCGCCATGGCAGACTTCACTATCACCAACGAGTCTTCTTTAGAAGCCCTGGAAAGGCAAACCCAAAAAGTTGTCGCAGACCTGAAGTGACAGGATTGGCTGCATAAGGAAACGTCTCCAACGACGGCCGACCGACCACACACAGGCCGATCAGTTCACGCTGCCTTTGCGCCGTGCTGGAAGACCGAAGCCTTCGACCGTGGCCTTTGACAGGCCGAAGTGCATCTGATATCTTCGCAAAGGAAATAACTTTGACCATCGTGAGGAGCAGGCTAAATGGTAGACACCAGCGCCACTATCGGTTTTGAATCCAAGCTCTGGCAGGCCGCCGACGCCCTGCGCGGCAGCATGGACGCCGCTGAGTACAAGCACGTTGTCCTCGGACTCTTCTTTCTCAAGTATATCTCCGACGCCTTCGAGGAACAGCACGCCAAGCTCACTGCCGAGCAGGCGCAGGACGCCAACCCCGAAGACCCGGACGAGTACCGCGCGTTGAACATCCTCTGGGTGCCGCCCGAGGCGCGCTGGTCGTACCTCAAGGCCCAGGCGAAGCAGTCCACCATAGGCCAGATCGTCGACGATGCCATGACCGCCATCGAGCGCGACAACCCCTCGCTCAAGGGGGCGCTGCGCAAGGACTACGCTCGCCCTGGGCTCGACAAGACGCGTCTAGGCCAGATCATCGACCTCATCAGCAACATCAAAGTGGGCGACGCCCAAAGTCGCTCCAAGGACGTGCTGGGCCAGATTTATCAGTACCTCATGAGACAATTCGCCCTGGCGGAAGGCCGCAAGGGCGGCGAGTTCTGGACTCCGCCGAGGGTTGTACAGCTCCTTGTCGAGATGATCGAGCCGTACAGAGGCCGGGTGTACGACCCTTGCTGTGGCACGGGGGGCATGTTTGTCCAATCCATGCGGTTCATCCACGCCCACGCCACGGGCAACGGCAACGGCGGACGGGCCAAAACGGACATCAGCATTTACGGTCAGGAGTCGAACTATACCACCTGGCAGCTCGCCAAGATGAACCTCGCCATCCGCGGCATCGAGGGGCAGATCGCCCACGGAGACAGCTTCCACAATGACCGCCACCCCGATCTCAAGGCTGACTTCATTCTGGCCAATCCGCCCTTCAACGTCTCCGACTGGGGCGGCGAGCGCCTGCGTGAGGACAAGCGCTGGAAGTACGGCGCTCCGCCGGTGGGCAACGCCAACTTCGCCTGGGTGCAGCACTTCATCCATCACCTGGCACCAAGTGGACTGGCGGGCTTCGTCCTTGCCAACGGCTCGATGGCGTCCAACCAGTCCGGCGAAGGCGAAATCCGCAAGAATATCATTGAGGCTGATCTGGTGGACTGCATGGTGGCGCTGCCGGGCCAGCTCTTCTACTCCACACAGATCCCTGCCTGCCTCTGGTTCTTTGCGCGTGATAAGAAGAACAGTCGTTTCCGTGACCGCCGCGGCCACGTGCTCTTCATCGACGCCCGCAAGCTCGGGCAATTGGTGGACCGTGTCCACCGCGATCTGACCGACGACGACATCGCCAAGATCGCCGACACCTACCATGCTTGGCGCGGCGAGAAAGGCGCGGCCGAGTACGCCGACGTGCCTGGCTTCTGCAAGAGCGTCCCGCTGGACGAGATCCTCAAGAACGGACACGTCCTCACGCCCGGCCGCTACGTGGGAGCAGAGGCGCAGGAGGATGATGGCGAATCGTTCGACGAGAAGATGCAGCAGCTCGTGGCGCAACTGCGTGACCAGATGGCCGAGGCCTGCAAGCTCGATGCTGCCATCGAGGCCAATCTGAAGGAGTTGGGGTATGGGGGACAATGAGAAGAGCACTTACAGAAAGGTGGAATCGGCACTGGTGGCACTGTTCAGGGAAGACCGTGACCTGCTGGACGTCAATGCGAATGAGCGGTCCATCTCACACAAACTAGCCGAGCATCTGCAAAAGAAGTTTAGAAAACTGAAAGTAGATTGCGAATACAACCGGCATGGCCGTAATGTCAAGGAATTGAGATATCAGTGTGACGAGACCGCCGCAACGAACGATCTGGAAGCCAAAACTGTCTTCCCTGACATTGTTGTGCACCAGCGGGGGAGCGACGAGAGCAACCTGTTGGTGATCGAGATCAAGAAAGCCAATTTGGGGAAGAATGCCGCCTGTGATGCTGCAAAGCTCAGGGCATTTACGCGAAAGAAAGAAGAAGGAAAATACCACTACGCAATCGGGCTTCACTTGTCCCTCGACGTAGGAGTAAACCGCGTGCGCGGTGTCCGATGCTTCAAAGACGGTAAAGAGGTTCGGGACACCATCTGGGCCAACCTGAAGGAGTCTGGGTATGGCGGGTGAGTGGCCCAGGATGACACTTCGAGAGGCAAATGTAATGCTGATTGACTGTGATCATCGAACGCCATCGGCTACCGATACCGGGTATCCATACGTCGCGATCCCGCAGCTTCGAGCTGGACGCATCGACCTAAGCGACGTGCGCCGAATCACACGCGAGCACTACCTAGAGTGGACCAGAAAAGCAAAACCGTCCGCCAACGACGTGATTCTCTCTAGGCGATGCAACCCTGGGGAGACTGCGGTTGCTCCGCACGGTCTGGAGTTTGCGCTCGGTCAGAATCTCGTGTTGCTTCGCGCCGACGGCACAAAGGTCTACCCACCTTTTCTCCGTTGGCTAGTGCGCGGGCCAGAATGGTGGGAGCAGATCAGCAAGTTCATCAACGTCGGCGCCGTGTTTGACAGTCTGAAATGCGCGGATGTACCCAAATTTGAACTGCGGATCCCACCACTCCCCGAACAGCGCGCCGTTGCCCACATCCTGGGCACGCTGGACGATAAGATCGAGCTGAACCGGCGGATGAACGAGACGCTGGAGGCGTTGGCACGGGCACTCTTCAAATCCTGGTTCGTGGACTTCGATCCCGTCCTCGCCAAGGCCGAAGGTCGCGACCCCCGCCTGCCCAAAGAAATCGCCGATCTCTTCCCCGATTCCTTCCAGGACTCGGAGCTGGGCGAGATTCCGAAGGGGTGGAAGGTGGCAGTCTTGGGCGATGTGGCGAACCATCCACGCAGGGGAGTCCAGCCAAGCGAGATCGAACCTTCGACGCCGTACATCGCTCTTGAGCACATGCCGAAGCGCTGCATTGCACTCGCTGATTGGGGGACTGCCGGCGGACTCGAGAGCAACAAGTTTGAGTTCAAGAATGGCGAGATTCTCTTCGGAAAGTTGCGGCCCTATTTCCACAAGGTCGGTGTCGCCCCCTTGGACGGCGTTTGCTCTACGGACATTGTCGTGGTGACTCCCCGAACCGAGAAATGGTTTGGCTTTGTCCTCGGACACGTATCAAGTGCGGCTTTTGTGGAGTACACGAACGCAGGTTCAACTGGAACGAAGATGCCGCGCACTAGCTGGGGTGAGATGGCGCGTTATGCAGTCGCGATGCCTTCCGAGTCTGTCGCCGAGGCGTTCACCAAGCAGATTCGACCAGCAGTTGACCGCATCATTGCGTCGATCCCCGAATCCCGCACCCTCGCCGCCCTTCGCAATGCGCTGCTGTCGAAGCTGATATCGGGAGAGTTGCGGGTGAGGGATGCAAAGAGGTTGGTGAAGGAGACAGTGTGACAGACATAATCTTCCATTACCCGCCAGAACTCCTTAGCCTACTGATTGAGACAGTTCCGCTGCTTTGTCGGTCGAAGAAAGACACCCTGTTGTTCTTCAGGGGTGCTGGAGTTGCCCACAATCTAACTGATGATCTGGCCTCAAAGGTAAGAGAAAGTCGCGACAGCATTAGCAAGTATGAGATTGCCCGCATTGTTCTAACAAGACTGAATGAACAAGGCGAAGCAACTCTGCGAGAACGGCGAGAAATCCTGAAGCGTGTTACGGAGTTTGAGGATTTCTCCACCTGTTGGGCAGAAGACCAGCTAAAGGCGAAAGGCTTGGTCGCGGAAATAAGACGGGTCATAAATGTCAAAGATTCGTTTACACGGCTACACCTGGAACTGGAAGAAGAGAAGAAGAAACGCCAGGCTGAGCAGCAGGCAAAGCTAGATGAGGCTCGACGGCGAAGCCAGAAGCTCTCAGAAATCAAAGGAGACCTATTTCGCCTATTCAATGAACAGAACAGACAGAGGCGAGGCAAAGAACTGGAAAGTGTGCTAAATCGTCTTTTCAATGTTAGTGGTATTCTCATTAGAGAAGCATTTACATTGGTGGGGAGGCACGGCGAGGGTGTTGTTGAACAGATTGACGGTGTGGTTGAGATAGACGGCTCGTTATACCTGGTTGAGATGAAATGGTTGAGCGAACCCGTTGACAGAGGTGATGTCTCACAGCACTTAGTACGGATATTCGGTCGGTGCAATGCTCGAGGCATCTTCATCTCAGCTTCAGACTACACAGAACCAGCTATAATAACCTGCAGAGAGGCGCTCCGTGATGCAGTAGTTGTTCTATGCAAGCTTGAAGAGATAGTCAAATTGCTAGAGCAAGAGGGCGATCTGAAGGAGTTGCTTAAGGCGAAGATAAACGCGGCGATCATTGACAAGAATCCACTGCACGTGCACGATCCACAGGGTGGAGGTATGCGATGACTGTCCTGAGACTGTCAATTATCCTAGCCCTCTTCGCCCACGCTCGAGGAGGAGACTAGAGACCAACTATGAGCGATCGTGCGTTTTCCGAATCCATCGTCGAAGACGCTGCCCTGGCTTGGCTCGAATCGTTGGGCTGGACACTCAAGAACGGCCCCGAGATTGCACCAGGCGAGCTTGCCGCCGAGCGCGCCGACTTTGGGCAGGTCGTGCTGGAGCAACGCCTGCGGGATGCACTAGCGCGGCTGAATCCGACTCTCCCCGCGCCGGCACTGGAGGACGCCTTCCGCAAGCTCACCCGTCCAGAGGGGCCGACGCTGGAAGCCCGTAATCGCGCGGTTCACCGTATGCTTGTGGACGGGGTCACCGTGGAGTACCGTACGTCCGACGGCAGCATCCGCGGAGCGCAGGCGCGGGTGCTCGATTTCAACGATGAGGACAACAACGACTGGCTGGCCGTCAACCAGTTCAGCGTCAGCGAGAACAAGAACACACGGCGTCCCGATGTCGTGCTGTTCGTAAACGGGCTACCGCTCGCCGTCGTCGAGCTCAAGAACCCGGCGGACGAGAACGCTACCATTTGGACCGCCTTCCAGCAACTCCAGACCTATAAGCAACAGATACCCTCTCTGTTCGCCTTCAATGAGGCCCTCATCATATCTGACGGTGTCCAGGCTCGGATTGGCACACTGACCGCCGACCGCGAGTGGTTCTTGCCGTGGCGCACCATCGAAGGAGAGAAGCTGGCAGACGAGAAGCTCCCCCAGCTTCAAGTGACCATACAGGGCGTGTTTGAGAAGCGCCGGTTCCTGGACTTGATTCACTATTTTGTGGCGTTCGAGGACACGGGTGGGGGAGTGCTCATCAAGAAGATGGCTGGGTATCACCAGTTCCACGCGGTCAATATGGCCCTGGAGGAGACGCTGAGGGCTGCCATACTCAAGGGACAGGCTGAACGCTCACGCGACGACAAAGGCGTCTATTTCGTTGGCAGGCCGAAGGATAGCCGACCTGGCGACCGCCGCATCGGCGTTGTCTGGCACACGCAGGGTTCGGGCAAGAGCCTGACCATGGCTTTCTACACCGGCCGCGTCATCCTTCACCCCGAGATGGAAAACCCGACTGTTGTGGTCATTACCGACCGCAACGACCTCGATGATCAGCTATTCGGTACTTTCTCCCGCTGCCAGGACCTGCTGCGCCAGCCTCCGGTACAGGCCGAAAGCCGCGCCGACCTGCGGGAGAAGTTGAGCGTCGACGCTGGTGGCGTGGTCTTCACCACTATTCAGAAGTTCTTCCCGGAGGAAAAAGGCGACCACCACCCGCTGCTTTCTGACCGCCGGAACATTGTGGTTATCGCCGACGAAGCGCACCGCAGCCAGTACGATTTCATTGATGGGTTCGCTCGCCACATGCGCGATGCCCTCCCGAACGCCTCCTTCATCGGCTTCACCGGAACGCCGCTGGAACTGACCGACAAGAACACGCGGGCAGTCTTCGGTGATTACATCAGCATCTACGACATTCAGCGGGCGGTTCAGGACGGTGCTACCGTGCCCATCTATTACGAAAGCCGTCTGGCCAAGCTCGAATTGAGCAAGTCCGAAAGGCCGAAGATCGATCCCGAGTTTGAAGAGGTGACAGAGGGGGAAGAGGTCGAACACAAGGAGAAACTGAAGACCAAGTGGGCGCAGCTTGAGGCCATTGTCGGTTCAGAGAAGCGGCTGAAGCAGATCGCCGAGGACCTCGTGAACCATTTCGAGGAGCGGCTCTCCGTCATGGATGGCAAGGCTATGGTCGTCTGCATGAGCCGCCGCATCTGCGTGGAGTTGTACCACCACATTGTGGCTCTGCGACCACAATGGCACCATGAAGACGATAGCAGCGGTTTTCTGAAAGTGGTTATGACTGGAGCTCCCTCTGATCCTCTGGAGTGGCAGCAGCACATCCGCAACAAGGCCAGGCGTGAAGATCTGGCTAAGCTATTCAAGGACCCGAAGTCACCGTTCAAGATGGTGCTCGTTCGAGATATGTGGCTGACTGGCTTTGATGCCCCATGCTTGCACACTATGTACGTGGACAAGCCCATGCGCGGCCATGGTCTGATGCAGGCCATTGCCCGCGTCAATCGGGTTTTCAAGGACAAGCCCGGTGGTTTGGTCGTCGACTACCTTGGTCTGGCCCATGAGCTCAAACAAGCTCTGGCGGTCTACACCGAGAGCGGAGGCGCAGGGGAGACGGCTATCAACCAGAAGAAAGCTGTTGAAATCATGCTGGAGAAGTACGAAATCTGCCTTGGCCTTTTCCATGACTTCGACTGGTCGAAGTGGGTCTCGGCAAACCCTCAAGAGCGGCTGAGTGTTCTCCCAGCCGCCCAGGAGCACATCCTCAAGCAGGAGGACGGGGAAAGTCGCCTGACCCAGGCAGTGACTGATCTCTCGAAGACCTTTGCCTTGGCCGTACCGCATGAAAAGGCGATCGCCATCAGGGACGACGTGGCTTTCTTCCAGGCCGTGAGGTCGGTTCTAGCCAAGGCAGCCCCAGGCGATGGCAAAACGCCGGAGGAACTCGATTTCGCCATTCGCCAGATCGTTTCGAGAGCAGTATCGTCGGGCGAGGTGATTGACATCTTCGCTGCGGCCGGGCTCAAGAAGCCCGACATATCCATTCTCTCCGATGAATTCCTGGCAGAAGTGCGAGGTATGCCGCACAGGAATCTGGCGGTAGACCTGCTGCGCAAGCTGCTCCAGGGCGAGATCAAGACTCGCAGCCGCAAGAACGTGGTGCAAGCCCGCTCCTTCGCCGAGATGCTGGAGAACTCTATCAAGAAGTACCAGAACCGCGCTATCGAAGCCGCCCAGGTGATCGAAGAGCTGATCGGGCTAGCTAAGGAGATGCGCCAGGCCAGTGCACGCGGCGAATCTCTTGGTCTCAACGAAGACGAGCTTGCCTTCTACGATGCATTAGAGACGAACGACAGCGCCGTCAAGGTTCTCGGAGACGAGACTCTCCTCATAATTGCGCGGGAGCTGGTGACTGGCGTACGGAAAAACGTGACCATCGACTGGACCCTGCGCGAGAACGTCAGGGCGCATCTTCGAGTGATCGTCAAGCGCATTCTCCGCAAGTACGGCTATCCGCCGGACAAACAGGAGAAGGCCACCCAAACGGTTCTGGAGCAGGCCGAGGTGCTCTGCAACGAATGGGCCGTCTAACCGTCTTCTTGCTAAGAATTTGCTGACAGACCGAATGACATTGAAAGGTACTGGTTGGCGCTCTACGAACAAAATCATCACCAACCCGCTGACACAGAAATACTGTTTTGTGCGTAAGATCGCGCTTGGCATGATATCAGCTAGACTGAAAATCCCATTGTCACGCTTCTGAGTACGAAGTGCTTTGCACAACATCCGTTCTGAGATAGCCTCCATGGCTGAAGGACAATTAAGAGAGGATTAGGTGACGACGAAAAGATGATGAAACCTCGTCATGCTGCCTGTCCTCACCTCTTCTGTCGCCAATAATGATAGTCCGAGACAACCCAAGAGCGTTTGCCTGCCTCAGCCGGGCTTTCAGGCCTCTATCATCCATGGCCAGGATGGCCCCGATACCAGCTTGGCGGAGCCTTCATTGCTGATGTGGTAGGCCTGGGGAAGTCCTACATCGGCGCGGCTGAAAAAAGCAGGGAGTGTCTAACACTTGACCTTGTTACCCAAAATGGGTAAGATAATACCCTGAATGGGTAAGAATATGACTGATAGTTCATTATGCAGCGGCCTTTTCGGCAAAACCCGGCAGGCAGTCCTGGCTTTTCTTTACGGCCAAACAGATAGCTCCTTCTATACGAAGCAAATACTGGATGCCGTTAAAACTGGTCGCGGAACGGTACAGCGGGAGCTGAAAAACCTGACGGACACCGGCATCATCATTCGCGAAGTGCAGGGAAGGCAGGTTTACTACCGGGCAAACAAGAACTGTCCCATTCACGCGGAGCTTAAGAGTATTGTAACCAAGACGTTCGGAGTGGCGGACGTGCTACGGCAAAGTTTAGGACCGGCAGCGCGAAAGATACAGGTTGCCTTTATCTTCGGTTCCATCGCCAGCGGAGCGGAACAAAGAACAAGTGATATAGATATGATGGTAATAGGCAAGACAACCTTTTCAGAAATTGTCTCACTCATCAGTCCGTCTCAAAAGACGCTGGGAAGAGAGGTAAATCCGGTTGTCTACCCTGCCTCCGAATTCAAGCAGAAAATGCGGGAGAACCATCACTTTCTGAAGATAGTACTCGAGGGTGATAAGATTTTTCTCATAGGTGATGAAGGTGAGCTTGCAAGATTGGCTGAAAGACGGGCGGTTAAGAACACATAAAACAGGTAGTCGCGAGATCGTCCGACTCCTGGCGGTAGCTGATCGCGACCTGGCGGATGCCCAGATACACGAATTGAGCGCAGACAGGAGATTTGCTACCGCGTATAACGCTGCCCTCCAGTCTGCTACGGCGGCTCTGGCTGCCAGCGGCTACAGGGCACCACAAGAAGGTCACCATTACTGGACTATCCAGTCCCTAGC
>Ga0209777_10007064_pt1 | contig 12542 bp, 7 predicted proteins | sample FrelakmetHBP12HB_FD_187147 | JGI IMG/M metagenome (GOLD analysis project Ga0209777, IMG submission 187147) | Freshwater lake sediment microbial communities from the University of Notre Dame, USA, for methane emissions studies -HBP12 HB (SPAdes)... | ecosystem: Environmental > Aquatic >... | reverse complement strand
GGTCAAGATCATGTCCCGGGCGCCCACAAGGATTGGGGCCAGGATGGCACGCCCCGAGAAGGCCTATGAGCGAAGGATGAAGCCACCGCCGCATGTCCTGTTCCCTGTCGGCCAGGCTGGAGGGAACCAGCGCCTAGTGAAGGATGCCGGCCTGGGTGGTATCCTCGAGGTCGAGGCCAACCCGCGTGTCTGTCTGCGGTGCAAGAAGATCAATATCCTTTCCTTCTGCAGCTGTGGCGGCCACACCGTTCCGAGGGACGAGCCCCAGATGCTCAAGATAAATATCTCCGAGATGCTCGAGGCCGCCAAGATCCACTTGGGCGAATCCAACATCCCCTCGATAAAGGGCGTCCAGGGTATGATATCGAAGATCAAGACCCCCGAGGCACTAGAGAAAGGCATCTTGCGTGCAAAGCATGGCATATGGGTCTTCAAGGACGGGACCATCCGCTTCGACCTGACCGATGTCCCGCTGTCCCATTTCAAGTGCCGGGAGATCGGGCTGCCCATCGAAAAAGCCATCCTTCTAGGCTACACCCACGATGCCGATGGCAAGCCCCTGACCAAAGACGACCAGATCCTTGAGCTGAGGGTCCAAGACGTCATCGTCAACAACCGCTGTGGAAGGTATTTTCTAGGCGTCACAAAGTTCATCGATGACCTCTTGGTGAAGTTCTACGGCCTCAAGCCTTTCTATAATGCGGTCTCTCCCGAGGACCTCATCGGCCACCTCGTGGTCGGGCTGGCTCCCCACACCTCCGCCGGTATCCTTGGGCGCATCATTGGATACACCCCGTCCCAGGTCTGTCTTGCCCATCCGTACTGGCATGCTGCAAAGAGGCGAAACTGCGACGGTGACGAGGATTCGGTCATGCTTCTGATGGACTGCCTGTTGAACTTTTCCAAGCATTACCTGCCCGAACGGCGCGGCGGCCTGATGGATGCCCCGCTCGTCCTTTCGGCAAGGCTCAATCCAAGTGAGATCGACAAAGAGGCCCAGAACCTCGATGTTGGCCAGGTCTATCCTCTGGCCCTTTACGATGCCGCCCTCAAGGGCGCGTCGCCCAAGGAAGTCGAGAAGCTCATGGACCTAGTCTCAGGACGCATCGGGAAGACATCACAGTACGAGGGTTTCCATTACACCCACAGCACCTCGGACATCAACCTGGGCCCCACGGCCTCGTCCTATAAGACCCTCGTCTCGATGATGGACAAGCTCGATGCACAGTTCGAGCTTGGCCGAAAGCTCCGAGCTGTCGATGTCGCCGATGTCGCGACCAAGGTCATCGAATCCCACTTCCTGCCAGACCTCGTCGGCAACCTCAAGCGGTTCTCAAAGCAGACCTTCCGGTGCACCAAGTGTGGAAGAAAGTACCGGAGGATGCCCTTGAAAGGGTCGTGCTACAAGTGCGGTGGACACCTCACACTGACGGTCTACGAGAAGTCCGTTAAAAAATACCTCGAGATCACCAAGAAGATGGCCGACAAGTACCATGTCAGCAATTACACGAAGCAGCGCGTGTTACTAGTGGAACAGGCGATCGACAGTCTGTTCGAGAACGACAAGGTAAAGAAGAGCAAGCTCGAGGACTTCGGGCTGAACTCGTTCATGTGATGGCCAGCTCTAGAAAAAGAAGTTATTTTCGCATTGTGCCGATCCTGGTCACAATGTGCAAATATGTGCACTCCAACCTTTCCTTTCCTCCCGGCCAAAGGCCCCGATCCGGGTCGACAAATCCTTCATATAGTGTAAGGGAAAATCCATCACAATGTCAGTTCTGGGGGTCCTTTTTAACATAATCTCAGGTCTAGACCCATGAAGCGTGTGAACTCGTGACATGGTAATCTTTGTCACATTGTACATTTTTATCCATAACTGAACATAAAATTCTTATAGGTCTTGCACCCAAAAGATATGGTCGGACCTTAGTCGCTTGAGGTCCAATTATTAGAATGAGGGGGTCACACGATGAGGCAGATACTGAAACAGCATGAAAATCCTTCAGTCAATGCCTTCTGCCGGTCCTTCCTCCATGCGATAAAGCGCAGGAACAACCTCATGGCAATACTTTCGTGCCGCGCCTTCCTTTTGGCCCTTCGTGGACTTCGGCCGAACTGATCTTATATTAATGGAAAGTTTGAAATCATTTAAGCGGGTTCATCCATTTGATACTCTGGAGGGACCCTCTTGCTTCGGACACCTGAACAATACAAAGAAAGCCTCAAGCGGATGCGGCCGAACATATACAAGTTCGGTGAACTGATAAAGGACGTGACGACCCATCCTTCCACAAAGCGCACCATCGAGGGCCACTCCCAGATCTTCAAGATCCAAAACGACCCGGAATACCAAGAGCTCGTCACCAAGGTCAGCAGCCTGACAGGTGAACGGGTCAGCAGATACCTTTCTCTCATAGAAGGCCCCGAGGACATGGTCTCCAACTGCCGCATGAAGCGGCTCATGTTCAACCTGACCGGGACCTGCACCGGAGGGCGGTGTGTCGGATATGCGTCCATCAACGCCCTGTGGCCGACGACCTATGATTGTGACAAGGCTAAAGGGACCGACTTCCACGAGCGCCTGAAGGTCTGGCTTAAAAAGGCCCAAAAGACCGATATCACCTTGGCCGGCGCGCTCACCGACGCGAAAGGTGACCGGACCTTGGGCCCCTGCAAGCAGCCCGACCCTGACATGTATGTTCACATCGTTGACCGGGATGGCAAGGGGGGCATCACCGTCCGCGGCGCCAAGACCATGATATGCGGCGTCGCTGCGGCCAACGAGATCTTCATCATGCCCGGCGGAATCTTCAAGGAAGAGGAGAAGGACTACGCGGCCTCCTTCGTCGTTCCCAGGGACATCGAGGGGTTGACCGTTGTCGAGGCCAGGCATCCGAGCGACAGGCGGGATGAGGAGGAGGGCTTCGACAACCCGGTCTCCTGCGGCGGGATAACCCAGGCCTATCTTCTGTTCGAGGACGTCAAGGTCCCGGCCGATCGGGTCTTCATGGACGGCCAGTTCGAGTTCACAAAATCCGTCATCACTGCCTTCACCTCGGCCTATCGGTCCGCTATTGGCTCGTGCGTGGCTGGCCAGGGAGATGTTATGATAGGGGCCGCCATGCTCGTGGCCCAGGCTAACGGCCTTGACGACAAGCCCTTCAGGGACAAGATCGTCCAGATGGTCATCAACAACGAAACGACCTTCGGCGTTGGCATCGCAGCGGGCGTTCTTGGAAAGCACCATCCTTCCGGGGCCTGGCTTTCGGACCCCTTGCTGTCGAACGTTAACAAGGTCCTGGTCGGAAAGATCCCTTACGAGACGAAAGTCCTTGCGCAGGACATTGCCGGGGGAATAGCGGAGACCGGTTGCATGCCATCCTTTAAAGACCTCAAGGACGAGCGCTATGGAAAGCTCCTGAAGAAATACCTGAAAGCAAAATCCGATGCAGAGACACGTGTGAAAGCTGCAAGGTTAGTGGAGTGGTTGACCCTGGGCGCCGGAGTGCCAGGCTGCATGCATGGCGGAGGGTCCCCTGAGGGCGCAAAGGTCTTTATAAAGGCAAATATGGATTTGGAAAAGAAGATTGCCATGGCCCGTAAATTGATCGAACAAGAAGAAAAAACCCCGTCGAAAGAAGATAGTAAAGATAAGAAAAAATAAACTGGAATAAAATATCATTATCCCACCAAGCCTCAAAGAAAGGATTTTGCAATTAATTAACAATTCAATTTCTTTTTATTAGAAAGTATCTTTTTTTTACTTTTTACGAATTTCATTATTAATCTTTTCGGTAGGACGTCGAATTCAACGTCCTACTTGCTCCGTCGGAGAATCGCTATTTCTTACCTTTTCACGATTAGCAAAAGAATGAAATATTACCTATCATACGTGACAATATACAAAAATAATATATATTGATTTTCCAATTAATGTGTTACAATACTCGGGAGTGAGTTGAAATGAAGACAAGGATGACAAATAAGCAAAAGATTGCTCTGTGGGGCCTGATCAAGTACCCTGCCTTCAATGACCGAGAGGTCTCAGATAAGATCAAGATGAAATTAAGCACGCTCACGACGATAAGATACAGGCTGTTAGAGGACAAGATCTACAAGATGGTCAACGTCCCCCTCGTGAACCGGATGAACTTCGAGCTGGCCGTTTTCTTCATCCTGAAGATATCACCCTCCGGCAAGAACAAGGAGCTGCCGATAAAAAAGGACGAGTTCCCGAACCTCGTCTCTATCGCGACCGACCCCAACCGCCTCCTTGCCTTCGGGTTCTACCCCAATTACAAGAGCGCAGAGGCCGATATAAACGAGCTAGCTTCCAAGATGCGCAAGGCCAAGATGATATCAAAGTCCGGTCACTGGATCAAGTTCCTACCACTCCAGAACTATGACCTACCCAACTATTACGAGATGTCCCTGTTCGTCAACCAGGGCCTCGAATTGAACAAGCCCGAAGCGATGTCAAGCAAAGGCTCCGTCTTCGAGGGCGACCCGATACACCTGTCCTCCTTCGAGCGGAAGGTCCTCACCGAGCTGGTTGCCTTCCCTGACGAGACCGATGTCCAGCTATCGAAGAACCTGAACATAACACGCTCGACCGTCGCCAGGATAAGGTCGAGGCTCCTGGGCCTCGCCTACAAGACCCTCAACGTAGTGGACCTCAAGAAGCTCAATTACAAAGCGATCAGCATCGCGGCCCCGACAATGGACTTCACCTATGATGAATCCAAAGGCGCGATAGTGAAGGCGGCCAATGCCCTCGGTGTTCCGCTGTTCTTTGCTGTCGGCGACTACGGCGCGGTCTACATCACGGCCCACAAGGAACTTCGCGGTATCCGCAGCAAGACCAACAACACTTTCCGGACCGGGCCCTTCAAGGGGCATTCATTGGAGCCCTCGCACATCGCGACCTTCAACCTGAAGAACCTCACGGTCATCAGGAACCACGAATACCTGAAGTTGACCGAGCAATTGCTCTCGCTCTATCAATACAGGTCTAAAAAGCGCAACAAGGTCAAGGCGCCCAAGCAGTAGGATGTGTTCCATGGGGCCGGGTAAAGCAGCCCGGCCCTTTACGGTTTTTGAGCGAATGTTTATATATCAATGGAATTGTAACCAAAGATTGAAAACGCTTTCACCGATGATGAAGGAACCTCAATGGCCTGCATCCATAAACCGGTAAGCCCCCAGGACGCGGTATGGCTCCCTCCAGATGATAAGTCGGACAGCCACATACCCGCCCAGCGGAGGGTCTTTTGCCTTGGCTGCGGCAGCGTGAAATATCAAGGCTCGGACCGGGCCAAGAAGATCGGCTTTTTCATGAACATCATCTCCAAGATCAACGAACAGGTCGCCAAAGAGAACAGGCGCGGCGTCAAGCATGTCAAGTCCATCACAGAGGTTCAAAAGCGCCTCATGATACGCGAGATGGAGGCCAACGAGATCTTCATGGACCCCTGGGTGTCGACCAGGAAGCTTCAGCTTGCAGTGTTCCGACGGTTGCTCAAGCGATACTGCCCGAACTTGACGGACACGCTTATCGAAGCAGCCTTGATGAAGAAATAAACCCGTCAATACTTGTTCTTAGAGATCGCATCTTTTACAATAAGGTTAGTTAACCCCCACAGTCAGCTGGAAGCTTCTTCCAATTTGGAGGGATTGGAAATGGCTGTGGGGGCCAGGTGGTCGGGACAGTGACGGCCCGGCCACCTGCGGGGCCACATTCCACTTTTAGTAAATGAATATTCCTATATATTCCTTATATCAAGCATCTAATTCCTTTTTCAGGAGGGCGAACCTCTGGGCATCGATGGCCCTGGGATCTATCGATATCATCAGACGGGTTTTCGTGACCGAGACCTCATCTTTGAGCACATGGAGGAATCTTTGAACGTTCTCGAACCCAACCCTGCTGATGAGCAGCTCTATACCGTCGAACAAAACAAGGCCCTCATTGTGGCCTTTGAGATATTCCTTGATGTCCATCAGGATATGCTCAAGGCTGACCGGCAGGGCATATTTATCGTCCGTTTTACTGGTAGTTATCCACCTGAACTCGACATTCATGAGCCCATAGAGCCGCTTTATCTTGTCCGGATGCTTCGTCGAGATGCATAGCCCCTGGTATCCGGTCGCAACCAGCTCTCTTGCGACCTTGAAGGCGTACGACTGGTCATCGGATGCTATAAAATGGGCCGTTCCCTCGGAGGTTGTGATCTCTTCTAAGATATAGCCGCCGAGGTTTGCTTCCTTCCACACTTTATCCAAGGCCGCCGAGGCCCCCTGGAGGGTGCTCCGCGATAGGACCAGCATGATAGCCCTGAACTTGTTTATCATCGTCACACGGTCTAGCTCATGGTGGCGTTCCGCAGGGACAAGCAGAGAACCTTCCATGTAGGACCAACCCTCGAAGAACTTATCGGCCCCACCCAGCTCCTTAAGGACGATCCTAGGGTCGCCTTGGTCGCTTTGCACCTCTTTGAGGATCTTCTCGAGCAGGTTCTTCAGAAGAAATATATTGATCAGCTTCATCTGTTGGGTCGGCCTCTGAGTTTTTATGATTGTCTTTGTCGGTGTATCCTGGAATATTATCATTGACGAGCCGCCTGCGAGCAACTTCATAGCTTCACCGATGGTCTCCCCGAACTCGCCCACTGAGAACCATGATGCAAGGGGCGATCTGTCGGGTCCGACCTCCTGGTCAGACCTCTGTTTCGTTCCCTTCTCTGTCCTCCGTTCATCCCAGTCCACAAGGAGCACCGGGTTCTCGGTCATCCCTGTGAAGGTCATCAAGGTGCCGACTAGACTTTCGAGGTCCCCGGGGTCGATATGGAACTTATACTCGGTCTTCTCGCCAAGAAAGATTATAGGTGTTCGCTTGATGCTGAGGTCCCTCCGAACATCCGTGGGGTCCTTGTTCGTGATCACGATGCCGTCGCGCTTCTGTGACAGGGCATACCTGAACATCTTGATACCGATGGCTCTGGCATTTTCGGGAACGATATAAGCGTATTCTGGATCAATGGTGGGAACATCCTCGGAATCCATTGTGATGTCCTCGGACATCGGGGAGATTACTAGGAACTTGTATCTCAACACTCCATAGGCCGTCATGACGGCAAGGATAGATATGAGCATAGAGAAGAACTCAGTATAGACACCATACACCATGGAAAGTACAGCGTCGAATACAATCCCTGGAATGAAGATCACGGAAAGGGCCAAAGCGACGATCTCCAGTTGTTTCTTCTCGGTCTTGCTCTGAGCATCCCTCAAATTCGTAAAAATGAAATAGATGGCAACGAAGATCAACCCTATAAGGAACACATAGTGCAGTAAGTAGACATCTGGAGCTGTTACCCTGACCAGAGAATCCCTTGTGTACATCTTGCCCCACAGGGAATCTGGCATTGGAACGTTCGAGACATGGAAGCTCGTGACCTCCGCCTTTATCAGGAGGATGATGTTCGGGATGTATACTAGTGCATAAAAGGCGAACCGGTTCAGTTTCTTTCTGATGAGCGCATGTCGATGAGGGAACTCCAAAGCGAAGTTGAGCAGCAGCGGCGGTATAAGGCCACCCGAAATCAGGACGAACCTGAACCAGCTTATCGCGGTCGAACTGTCGTCCGTGGCTTTAATGAAGATCTCCGAAAAACACCACAATGTTAAGAGGCCCATCAATGAGGCCCATAGATAGGTGTGCCTGGACTTCCCCCCTTTCCAGAAAAGGAGGCAAAGTACCGAAATGTTCATGACGAAGGATATCCACGAGATACCGACCGATATCCCTCGAAGGTCCATCACGATCACATCCTCAAGTTCTTATGCCGGACGTCATGAAAATTAACCTTTTAACCGACCCGGGCCCAAGATTTCTATCCTTTTTGTAAGATATTAATCCCGTTCATTTAAAGGTTTCGCGGCCGGGGCATATAGAACTTAAAAATCAGTATCGTAGTTGGAGCCCCTCTGCTTTGAATATTTCCTTGCGATATCGGCCATTGTCTGTATGACCTTTTCATAGGGCGTGATGACCGTATCGATGGCGACCTTAAGGTTCGGGTCCTCACCGACCTCGGGGTACTTCCTCATGGCCCTTTTAAGCTCGTAATAATAGATGTCCACGGCCTTGATCATCTTGACAGGGACATTGTTCTTTTTGAAATAATCCTGGGCCAGGGCAGCGGCCTTGGGGACGATGTCGCAGTAGGCTTGTAGAAGCGGCGCAAAGGCCTTCACTACGGCCACCTTGTCGCCCATTGGAAGGTTGAGGGTCTTGTCCTTGACCTCGAAGGTGAGCTCCTTGAGCCTTTTTGTGATATCGTCTGGGGTCATGCCATCGAGCGGTCCCTTCGCCGGTTCCTGTTTGACGGTCTCGTTCTTGGGGGTCTCCTCTACCATGCCCAGCCCTCCTCCGGATGTGTCAGTAATCGTCTAACTGGCTAAAAAAACTTCGTCTTATTCGAAATCGACGGGGTGCTCAGCCTTGCGTGACCATCACGACGGCTGCGACCGTTGCCATGATGGCCTCGCCTATCATGAGGCCCGTGGCCGCCATGAAGGAGTCTAGTAACTTCAGGGTCTTTGTGGTCTCGTCCCACTTCTCCCTTTTGGCCCTAGGCTCGAGGAACTTTTGCTCCCAAAAGTCCCTAAGGGCGCCGCCGAACAGCATCGGCAGCTGTATGGACAGCGGGAAGTACATCCCCAGCCCGAAGGCCGTTCCCATGCCGGTCAGGAGCTCGACAACGATGCCGATGACGAACCCGATGCCGATGTATTCGAGCAGTGATGTGTTTGATGCGCCGCTGAAGATGATCTGGATAAGTGTCGCAAAGACCTTGGCCTGAGGGGCCAAAAGGTCCAGCTTGCCCGTCGCGAGCCCGTAGGACAGGAACCCGGCACCGATGGCTCCAACGATGGCCCCTGGGACCAGCGAGCTCAGAACGACCTTCATCATGTGATAGGGCCTGTTGCCGACATAGATTGAGACCTTGTAGTCAATGACGATCGAGCCGCTCATGCTGATGGCCCCAGCGAACACGGTCGTCCCTATGATGGCCATCACAGCGTTCTGCGCAGGCGGAAGCCCTACTAGCATGAACACTCCGATGAGGAACAGCAGGACCAGGATGGACGTTGCCGACACGGGTTCTGTTCCTGTCTCTCCCATGGTCTTGACCGCGATTGCCCCAAGGAAGAAGGTCGTCAGGACCAGCACACCACCGAACACCACGGAGGCCCCGGGGTTGTAGCCGCCCGCCGTGAAGATGATGCTGACCATTACGAAGGTCACGACCAGCATGACAACGATATGCATCATTGGCCACTCGTACCAGCCTTTGCCTTCCTCGTAGTCCGTGCTCCTTCCGCCCTTGAGGGCGTTGCCGACATCCTTGAAGGCTTTCGAGAAGGTCGGGATCATCTTTACGATGGCCAAGATGCCGCCACCAAGGATGGCCCCGATACCTATGATCGTTCCTATCTTCCTATACGCGTACCATGACGCGAAGGGCATGCTCGCGACATCTATGAAACGGTTGAGCTGCACAGGTCCGTAGTTGATGAGGTAAATGGGAGTGTGCATGCCGACCGCGAGCGGTATTATGATGAACCAGGTCAGGAAGGAGCCCATGGACATCAGTAGGGCGACCCTGAACTTCATGAACCATCCAATGCCGATCTGGATGGGCAGTATAGCAAAGGACACGAAAGTGAACTTGGCCGTCGCCTGGTCCTGCATGACCTCCCCGGCCATGTAATACTTCCCGCCCGCGATCCAGTCGATGACGGACCAGTGGGCCGTGACCCCGTCCTTGGTGCCCGCTATCACAGGCAGGTCCCGCAAGGTCGTGAAGATCGCACTGATCGCGAACCACTCGGACATTATCTTGATGGACCTCTTGGCCTGGGCGATGGCCCCGCCGGACATGTCCTTTGCGATATCGATGAGCTTGACCGTTGGCTCGAAGCCGGGCACGTGGAGGGGATCGTCGACGAGCCACAGCCGCCTGAACAATATGAAGTACATCACACCAAGCCAGCCGGACACTATGGTCGCGAGCAAGGGCACCGCGACGGGTGGTATCTTGGTGATGAGATAGAGCGGGCCACCGGAGGAACTAGTACCTATCGCGAAGTCCGGAGTGTAAGCGAGCAGATACATCGCGGGGAAGGTGAAGATGAACCCTGTCGCTATGGTCGTGGCCGCGTCGCAGGCCGCCGACATGAGGTTGATCTCCTGGGGCTTCCATTTCAAGGCCATGCCCAGAAGATATGCCAGGTACCACCCGCCCGAGATGGCCATGCCGACCTTGAGGCCAACGTATTCCGTGATGACCGCGAAGATAGTCCCAATGAACATACCGACAGCTATCTGGCCCCAGTTCCATTTCAATTTCCCGAAGCCTTCCTTGCGGGTCTTCTCGTCGAGGTATTCCTCCATGACGCCCGTGTTCATGTTGGAATAGGTCTCTATGTCAAAGTAGTCCAAGGTGCCCTTCTCGATTTTTTCTAGGCCTGACGGTGTCGGGGCCTCTCTGTAATTGGATACCTTGACCTTTGCCATCGGGTCACGCCCTGCCGTTCTGTTCGTTTGGCACACTCTGGCCACACAACGATAAAAGAACGGTCCTGGGATTTGAGCACTTAAAGAAATTGTACGTACTTAAAGGTTTACTGTGTGCTTGTTTAATCTTCAGTTCAAAACCAAGCTAGAAATCCAAATTGCCTCTAATTCCTTTTAACGATATTTATTTATATTGCGTTCAGGAATATTGTCTTTTGTATGACTTGGTCTCCTTCCCGTTACAGCCGGTTCCTTCTTCTTACCTCCTTGTTGTTCCTAGCGGTCGGGTGCGTCTGGGGGCTTTCGGCCATGGCCGCCCAGGTCGATATCGGAAAGGACGGAGGGACGGTCTCGGTCGAATCCGACCTTGACATGCTGATGAGCACCGGGGGCGGTCACGTGACCTGGCGCATCAGTGGCCAGCCGGCCCCCGAGATGCGCAGGATCATCGACAAGAACTACGGCAACAACGACGGCAACATAACCCCGGCCGAGGCAGCCTTGTACACCTCCGCGCTGGACAACTACCTCACCCAATCCGCACCCTTCTACCACGGAGGCAAGCTCAACTCCTTCAGCCTCCTGGACCGCAACCGGGGCGTAGAGGACAACTCGGAGTTCTTGGTCGCAAAGGACAACGATACCCGGACCATCGAGATCCGGTTCCTCATCGAGGCCACTTTGAGCCAGCAGTCGGACAATTACAAGCTTTCCGACGACATCATGGTCACGGCCCTCTTCGAGGCCCTTAGGACCAGCTATGACACGAACACCTATGTCTACGTCGGCAAGGTCGATATAACGCATATGAATTACGTCATCGGGCTGTCCTCCTTCAGTAACTTCAACGTCGACCACGGGAGGGCCATCCGGTTCCGCGGCCCCTGCTGGGAGATCTATCAATACACCGTATCCTACGACGGCGGTACCCAGGGAAATGCCAAGGACACAGCCCAGTACGACCCCTTCAATGTCCTGGAATCTCCTTTGGAGCTCTTCATCATAATCGTGGCCTTGGGATACTTCATGCTCTATTTCCCGAAGAGGTTCGCCCGGGAGGGCAGGAAGCAAAGGATCAAGGCCCTCACACGCGGCTCCTGGGGCTTTATCCTCCTGCTCCTCGCTGTTTACATGCTCGGGTCGCCGGGCTGGGTAGTGTGGGTGCTTGCACCGCTGCTGTTCTGCCTGGTCTTTGCTCTTTCGTACATGATCTATATCAAGAACTGGAAGGGCTACGCAAAGCCCCTTTCCATAGTCGAGAGCAGGGAGCTCGACCGCGATGAGGGCATCGTGAGGCCTGAATCCTACCGCAAGATCTACGAACACCGCGATGAGGAAGAGCCCTACGATGACCGGCCTCAAAGACCATCGCGCGCCCCTCCCCAGAGAAGGCAATACGAGTCCTATGCGCCCGAACCCGAGGCGGAAAACGAGCCCGGATATTCAGAGGACGAGGGCGGGCCTTTGGAAGAGCAACCAGAACCTGCACCTCGCAGGGCCCCTCCCCGGTCCTTGCCAGCGCCGTCCCGGGCCCCTAGGCCCCAAGGCGCAAGACCAGAGACACCCAGGCCTCAGGCACCGAGACCACAAGCACTAAGACCCCAGGCCCCCAAGCCTCAGGTCGCTCCAGGTCCTCCGGTCATTTCGAAAAAGATCCGCTGCGTCCAATGTAAAGAGATCTTCACCGCCGAGATAAGGACGCGGCCCCAGAGGATCGAATGCCCTATATGTGGAAAGGTCGGCCTGATAAAGTGATCAGTTCTTCTTAGGCCCTGTCCACGGCTTCATTACCTTAGTGGCCTGTTCATCAAGGCCTAGCGCTTGAAGAATCTTCCCAACAACAAAATTCACGAGGTCTGAGATGGACTTCGGCCTCGAATAGAACCCCGGGCTTGCCGGCAGTATCACTGCGCCGGCCCTCTTGAGGCGGGCCATGTTCTCGATGTGGATGAGGCTCAGG
>Ga0209777_10007063_pt1 | contig 12542 bp, 11 predicted proteins | sample FrelakmetHBP12HB_FD_187147 | JGI IMG/M metagenome (GOLD analysis project Ga0209777, IMG submission 187147) | Freshwater lake sediment microbial communities from the University of Notre Dame, USA, for methane emissions studies -HBP12 HB (SPAdes)... | ecosystem: Environmental > Aquatic >... | reverse complement strand
TGGGTCCTCGGCCTGGAAGGTGAAGTCGTCGACGGCGATCGTCTTCCACTTCGTCCGTTTGACGCCTTGTTCTTCGCTGGTGCCGTCCAGGTCCGGGAACTGGCCGATGGCAGTGATCACCTGGTCACAGTCGACGACGAACTCCGAGCCCTCGATGGGTACCGGCCGGCGCCGGCCGGAGTCGTCGGGCTCACCCAGCTCCATGCGCAGCATCTCGATGCCGATGACCTTGCGGTCCTCGTTGACGAGGATCTTCACCGGAGCTACCAGCAGGTCGAGCCTGACGCCCTCCTCCTCGGCCTCGTCGACCTCGGTGTGGTGGGCGGGCATCTCCTTGCGCGAGCGGCGGTAGAGACACGTGACCTCTTTGGCGCCCTTGCGGATGGATGTGCGACAAGCGTCCATGGCCGTGAAACCGCCGCCGATGACGGTGACCTTCTGGCCGACGTGCACTTCACCCGTGAGCTCGAGCTCTTCGAGGAAGTCGACGGCTTTGACGACGCCGTCGGCGTCTTCGTTCTCGACGCCCATCTCGTTGGAGTTGAAAGCGCCGAGACCCAGGAAGACGGCGTCGTACTGCCCGAGCAGATCCTCCATCTGGAAGTCGACGCCCAGACGCTTGTCGCACTCGAGCTCCACACCCATGCGCCAGAGCACGTTGAGCTCCTTGTCGAGCAGGTCGCGCGGCAGACGATAGCTGGGGATGCCATACCGCAGCATGCCGCCCGGCTTGGGCAGGGCCTCGAAGATCTTCACGGCGTGGCCTTCGAGCCGGGCGTAGAAGGCGCAGGCCAGCCCGGCCGGGCCGCCGCCGACCACGGCGATGCACTTGCCGCTGTCGGCCTTGGGCTCGACGGGCAGAAGCAGCTCGCCCTCCTGCTCCTCGTCCAGACACTTGTCGGCCATGAAGCGATGCAGCCAGCAGATGGTGATCGGGTGCTCCACGAGTTGGCGCCGGCAAGGCCCCTCGCAGGGCCGCGGGCAGACGCGCCCCAAGACAGCCGGGAAAGGCAGGTCCTCGCGCAACTTGCGCACGCCGTTCTTGTAGTCGCCGTGAGCGATGAAGTCGAGGAACTGCGGGATCTTGATGTGCGTCGGACAGGCATCACGACAGGGCGGTGTGCAGAACGAGTTGTGGTCCGAGAGCAGGAGCTCCAGATAGAGATGACGCATGTGGCGCACGCGCTCCGTGTCGGTGTGCACGACCATGCCCTGGGCAGCGGCCGTGGCGCAGCTCGGCACCATCTTCCTGGCGCCTTCGACCTCGACCACGCAGACACGGCAGGCGGCGTTGGCGGGCAGGCGCGGCTCGTAGCAGAGAGTGGGTATGTGGATGCCCGCCCTGGCCGCCGCGTCGAGGATCGTGTCGCCGCGCTCGCAGACGACCGCCTGGTCGTCGATTGTCAGCGTGATGCGGTCCGACTGCGGCTGCGTCTGCGTCAGGTTCTCGACCGTCGTCGCCATCGGCCTACGCTCCCGTCGCGGCAACGGCAGCCGCCTGGTCTATGCCCGACCGCACCTTGACGGCGCCGAACTTGCACACCTGGCGACAGGTGTCGCACTTGATGCAGCCGCTGACGTCGATCACGTGCGCCTGCTTCTTCTCACCGCTGATGACACCGGTAGGGCACTTCTTGGCACACAGCGTGCAGCCGGTGCACGTCTCGGGGTCGATGTAGTAGGTGATGAGAGCCTTGCACCGGCCGGCGGGGCAGCGCTTCTCGTTGATGTGCGCCTCGTACTCGTCGCGGAAGTAGCGCAGCGTGGTGAGCACCGGGTTGGGCGCCGTGCCGCCCAGCGCACAGAGCGTGCCGTCGCTGATGTACTGCGAGAGCTCCTCGAGGAGCTCGATGTCGCCCTCGCGGCCCTCGCCCTCGGTGATGCGTTCGAGCGTCTCCAGCATGCGCTTAGTGCCCAACCTGCACGGCACACACTTGCCGCAGGACTCGTCCTGCGTGAACTGCAGGAAGAAGCGCGCCAGGTCGACCATGCAGTTCGTGTCGTCGACCACGACCAGACCGCCGGAGCCCACGATGGCACCCGAAGCCATGAGCGCCTCGTAGTCGATGCCTATGTCGAGCATCTCAGCGGGCAAGCAGCCACCGGACGGCCCGCCGAGCTGCACGGCCTTGAAGGTACGGCCGGGCAACATGCCGCCGCCGATGGTGAAGATGATGTGTCGCAGCGTGGCGCCCATGGCCACTTCCACGAGACCGCCGTTGGCCACCTTGCCGGTGAGCGAGAAGATCTTGGTGCCGCGCGAGTCGTCAATGCCCATGGCCGCGAAGGCCTCGGCGCCGTTGTGCACGATCCAGGGCACATTGGCGTACGTCTCGACGTTGTTGATGTTGGTCGGTGCTCCCCAAAGCCCGGAGACGGCCGGGTACGGCGGCCGCGTGCGCGGCATGCCGCGTTTGCCTTCGATGGAGGCGATCAGGGCCGTCTCCTCGCCGCAGACGAAGGCGCCGGCGCCCTCGTTGATCTGGATGTCGAAATCCCAGCCGCTGCCGAGGATGTCCGTGCCCAGCAGGCCGCGCTCGCGCGCCTGCCCCAGAGCGGCTCGCAGCCGCTCGACGGCGAAAGGGTACTCGGCACGCACGTACACGTAGCCCTCCTGCGCGCCGATGGCGAAGGCAGCGATGATCATGCCTTCCATGACCACGTGCGGGTTGCCCTCCAGCACCGAGCGGTCCATGAAGGCACCGGGGTCGCCCTCGTCGGCATTGCAGATGATGTACTTGCGCTCGCCGGCCGTGCGGCGCGTGAAGCGCCACTTGGTGCCCGTCGGGAAGCCGGCGCCGCCGCGGCCGCGCAGGCCCGAGCGCTCGACGAGGTCGATGACCTCGTCGGGGTCGTCTTCCCCCAGCACCTTGGCGAGAGCCGAGTAGCCGTCGCGAGTCAGGTAGTCGTCGATGGAATAGGGATCGACCTTGCCGTTCAGGGACAGCACCAGCCGGCGCTGCTCCTTGTAGAACGGTATCTCGGCCTCGTGAGCCAGCGGCTGACCGGTGGCCGGATCGCGGTAAAGGAGCTTCTCGACCACCTCGTCGGCTTGCACGCTGGCCTCGATGATGGCGGCCACGTCCTGTGGCCGCACGTGCGGATAAAAGATCCCCTTGGGCTGGATGACGACGATCGGCCCCTGCTCACAGAAGCCGTGGCAGCCGGTCTCGACGACGGCTACCTTGTCGGCGAGCCCTCTCGCGGCCAGCTCCTCCTTGATGGTCTCGCGCACGGCCACCCGTCCTGACGCATGGCAGGCGGTGCCGGCGCAGATACGCATCTCCAGAGCGCCTTCGTGGGCGACCACGCCCTCGGGACGCAGGGCCTGCTTCAGGGCCTCGTGGATGGCCCCGGCACGATCCACGGCCGCGCTCACGTCACGCCCTCCCGCTGGCGCAGCTCAGCGACCAGCTTGCGCGCCTTGTCGGGCGTCATGCGGCCGTGCGTCTCGTCCTCGCCGATGCGCACCACCGGCGCCAGCGCACAAGCGCCCACGCAGCTGACGGCCTCGAGCGTGAAGAGGCGGTCTTTGGTGGTCTCGCCGACCCCCACGCCGAGCTCCTCGGAGAACGCTGCCGTGATCAGCGGCGCCCCCGCCACGTGGCAGGCGGTGCCGTGGCAGACCGTGATCACATGCTTGCCCACCGGCGAGAGACGGAACTGGTTGTAGAAGCTCGCCACGCCGTACAGCTGAGAGAGCGAGCTGCCGGTCTGCACGGCGATCTCCTCCAGCGCCAGGCGCGGCAGGTAGCCGTAGAGCCCCTGGGTGTTCTGCAGCACCGCCATCATGCCGGTGCCTGTCTCGCGGTAGTGGTCGATGACGGGCTGGAGCTGCGCGAGGTCGGGCTTGGGCTGCATGGTGAGCCGGGTCTCGCGGATACGCGCTTCGTTGGGCACGGGCAGCTCGTACTTCGACGTGTAGTTGACGCGGATGACCTGCACGGGGCAGTTGGTCTCGCAGAGCGTGCAGGCCCGGCAGCGCGGGTCGTCGCCGGCCGGGTCGATGACCACTCGGAAGAGCCCACGGCTGCGCTCGGGCAGCTGTTCGCGCTGCTCGGGATACTGGACCGTCACCTTCTTGGTCAGGAGGTGGCCGACGGTCGTCTTCATGGCCTTGAACATGCCGAGCATCTAGGCCAGCACCGCCACTTTCTTGCGCTGCCGGTCAAGCCGCCAGCGCAGCACGATATCGAACAGGCCCACGAACACGAGCAGGGCGACCCAACTGTAGATGGCCATCACCAAGTGCCAATGGGGCGCCCACAGCAGGATCGCGCCGGAGACGGCAATATTGGCCAACCCCAGGGGGATGAGGATCTTCCAGGCGAAGCCCATGAGCTGGTCGACCTGCAGCCGGGGCAACGAGAGGCGGACCCACACGAGGAGGAAGACCAGGACGTAGGTCTTGATCAGAAACCAGACGATCGGCACCAGGGCGATGCGATGGATGACGAGAGCGTTCGCCCAGGGACCTTGCCAGCCGCCGAAGAAGAGCGTCACGACCACCATCGACATGATCGTGAGGCCAGCATACTCGTTGAGGAAGAACATACCGAAACGCATGCCGGAGTACTCCACGTTGTAGCCCGAGACGAGCTCCGACTCGGCCTCCGGCAGATCGAAGGGCCCGCGGTTGAGCTCGGCGATGGAAGCGATGTAAAAGATGAGCAGGGTGAACGGCATGTAGAACGCCAGCCACTTGTAGCCGGCCTGCAAAGCGACCACGGCGTTCAGGCTCAGCGAGCCGACCGTCATGGCGACAACGAGCACGGCGAGGATCATGGGGATCTCGTAGGAGACCATCTGTGCGGCGGCGCGCAGAGCGCCCACCAGAGCGTACTTGTTGTGCGAGGCCCAGCCACCGATGAGGATGCTCAGCACCGTGAAGCCGGTCACGGCGATGATGTAGATGAGCCCGACATTCAGATCCTGGCCCACCCAACCCTTGGTGTACGGGATCACGAGCTGGATGGAGACGGCGCCGATCATCACCATGATCGGCGCCAGCGTGAAGACAACCTTGTCGACCTGAGCCGGGGCGAAGTCCTCTTTGCCCATCATCTTGAAGGCGTCGGCGACGCTCTGCAGCACCCCTTGCCAGCCGGTGCGGTTGGGACCCAGGCGGTCCGTCATAAAGGCCAGGGTGCGGCGCTCGAACAGGATGTTCACGAGTGCCGCCACGAACACCACGAGGTAGGCGATGACGATGGCGATGACGCAGCGCAGGATGGCAAGAAAGACGTGCATCAGCGGTCGATGCCTCCGAGCACCAGGTCCATGCTCCCTGAGATGGCCACCGCGTCGGCGATCTTGTTGCCGGTGAGCAGCTTGGGGAAGATCTGCAGGTTGATGAAGCACGGGTCACGATACTTGAGCCTGTACGGGTAGCGTGACCCGTCGCTGACGATGTAGGTGCCGTACTCGCCGCGCGGGTTCTCTTGGGCGGTGTAGACGGCCCCCGGCGGCGGCGTGATGACGTACGGCGGCTTGAGCGAGCCCACCTGCACGGGACCCTTGGGCAGCATGTCGAGACACTGCAGGATGATCGCGCGCGACTGCTTCATCTCCTCGATGCGCACCTTGTACCGGTCGTACACGTCGCCGTGCCGGCCGAGACACAGGTCGAAGTCGAGCTCCGGGTACACCGAGTAGGGCCGCGTGCGGCGCAGGTCGTGGGCCACGCCCGAGGCGCGGGCATTGGGACCGGTGATGGCGTAGTCGACCACGTCCTGCTGGCTGATGACGCCCTTGCCGAGGCAACGCTGCAGGAAGATCGCGTTGGTCTCCACAAGCGACTCGTACTCCTGCACCATCTTGGGGAACCGCTCGAGGAAGTCGCGGCATTTCTCGACCCAGCCGTCGGGCAGGTCGTAGCGCACGCCGCCGAAGCGGAAGTAGTTGAACATCATGCGCGCGCCGCTGGCCGCCTCCAGCAAGTCGAGGATCTGCTCGCGGTCGCGGAACATGTAGAAGACCATCGCCGTACCGAGCGGCGCCAGGTCGGCCGTGAAGGTGCCGACAGCCACCAGGTGGCTGGCGATGCGGTTGAGCTCGGCCATGATGACGCGGATGACCTCCGCCCGCCGCGTAGGCTGGATGCCGGCGAGCTTCTCGACGGTCATCACGTAGCCCCATTCGCAGTTCATGCCGGCCACGTACTCGGTACGGTCGGGGATGGGGATGTACTGGTAGTAGGTGCGCTTCTCGGCGAGCTTCTCCTTGCAGCGATGCAGGTAGCCGATGACCGGGATCACGTCCTTGACCATCTCGCCGTCGAGAGTGACCACGAGCCGCAGCACACCGTGCGTGGACGGATGCTGGGGGCCCATGTTGAGGACCACCTCGTCAAGGCGCAGCCCCTGCATGTCGCTGCCCTCGCCGGCCGCCGTGGCGCCGGCGACGCGGCTCAAGGCTAACCTGAGCGCCTCGTCGGGTACGGTGTCGACGAACTCGTCAGACATTGGGGTGGTTCTCGGCCAGGTCGACGTAGTCTTTGCGCAGGGGGTGTCCGATCCAGTCGTCCTTGAGCAGGATGCGGCGCAGGTCCGGGTGCCCCTCGTAGCGGATGCCCATCATGTCCCACGCCTCGCGCTCGTGCCAGTCGGCCGCCGGCCAGATGTCGCAGACCGTCTCGACCACGGCCTTGGCGCGGGGCACCTCGACGTGCACCTCGAGATACGTGTTGGTGGCGTACGAGTACAGGTGATAGACGCTCTCGAAGTGCGTCCTGTAGTCGACGGCCGCGATCCAGTTGAGCGAGTCGTAGGCGATCTCCGCCAGGTCGTGCAGACGGCGCGCCACTGGGTGCAGCTTGCTGCACTCGAGGCGCGCCACGATCGTGTCCGGCTCCTGGATGCTCACGTCGGTGAGCTCGCCGGCGAACTCCTGCGCCACGCGCGCCGCGAGGTCGTCCAGGGAGAGTCTGACGCTGCCGATCTCGATGCCCATGCGCGCTCCGGCCGCTACTTCCCGCTCGCCGCGGCTGCCGTCGGCGCCACGAAGCTCATCTTCTGGATCTTCTTCTGCAACTCGAGCAAGCCCTGGAAGAGCGCCTCCGGGCGCGGCGGGCAGCCCGGGATGTACACGTCGACCGGCACGACCTTGTCGACGCCGTTGACGACATTGTAGCCGTCGTAGAAGGGCCCGCCGCTGGTCGCGCAAGCGCCCATGGCGATGACCCACTTGGGCTCCGCCATCTGATCGTAGAGACGCTTGAGCACCGGCGCCATCTTCTCGTTGACTGTGCCGGCGACGATCATCAGATCGCACTGCCGCGGCGTGGGCCGGAACACCTCCATGCCGTAGCGCGCGATGTCGAAGCGTGCGAAGCCTGAGCTGAGCATCTCGATGGCGCAGCATGCGAGACCGTAGGTGAACGGGAACACGGAGTGCGAGCGCGCCCAATTGAACACCAGGTCGGCGCTGGTGGTGATGATGTTGGGGTGCTCGAAGTCCTCGAGCTTCGGGTATTTCAGGCCGCCCGTCAGACCCACTGGAGAGCCCCCTTGCGCCAGGCATATATGAGACCGACGACCAGAACGAGGATGAACAGCATCATCTCGACGAAGCCCGCCGTGCCCAGGGTGCGGAAGGTGATGGACCAGGGAAAGAGGAAGACGGCCTCGACATCGAAGACCAGGAACAACAGGGCGAAGACGTAGTAGCGCACCGCGAACGGATGCCACGAGTCGCCCACCGGCTCGATGCCGCACTCATAGGGAAACAGCTTGCCGGGCGTAGGGTGACTGGGATTGATCAGCCTGGCGAAGAGCAGGATGAGAACGACGAGTGCGGCGCCCGAGGCGACGAACGCAGCCACGTAGAGCCAGTTTGTCAGGTATGCGGAACTCACTCAGCTCACTTCGCCGTGTTCACCCTTGCGGAGCCGGTCCCGCGACTCGGCGGACCGACGCGATCACGTTACCGAGAGTGAGCAGCCCGGACACGACCGGACGACCGTGTGCACCCTCGTCGCCTGCGCACTATAGCAAAGGGCCTCGAAGCCGCGCAAGCTGCGGCCGCCAGCTTGTCCATTTCACGAAACATGCTCATTTACAGGTAAAGCGTCGTCATGTGGACGGTGTGTCCAGCGCCCGCCGGCAGGTTTAGACAAAGACCCATCGATTTCCGTGACGGCGCTCTGCCGGCCGACAGCCGCCTCGATTGACCTCACGTGAGGTCGAGCCTAAGATAGAGGTCCGGAACCACCTCTGAGAGAGCTCAGGAATCCTCCCCAGGAGATCTGCCACATGTCCAGCATCGGTTGGCAGGAGATCGTCATCGTCCTCTTCATCGCGCTGCTCGTTTTCGGCCCCCGCAAGCTGCCCGAGGTGGGCCGTTCGCTCGGCAAGGGTATCCGCGAGTTCCGCCAGGCCACGTCGGGCATCAGGGAAGAGCTCGGCCTGGACGCCGATCTCAAGGACCTCAAAGACCTTAAGACGGACCTCACCGCCGTCGCCGCAGACGCCACCTCCGTCGAGCCGCAGATCAAGGCCGCAGGCGATGCCTCCGGTAGCGACGAGGTGGTCGCGGGCGAGGTCGTGGCCGACGCTCCAGAACAGCCGGCCGGCAGCAGCCCCGACTGACCGGCGCCGCCATGGTCGACCCAGACGCTCGGATGACGCTCGTCGAGCACCTCGACGAGCTGCGCTCACGACTGTTCCGCTGCCTTATCGCCCTGGTGGTCGGCGTCATAGCAGCGGCGATACTCAACGACCACATCTTCCGTTTGCTCCTGCGGCCCTTGCCTCTGAAGTTCCGCCACATCACCACCTTCAGCCCGGCCGAGCCGTTCATGGTCAGCCTCAAGGTGTGGGTGTACGCGGGGGTCATCATGGCCTCCCCGTTCATCACCTATCAGTTCTGGGCCTACGTCGGCCCGGCGTTCGAGACCAGACAGAAGCGATACTTCCTGCCTGTGGTGGCAGCCTGCTCGGCACTCTTCCTGGGCGGCGTCGTGTTCGGCTACTACATCGTCCTGCCTAAAGGTCTGGCCTGGTTGCTGGGCCTCAACAACCAGTTCTTCAACATCCAGAACCGCGCCCAGGACTACTTCTCGTTCACCAGCACGTTCCTGTTGGCCTTCGGCGCCGTCTTCGAGATGCCCGTCATCATCGTCCTCGCCGTGCGCCTCGGCATCATCGACGTGGACTTCCTGCGCCGCAATCGCAAGTACGCGATCGTCGGGAACGCGGTGCTGGCGGCCGTCATCACGCCGAGCCAAGACTGGTTCTCCATGACCGCCATGCTCGTCCCGCTGCTGGTGTTCTACGAGGCCTCCATATGGATCGCCAAGGTCATGCAGGGCCGTGCGAGGGTCAGGGCGGACGAAGGCGAAGACCACGATGACACACCCGAGGACGGCGGCGACCTGAGTCAGGCGACGGCATAGCCAGCCGGGGCGCCGTGGTCAGCCGCGCACAAGCCGTGTCGAACGCCGAACGGAGGCGCCCCGTTATGCGTCTATACTTACTGGCGTGAGCTACACGCGGTATCAGTCGTCCCCTGCGCCCGTCAACGGCCGCTCGCGCCGCCGGCGCGGCGAGCGCAAGCAGCGCGGCACACGCAAATGGCGTTGGCTGCAGGTGGCCGTGATCGCCGTGCTCCTGCTCGTCGTGGCCCTCGTGGCTGCGGGGGTGGGCACGATCGTCGCCGTCTCGCGTAACTTGCCGGCGCTCGATGAGCTGAGCCGGCAGACGAACGCGCAGACCACTTACATCTACGACCGCAACGGGCAGGTGATCGCTACGCTGCACGGGGCCGAGAACCGCACCGTGGTGCCCAGTAAGGCGATCCCGACGATCATGAAGGAGGCCGCGGTCGCGGTCGAGGACAAGCGCTTCTACGAGCATCATGGCATCGACTTCGAGGGTCTGGCCCGTGCGCTGTGGGCAGACCTGAGAGCCGGCAGTGTGGTGCAGGGCGGCAGCACCATCACCGAGCAGTTCGTCAAGCAGGCCTACGTGGGCAACGATCGCAACGTCACGCGCAAGATCCGTGAGGCTGTGGAGGCCTGGAAGCTCGAGGACAAGTGGTCGAAGGACAAGATCCTCACTGAGTACCTGAACACGTCCTACTTCGGCGATACGGCCTACGGTGTCGAGGCGGCCGCGGAGACGTACTTCCACAAGAGGATCTCCGCCGTCACGCTGCCGCAGGCGGCGCTGCTGGCCGGGCTCCTGCGCACGCCGTCGCAGACCTCGCCTACCCTGTATCCGCAAAGGGCCAAGGATCGCCGCAACGAGGTCCTCGACCTCATGAACGCGCAGGGTTACATCAGCAGCGGCCAACTGGCGGGCGCGAAGAAGGCCAAGCTCGGCGTGTTCAAGAACCCGCTGCCGACCCAGAAGGGCCCCGCTGACTACTTCGTCTCCTACGTGACGCAGCAGCTGGTGAAGAAGTACGGCTACGCGCAGACGTTCGAAGGCGGCCTGCGCGTCTACACCAGCATCGACATGCAGTGGCAGCAGGAGGCCATCAGCTCTATCAAGAACACGATCGGCAGCCTCAATTTCGGCGGCTGGAAGCCTGCCGGTGCCCTGGTCGCCATCGACCCCCAGACCGGCTACATCCGCGCCATGGTCGGCGGCACCGATTTTCAGAAGCAGCAGTTCAACCTGGCCTGGCAGTCACGTCGCCAGGCCGGCTCGGCGTTCAAGCCCTTCACCCTGACGGCCGCCGTCGCCCAGGGCATGGACCCGAGCACGACCTACTACGTCTCCCACAACCCGACGATCATCCCCATGCCGGGCGCAGCGCCGTGGTCGGTGATGGGCGAGAACCTGGGGCGCATCAGTGTGGCGGAGGCCACCTGGGTCTCGGACAACACGGTCTTCGCACAGCTCTGCATGGACACGGGCCCCGAGAACGTGGTGGCGATGGCGCACCGCATGGGCATCACCAGCCCGCTCGAGGCGGTCCCGTCCATCACGCTCGGCACTCAGGTCGTCAATCCGCTGGAGATGGCCGACGGGTATGCCACCCTGGCCAGCGGCGGCGTCCACCACTCGCCGCAGGCCATCGTCAAGGTCGTGCTGCCTAATGGGCGTGTGGACTGGCGGTCCAACACCGGCGGCGACCGCGCCATAACGGACGGCGTCGCCTACACGGTCACGAGCGTGCTCGAAGGAGTGACCAGCCGCGGCACCGCCGCCAACTCGGCCTCCTACTTCCCCTACACCCGGGCGGGCAAGACCGGCACGACCGACGACGGCACCGACCTCTGGTTCGTCGGCTACACGCCGCAGCTCGTCACGGCGGTGTGGATGGGCTACCCCGGCGACTTCAAGCACCCCATGCCCAGCCTCTACGGCGCCACGTACTGCGTGCCGATGTGGGGCAAGTTCATGGACGCGGCACTCATGAACGAGCCGCATCCGAGCTTCGCGCTGCCCAAGCATCCCGCGGTCTTCGGAGACTGGACGGGCAAGTATGCGACCAGCAAGCCGTCCGGGTCGCCGTCGCCGTCCAAGTCGTCCTCCCCCGGCACCCACACGGCGACGCCCAAGCCGACGCCGACCACGCCCAAGCCGACGCCGACCACGCCCAAGCCGACGCCGACCACGCCCAAGCCGACGCCGACCACGCCCAAGCCCTCACCACAGGGTGGGACTCAGGCCAAGACGAACGGGTATGCGCTAGGATCCTGGGTGGCGATGGTAGCCGGCTTGGGCTTTTGGTAGACACAGGGACCAGCCGCCGGCGTGCGGGCCCCGTCCGCTCGGCGACGCGCTCCTACCAGCTCCCGTACTGCTCGCTGCCCTTGCGGTACTCCTTCACTTCCGCCGTCATCCCTTCGGCGATGGTGAGGATCTTGCACGTGAACTCGAAGACGCTGGTGAGCTGGTAGGCTTCTCCGAGAAGGTGGCCGATGGCGAACGGGCCGTGGCCGCGCAGCATGACGAGGTCGTACTCGGCCAGTCTGGCGGGCAGCAGCTCGGCCACCTCCTGCGACCCGGCCGTGAGCTCGGCGGCCACCACCGGCACCTTGTGGAGCAGGTAGGAACCTTCAGAGTCGACGGGCACGATCTCGTCCTTCACGAGCGACTGGACGATAGCGTACGGCGGGTGGCTGTGCACGATGGCCAAGGCCGAGGTCGCCTGGTAGATGGCGCGGTGCACACCGATCTCGGTGGACGCCAGGGCAACGTTGGCGTCGTTCTCGCCCAAGCCCGTCTCCACGATGTCACGTTCCCCGAGGCGCGCCAGCATGGAGCCACGCCGTGTGATGAAGATGCGGTCGCCCATGCGCACACTCATGTTGCCGCCGTGGGAGCTGATGACGCCGGCCAGGAAGAGGTCGCGGCCGATGCACTGGAACTGCTCGAGCATCAGACAGGCCCCGAGGCCGGCGCGCCGGCATGCGCCGCGCGGCCGGAGTCCAGGTCGGCGCCGCTGAGGGAACCAGTGAGCCCCAAGGCGGCAAGCTTCGCCGCCATCGGCACGCCGGCGGCGTCCCAGCCACGACTCACGTAGTACTCATCCAGCATCGGCGACAAGTCTACCACCTGCCCACGAGCCGGCCCCGCGGGCACCGGCTC
>Ga0209777_10007062_pt1 | contig 12545 bp, 10 predicted proteins | sample FrelakmetHBP12HB_FD_187147 | JGI IMG/M metagenome (GOLD analysis project Ga0209777, IMG submission 187147) | Freshwater lake sediment microbial communities from the University of Notre Dame, USA, for methane emissions studies -HBP12 HB (SPAdes)... | ecosystem: Environmental > Aquatic >... | reverse complement strand
GTTTTAGCTAAGAAATGATGTTTTTAGGTGGCGTTCAGCAATCGGGAAGTGCAGAGGTGCAGGATACCTCCTGCTGGGGGTCTGGGGGTATCCCCCAGTTTTTTAAATCCCCCAAGATTGGGGGATAAAGGGGGTTGAAGAAGGAGCAGAGATGTCCGATAAATCCATAATCATCATCGGGGCTGGGCTGGCTGGCCTGTCTGCTGGTTGCTACGCCCAGATGAACGGCTATAGCGCTCATATCTTCGAACACCACAGTAAACCGGGTGGAGTAGCGGCCTGGTGGGAGCGCAGAGGATATCTGATCGACGGCGGCATTCATTTCCTTATGGGGGCCAAGCCGGGGCAGTCAACCTACGATATGTACCGCGAACTGGGGACAGCGGAGCCTGATACCCTGGTGGAAATGACTACCTACGGGCGCTTTATTGACGAAAATAGCGGACGCCGATTGGATGTAACCAAGGATTTGTCACGGCTGGCACGCGAGTTAAAAGCCTTCTCGCCGGATGATGCACGCATTGTTAGTGAGCTGGTCGCAGGCTCTCGGGCCATGCAGGGCTACGATATGGGCGAGATGGGCATGAACAAGCCTCAGGAGCTTATGGGCGCTTGCGACAAGCTCAAGATGGTATGGAAGATGCGCCGTATGTTCAGATACTACACTGGCAAATACACTCGCCCTATCTCCGATTATGTGCAATCTATCCATGACCCCTGGCTGCGATTGTTAATTGAGAACCTGTTTTCGCCTGAGGTGCCGGTCTGGTTTGTGCTTTCAGTTCTGGCGTTTGTGGCTGACGGGCAAATGGCTCTGCTCAAAGATGGGTGCATCAACTTCGTCCTTCCTATCGAGAAGCGCTTTAAGGAGTTGGGCGGGCATGTGACCTACAAGGCAACAGTGGAAGAAATTCTGGTGGAGAATGACTGCGCTGTGGGGGTGCGCCTGGCTGACGGCAGCGTGCACCGCGCTGATATAGTGGTCTCCGCCGCTGATGGCTATAGCACTATCTTTAAGATGCTGGGCGGGCGATATATGGACGAGAATATCGAGAATCGCTACAAGAATTGGAAGCTGGTGCGTCCCACGGTTATGATCAGCTATGGTGTGGCGCGCGAGTTCAGGGAAGAACCGCACTTGAGCATTATTGTGTTGAAGGACCCCATAGCCATAGGAAGCCGAATGATTCCCGGCTTCTCTTTGCGGATTTTCAACTATGGCACAAAGTTTGCCCTGCCGGGCAAGACGGTGATACAAGCCATGTTTGAGACGGAGTGGGACTACTGGAACGATTTGCAGAAGGACCGGCCGAGCTATGAGGCGGAGAAGAAACGGGTGGCAGAGGAAGTGCTGAGGCGGCTGGAGGCATATTATCCCGGTGTCTCGTCGCAGGTGGAGGTGGCCGATGTAGCCACGCCCTACACCACCTGGCGCTATACCCTGAATTATAAAGGTGCCTACATGGGCTGGATACCGACACAAGAGGTTATCATGGGTAGTGCGGTAAGGACTTTGCCCGGCCTAGCGAACTTCTATATGGCTGGTCAATGGATAAGTGCTGGCGGTGTACCGCCGTCCCTCTACACAGGCCGCCACGTGGTGCAGATTCTCTGCCATAAGGACAAGAGGCCATTCGTGACAACCACGAAATAGGGTATTAGGGCACGGCATGCCGTGCCCCTACATTTTAACCGTAACTTATCTCGCTTGTTTCTCTTGACAGCCCACCTAATATCCCCTATAATATTCATGTATCTGAATATTATAATATAAAGGTAGAGCTATGATAGAAGAATCTCAGCTACAGCTTTTCAAACACCAGGCTAACATCTGCAAGACCCTAGCCGACCCCAAGCGCTTGATGATTCTCCATGAGCTTCGGGATGGCGAGGCATCGGTGGGCCAACTGGTCTCCAGCTTGGGCCTGCCCCAGGCTAATGTCTCGCAGCACTTGGCTATACTAAGGGAGCGGGGCATCGTCACCACGCGCCGCAAGGGAACCACTATTTACTACAGCCTGGCCAATCCCAAGATAGGTCAGGCATGCGATTTGGTTCGTGAGGTTCTTGCAGACCAGTTGTCTCAGAATCAGGCCCTGGCCAAGTCTCTGGGACGCCGCGGCAGACGAGCTTAAGCAGGTAGTGAGGGGAGGATGCAGTGGGAAAGATAAACAGCAAGCAGCAGGCGTATCTCGAGGGCAAATTCGGCAGCCGCGTATGTTTCCGTAAGACAGAGCGCAAGCTCTACGGACACGATATAGCTGCCGTGCCCAGTTTACTCAAACCCCTTATCGGCAATACCACGCCTGAGGCTGTAGTGCAGCCTGAGACGGAGCAAGAACTGACGGAACTGGTGCGCTGGGCTGCTGAGAACAGAGTGCCGCTCACCCCCCGCGGCAAGGCTTCGTCTGGCTACGGTGGGGTGTTGCCTGTGAAAAACGGCGTGGTGGTAGACTTCTACCATATGAATAAGGTGGTCAAGATTGACCCTGAGGCTCAGATTGTCACCGTGCAGGCTGGCGTGATCTGGGAGAAGCTGGACCGGGAGTTGGCGAAGCAAGGCCTGACCTTGAGGCTCTACCCCTCAAGTTATCCCTCATCCACCGTCGGCGGCTGGCTGGCTCAGGGTGGTGCCGGCATTGGCTCTTATGAGGCTGGCTGGTTCCGCGACAACGTGGTGAGTGCCCGCGTGGTGATGCCGAGTGGGGAAGTCAAGCAGTTCAGTGGTAAGGAGCTTGACTTAATATCCGAGGCCGAAGGCATCACCGGCCTCATCAGCGAGGTCACTGTCCGCGTCATGCCTCTGGATGTATTAGAGATAGTCGCCATCGGCTGCCCTGACCCTCACGACATGCAGAAGTTTGTGCAGGCTCTGATTGACCAGAAGCTGCCCATCTGGTCTCTGATATTCATCAACCCGCGTATGGCGGAGCTGAAAAATAGGGCCCCACTAAGGGAGCACTACGGGCATCCTGCCGAGGAGCGTGTGCTCCTGCCGGCGGCTTATATACTTACCCTAGCTTTCCGCAAGAAGGATAAAGAGGCTGTCATGGGCAGACTTACCCAGATGCTAAAGCTCTGCGAGGCGGAGATTCTCAGCGACCGCGTCGCCCAGCACGAGTGGAAGCAGCGCTTCAAGCTGATGGTGGTCAAGCGGCTGGGGCCCAGCCTAGTGCCTGCTGAGGTGGTGATCCCGCTCTCTTCATTGGGCGATGTGATGACGGAGATAGAGCGCAAGGTGCACCAGCCTGTGGTCAAGGAGGGCGTCATTATCCGGGAAGGCTCCGGGGGCAAGCCCGAGGTGGTGATCCTGGGGTTTATCCCCAGTGACCAGCGCAAGTTCAATTACAACTTCGTGTTCAGCCTGGCCTTGACTATCATCAAGATCGCTGAGAAGAACGGCGGACGTGCCTACGCTACGGGGCTTTACTTCGCTAAGAAAGCGCCCGAGGTGTTAGGCAAGGAACGTGTGGGCAAGTTGAAGGCATACAAAGCGCAGGTAGACCCCAGGAATATTCTCAATCCGCGCAAGGTTATCGGTAACGGTTTGATGGGCGCATTTATGAGCTTTGCGCGCACCTTCGAGTCCCTCATCCGACCCTTCGGCAATCGCGTTATCCCTAAGATCGGTGAGCTTCCTGAGAATAAGCCCGTGCGAGGTATTCCCGGCGATGTGGCGCGGTATGCCTAGGGCTGTTCCCAGTGCGGCTACTGCGTCGAGGAATGCGACCAGTTCTACGGCAGGGGCTGGGAGAGCCAGTCTCCGCGAGACAAATGGTACTGGCTGCGTGAGTATATGGAAGGTCGTGAGAAATGGGATCAGTTCATGGCTCACACCATTCTGGCCTGCACCACCTGCGAGCTATGCAACGTGCGTTGCTCGGCTTCGCTGCCCATCGAGCCGGCATGGATGAAGCTGCGCGGCCAGCTCATCGATGAAAAGAAGATGATGACCATACCGCCCTTTGAGATGATGGCGGCAGCGACCAGGAAGGAAGGCGATATCTGGGCGGGCTATCGTAAGGACCGCACCGCCTGGTTCCCGCAGGACCTCAAGGAGAAGCATGGGCCTGCTCACAAATCTAAGACTGTCTATTTCGCAGGATGCACCGCCAGCTATGTGGAGCATGACATAAGCATGGCCAGCGTGCGCTTGTTGGACGCCGCCGGCGTGGACTTCAGCTACCTGGGCGAGAAGGAGAACTGCTGCGGTATACCCATGCTGGTGTGCGGCAAGTGGGATGTTTTTGCCGAGACGATGAAGAAGAACATCGCGGCAGCCAAGGCGGCCGGCGCTGATACTGTAATTACGTCATGTCCTGCCTGCCATATGATGTGGCGGCACACCTATCCTGAGTGGGCGAAGAAGTTGGGCATTGAGTACAATATCGTAACGAAGCACTACAGCGAGGTGATAGCGGAGAAGATAAAGTCAGGCCAGTTCAAGTTCCCTGAGAACAAGCTTCCTCCTATGACGGTTACCTGGCATGATTCATGTCACATCGGACGCGTGTCGGGAGTTTACGAGCCGCCGCGCGAGCTCATCAAGGCTATACCTAATGTAAAATTAGTGGAGATGCCCTACAATCGCGAGAATGCGCATTGCTGCGGCAGCGTGCTGACTCTGATCAAAGACCCGCCTGTAGCTGCCGATGTAGGCAAGACGCGGCTCGATGAGGCGCTGGAAGTCGGTACAAACAAGGTGCTGGCGCTCTGCCCTTGCTGTGAGTTCCAGTTCCGCGTCACTGCTGACAAGAAGAAGATGCCTATCGAGGTGATAGACCTGGCGCGCTTCGCAGCCTCGGCTCTGGGCTACAAGTTTCCCGACCCTAACCCTGAGGTGCAGAGGCAGTGGGCGGTGTTTGAGGGCATGATTGCACTGATGTCGCCGCAGGGCTTTGCCGACCTCATGGGCACCATGTGGCCTGAGCTCATAGACGCCATGCCCTTCGGCATGGGCAAGATGATGCGAGTGATGGGCAAGATTCCCTTGACGCTGGAGCTGATGAAGCCCATGTTTCCCATTCTGTTCCCCCAACTGCTGCCCATGATGATGCCCAAGGTGATGCCGTTAATGCTGAAGAAGGTGGGGGAGCGCATCCCCATGCCGGGCTACATGGCCGAGCAGATGCCCGGGATGATGCCCAAGATCATGGACAACCTGATGCCGCACATGATCGGTGATGTGGTGCCGCTGGTCACCCAGCCCATGATTGATTATTTAAGGGGAAAGACAAAGAAGTAGGGTCTTCAGACAAGGGGCTTAAGCCCCTTGTCTGGCAGTTGTAGGGGCATCCGCCTCAGGCGGATGCCCCTACCTTTTTGCATTCCTATTAGCGGTTTGATGAAAATTCAGAGAGGCCTGATATATAGATATAGTAGCAGTGGCTTGCGTTTCGCGCTCTCGTTCTTCATAATGGTAATCGGTCTGAACAGCACAGGTAGAGAGGGAGTTTCAAACTTGTGCCAGACTCCTGAGCGGGCAACTTGCTGTCCAACCTACTTTAAAAAATGGAAGGGGTTTCCCCAATGACAATAAAGATACGACCGGCTCGCGTAAAAGACGCTAAATTGGTCGCTTGGTGCATGCTTATGGCGGGGCGCTCCTACCTGGAAATCGGTATGTGGGACCTCCTTATCTCTCAGCCTGAGAAGAAGTGCCTTGAATTCCTTGAGATGCTAACTTTACAGAAACCACGCCATATGTGCTCCTACACGGAGTTCCTGGTCGCAGAAATAGATGGCAAGCCAGTGGCTGCGCTCGAAGGTTATGACCCGGTTAAAAATGGGGAGGAAACAGTCGCAGAACCCCTGGTTGCAGTTATTCAGAAGATGGGCTTGACGGAGCAGGACATGGCCCTCGGGCAGCAGGCAATTGCTGCCTTCATGACGTGCCATCCTGATGTTGCGGAGGGCGCTTGGGTTGTAGAACAAGTTGCTACGCTTCCTGAGTACCGGCGCATGGGGGCGGTCGATAAGCTGCTCAAGGCAGTCTTGGATAAAGGCAGAAAACAAGGCTTCCGACTGGCACAGATAAGCTTCTATATTGGCAACACTCCGGCGGAGCGTGCCTATAAGAAGGCGGGCTTCAAGTATGCTGACGAGAAGCGACATCCTGATTTCGAGAAATTGATCGGGTGCCCAGGCATGTTACGCTTCATACGTGACATCTGAGCATGCAATAGAAACCTTATGCCCCTACCTATATTCGCGGGCAATGACAACGTTAGAATAACCAGACGATTTTTTCTAAAATAGAAGAATATCTATGGGAATGCCTGATTCCAACTTGATGAATGCTTTGCGAAATCAGCGAATAGCCCTGCTTATTCTATCATTATCTTTAATCTGCTTCTTGCTCATAGCTTTTCTAAGAAGCAGTTTTTCTACAGTGGATGCAAACGTAAATTCCTGGGCAGTATCTATTCAGTCTACTGCATTTACACAGATAGCTAAGATAATTCACTATGGTTTTGGTATTTTCGTCCTGTCTCCGATAACTCTATTAATAGCTGGGTATCTTCTTTATAAACGTTACAGGAATTATGCGTTGTTGTTGGTGGGTACAATGTTGGGAGATGTTGTAATAGTTGAAATACTCAAAAGGTTAATTCATTCTTCAAGACCTCTAAATGGCATTATTCAAGAAACGGGATTTTCTTTTCCTAGTGGTCACGCTACGGCCGCTGTAGTTCTTGGGGGTTTACTCACTTATTTCATATGGCAGCATTTCAAATCTCGAAATGTAAAAATATTATCAGGCGTCCTTTTAATTTTAATATCACTTGTCGTAGGGTTTAGTAGAATTTATCTCAACGTTCACTGGCTTAGTGATGTTGTGGGAGCATATTCACTAGGAATATTTTGGTTAACATTTTCTATCGTGGCATTTCGATTACAGAATGCCAAATAGATTCTCTCTTTGGTTCGACAGGTCTGCGATGGCAGTGTTAGAAAGACTCTTTAGAATATCAAATAAGGGTCATTCCTCTTTGCCATCCATTCCTACATGCAGCCGTAAAAGCCATCAAATCTTTCATTAGTGTTCACTGATTAAGCTTGCATTAGTCGCTGCAGGGCATATAGTGTAAACAAAACAGCTAGGGAGCCTCAGTCAGTTAGACCAAAGCTCCCCGCTCAGATTCATCAAGACAACTGGGGAGTGCAGAGGGGCGTCCGCCATAGGCGGATGCCTGGGAGTTTGGGGGTATTCCCCAACTCCTAAAGTCCCCCAAGATTGGGGGATACAGGGGGTTGATAATAATCATTAAACGCTGTTAAATATCCCCATATATGCCAATAGAGGAAAGGGGCAGAATTAGTGACCGAGAAAGTACTCTTTATTTGGAGCGGCGGTAAAGACAGTGCTATGTCGCTTTATGAGCTGAGGAAGGGTCGAAATTATGAGATAATGGCGCTGCTGACAAGTGTAACCGAAGATTACGACAGAATCAGCATGCACGGCGTCCGCCGCATCCTTCTGGAGCGTCAGGCGGATTCCTTGGGACTTCCGCTGGAAGAACTCTATATCACCAAGAACTCGTCCAACGAGGAGTACGAAGCAAAGCTGAAAGACAAGCTGCTACAATATAAAAACCGCGGCGTTTCCTCTGTGGTTTTCGGGGATATCTTCCTGGAGGACTTGCGCAAATACCGTGAAAATAACCTGGCTCAGGTGGGGATGAAGGGGATATTCCCTATATGGAAACGGGACACCACCGAGCTTGCTCACGCCTTCATAGATTTGGATTTTAAAGCGGTTATCACCTGCGTTGACTTGAACTCTCTTGATGGTAAATTCGCGGGCAGGTACTTCGACAACCAATTCTTGTCTGAGCTTCCCGCTAATGTCGACCCCTGTGGCGAGAACGGCGAGTTCCACTCCTTTGTCTACGACGGCCCGATATTTCACGAGCGCATACGCTTTAGAAGGGGAAAGGTTGTTCTCAGAGATAACCGTTTCTACTTCTGTGATTTGGTGCCTGTTCGAGCTGTAGGGAAGAGGACTCCTTGCCCTCAAGAGGTATTTACCAGAGATAGACAGTGAATCACATCGACCTCGATAGAGTTAACCACTTCGTCTTGCGCAAGCAGCATCTGGCAGATGATTCGCGAATCGACGATATCGTCCGGATAACGAGTGATATCGTCGGCTTGCATGCCACCAGCGCTACCACTCCTTACTTATCTCTTTACGCTAGAACTCATCATTTCGAGAAAGAACATCTGGATGAGGAGCTTTATCTGAAAAGAAACCTTGCCAAAATCCGCTGTATGCGGAATACGCTTTATATCTTGCCCAAGGAGATGCTTCCTCTGGCTTATGCCGCAACAGGCAAAATGGCTCGGGAGGCTTCCAGACGATATGCGGAATTTCGCGGGGTATCGCCGGAGAAATATGAGGTGATGTCGAAATCGGTCCTGGCTCTCTTAAAGGGCAGGGAGATGAGTGTCTTCGAGGTTAAGAAGGCGCTAAAACCGCAGGTGGATGTTGCTTCACTCCTGTCTCTCATGTGCGATCAGGGGCTGTTGGTAAGAGGTAGGCGGGGAAAGGGATGGAAGGACAAGAACCATAAATACGCCCTTTTTCGCGAATATTTTCCTGATGTAGACCTCATTGCCTGGTGGATAGGGTTGACCAAAGCGGCGGTGCGGAAAGCGCTGAGTGATATTCGCGGGCAATTGGATCAGGTTGAAATCGATGACATTGAGGGCGATTTCATCATGCTTCGTTCCGATTGGGATATAATGAAAAATATCGGCCCATTTAAAAGGCCAACAGTAAATCTCTTGCCTTCTCTCGATCCATACCTTATGGGATACAGGCAGAGGGAGAGATACCTGGAGCTTGAGAACTATAACAGGATATTTGACCGTTCCGGCAACGCGGTATCGTCAATTATGCTGAATGGGCGGGTTGCTGGAGTGTGGGATTTTGCAGAAAATGCGGAGCCGACAGTTAAACTGTTTCTGTTTGAAGAAGTTGAGGAAAAGTCGTTGAAGGAAATCTATTTGAAGGCGCAGCAGGTTGGAGAATTCATCGCTGACAGGAAAGTTCGAACTAAACTTTGTGACTCTATGATCCCTCTAACAAGCAGGCCTGCAGGTATGGTCATGTCGCCTCTTAAGGGTTGTTAGAGTTTCGAGGGGAGGCACTAAAATGAAAGAGCAACCTGTTAAGACCTATCCCACTCTGGGCTGCTGCGGACTGGATTGCGGGCTGTGTCCCAGGTATTCCTCTGCGGGCCCTTCAAGGTGCCCCGGCTGCGCCGGCCCTGATTTCTTCAACAAGCATCCCTCCTGCAGCTATATAACCTGCTGCGTGAAGAAAAAGGGGCTCGAAGTCTGCGCTCAGTGCGATGAGTTCTCCTGCTCCAAGTTTGCCTCTTGGCTGGACAAATTGATGATAGAGGACTCATTTGTGACTCATCAGAAGATAAAGTCTAACCTCTACTTCATTAAAGAACAGGGACTGGATAAGTTTCTGAAACAACAGGCGAAGCGAATCAAACTGCTGGAGAGGATGCTCAAGGATTTCGACGATGGCAGGTCGAAGAGCTTCTATTGCATCGCTACCACCTTGCTTCCGGTAGCGGAACTGGAAACATTGATGGATGAAGCCGAGCGTAAGATAAAGGTGGATAAAGTCAAAGCCGATGATATTAAAACCAAGGCTAAAATCCTCAGGGAATTGCTCAATGGCTTCGCGGCAAAGGGTGGAGTCGAGCTGAAATTAAGAAGGAAAAGTCGACGATAGATATGAATATATTGAACGCAGAGGTAGGGAGAAAGATACAAAAAGATATCATAAAGCCTATTATGCAGGCTAAATACGATCTGGCGATAGGAAACATCACTCCTATCATAGATGATCTCTACGCCAACATTCCGGATAATAAACGCATTTCATACAGGATAGTTCATGTAGTCAAAACGTTGAGTGAATACCTGTATACCCAACTCGTGGAGAGAGATGCCCCTGTATATCGTATCGCCTCTCGTATGTTCGAAGAAAGCGATGATTCCCAAAGTAAAGGTGTTTCGCTGGGGATACTATCTTTCTACGGACTTGGCGACTATAAAGAGGCGCTCCCTTACTTTGAGTCCGCTGCCGCTTCCTCAGACTGGGAAGTGCGTGAGTTGGCCCAGATGTTTTTCCGCAAGCTCATAAAGAAACATCCCGCTGAGATGAAAGAATACTTGCTCAAGCTGGTAAAATCGAAAGACGCCAATATGCGGAGATTCGTTGCCGAAACACTGCGCCCTGTCCAGGAGAATAGATGGTTCTATAAAAATCCTGATTATCCCCTGTCAATCTTAAGAAATATGTTCAAGGAGAGTGCACCATATCCTCGCACTTCTGTGGGCAACAACCTGAGCGATTTGGTAAGGCGGCTCCCCGATCTTGTTTACGATCTGGTCGCAGAGCTGGTCGAAAGTGGGGATGATAATTCCTACTGGATTGCCTATCGAGCCTGCCGGAATCTGGTGAAAAAGGAACCTGTTAAAGTGATGGATCTTCTAAAAGTGGACGAATACAAATACAAGAAAAGGATACATAAAAGAAGTGGCTATCAGGGAAATCGAAGCTAAATCCATACTGCGCAAGCACAAGAAGATAGACTCATGGTTTATCTCCCGCTACGGCATGAATTTGTACAGGGGGTGCACCCACAACTGCGTTTACTGCGATGGACGCGCTGAATCTTACTACGTAGATGGGGAGTTCGGCAGAGACGTTACGGTCAAGGTAAACGCCATAGAGCTCTTGCGCCGGGAATTAGACCCTAAAAGAAAACGCGTTCCCTTCAAACGGAGCTTCATCATGATGGGCGGCGGCGTCGGTGATAGCTATCAGCCCCTCGAAAGGAAGTATGAGCTAACTCGAAAAGCCCTTGAGTTGATGTATGAATACAATTTACCCGTGCATATGCTCACTAAATCTACGCTTATTAAACGGGACATGGACATTCTGAAGGAAATCAACAAACAGAGCAGGGCAATTGTCAGTTTCAGTTTCTCCTCGGTAGATGATAGGATAAGCGCTATCTTCGAACCCGGCGTCCCTCCTCCCGCCGAGCGACTTCAGACCATCTCCTTTTTCAAAGACGAAGGCATCGCCTGCGGCATGTTCCTGCTTCCGGTTATCCCTTTTATAACCGATACCTCGGAATTGCTGGAGCAGACTGTGAGCAGGGCCAAAGAAGCAGGCGTGGACTTCGTCATCTTCGGAGACATGACGCTGAAAGTGGGCAGGCAGCAGGAATATTTTTACGATGCGCTGAGGAGAACTCATCCCGAGCTCATCGCAGAATATCAAAATATATACAAAGGAAGCGAGTGGGGGGAAGCAACTAGGGAGTATTACGGCTCGATAAGTCAAAGGTTTAATAGCATTGCCCGGAAATATAAGATGCCCAAACGTATGCCACTGTCTCTCTATCGGGACATACTGGAACAAAACGATTTGGCGGTCGTGATATTGGAGCATATTGATTATCTGCTGAAGCTCGAAGGGAAACCCTCATCCTTCGGTTACGCTGCTTATTCCATCTCGCAACTGAAAGAGCCTTTATCAGCTATGAAAGGTGAGCTGCAAAAAATAAAGGGGGTAAGCAAAGCGGTAGAACCTGTTATGCTGGAAATACTCGAAAAGGGAAGCTCATCATATTACGAAAAATTGCTGATGGGATGAAGGAAAGGAGACTCCAATGGCAGGGAACAAAAACTTGATTGCCTATTGCGGGCTTTACTGTGGGGATTGCGTTAGCTACAACGGCAAGGTTGCCGATCTGGCGAGAGACCTCAGAAAAGAACTGAGGGCTGCCAAGTTCGACAAAACGGCGGAGTTTTTGTCTGCTGTTCCCTTCTTCAAAGCGTTCGAGCATTATGATGAGTGCTACGAGGTTCTGGGTGCTCTGGTGAAGTTCCGCTGCAAGAAATCTTGCAGGGGTGGCGGTGGCCCTCCTTTCTGTAAGATGAGGAAATGCTGCCAGAAGAAGGGTATTGAGGGCTGCTGGGAATGCGATGAGTTCGAGACCTGCGAGAATCTGGACTTCCTCAAGCCGGGCCACGGCGACGCCCACATCAAAAACCTGCGGACACTCAAAAAGAAGGGCGTTGATAGCTTCCTCGCTGGTACAAAGTACTGGTAGGCTACGCATAGACGATGAGAATAAGTGCGATATTGCTCTCGTGTTTGGTGTTAGTGGTGATTGCGCTAAGCAGTTGTAACCAAGCTCAGCCGCTGTAAATAAGAACGCGGGCTGAAGCCATTCCGATGGCCGCCGTCAAAATAACGCCAGAAGTTGACGTCTATCCTCCTGTCCTTCATTCCGATGGATGGCAGGAACCCGTGCCTCTGGGCAGCCCCATAGACACGGCTGGTGGCGAGGACTCACCGTTTATTACCCCCGATGGCAATAACTTCTACTTCTTCTTCACGCCTGACGTGAGCGTGCCGGCCGAGAAACAGTTGCTAGATGGTGTTACGGGCCTGTGGTGGTCGAAAAAGGCAGGCGGTAACTGGACTGAGCCCGAGAGGG
>Ga0209777_10007061_pt1 | contig 12547 bp, 16 predicted proteins | sample FrelakmetHBP12HB_FD_187147 | JGI IMG/M metagenome (GOLD analysis project Ga0209777, IMG submission 187147) | Freshwater lake sediment microbial communities from the University of Notre Dame, USA, for methane emissions studies -HBP12 HB (SPAdes)... | ecosystem: Environmental > Aquatic >... | reverse complement strand
TCTTTGGAGATAAGGGCGCGACGACTCTCGCTGTTTCACGGTCTTTGTAGACCTAGGGGGTTTCGGTCTGTCGCGCCCATCTGTCCTTTATTCATACCACCACTTATGGTTAAGATACAAGGGGGTTGAAAAATGGTTTGTAAACGCGCTCATTCATGCGCTGTTTTTTAGTCTTAAGGTGAGTATTGATGGATGAACAGGAGTTAATCTCGCGAAGTAAATCCGGCGATGTTGAGGCTTTCAACCTCTTGGTTGAGCAATATCAACGCCAGGTTTATAATCTTGCCTTGCGGATGCTGGGTAACTCTGAGGCAGCCGAGGATGCCAGCCAGGATACTTTTCTCTCCGCATATAAGGCTATCGGCAAGTTCAGGGGTGGCAGCTTCAAGTCCTGGGTTCTGCACATCGCTGCTAACTCCTGCCGCGACAAGCTGAGAGTGGCCCGACGCTACCGCATAATCTCCCTGGACACTCTGTTGCTGGAACCTGATAGTCTCCCTCAAGCTAATAATACCGAATCTCCTGAGGATTATGCCTTGCGCCGGGAACTGGGCCGCTTCCTCAGCGAAGGGCTGGCGCATCTCCCCGAGGACCAGCGTCTGGTAGTTATCCTCTCCGATGTTCAGGGCTTGAGGTACGAGGAGGTCGCTCAGGTTACAGGCAGTTCTCTGGGTACTGTGAAATCGCGGCTGAACAGGGGGCGAACGCGTCTGAGAGACTTCCTGCTCCAGCGCGAGGAACTTTTACCATCGAAATTCCGTCTTAATAAATAGAAGGGGTAATACAATGTTCAGGGGTAAAGGGGGGCCTCTGTGCCGGAAGGTACGGGGTATGCTCTCCGAATACATCGATAACAGCCTCAACAGCGAGGACAAAAGCTTTATTGAGCGCCACATCGAGACATGTGAGGCTTGTTCAAAAGAGCTCGAATCGCTGCGGATGACGGTGCAGCTGCTTCACAGGGTGCCTGAAGTGTCAGTGCCGCGCTCCTTTACCGTCACTGTGCCCCAGCCCAGGCGTGAGAGCGCTTTCGGCCCCTCAAGCCTTCGCTGGCTGCGTCCGGCAACAGCTATTGTTGCCGTTGCCCTCGTGGTGCTGCTTATGGGCGATTTCCTCCATGGCTTTGAAAATAACGCCGGGGTTAATAGCGGGGCAGGTAATGTGACCTTTTCTGCTGTTCAATCAATACCATCGTCTGCTGCTCAGCAGCAGACGATGGTTACTGTGCCTGGTGTTATGGGGCAGATGTCTCTTGCTACCGCAAAAGCTGTAGGATACACAGATTACACTGTACTTCCCTCTCCTCTTGTTTCTCAGCCTATCGCTCAGCCAGTCCCGACTGTTCTCGGTAATGAAGAGATAACTGAAGCCAGGGTAATGGCTCAAGGCGAGGCCGGGGTGGGTTGGCCGTTGCGGCAGACTGAGATAGGCTTGGGTGCCGCGGTATTCGTTCTGCTTGCGCTTATGATTTTCGCCAGAAGGCAGCGCAAGAAAGGGGTGGGGGCAAGATGAGGAGGGGGCTGCTGTTGTTCGTGAGTCTGATGGCGGTGGTATCCGTTTTCATAGCGTCGGCGTGCAATTCCGGTGAAGCAAGCCAAAGCACGGGGCCTGAGGGGATATCTCAGGGGGAAAGCCAGGAGATTGCCCGGCAATATGTGATCAATGAACCGACCTTTGTGTTCGACGGCATGGGGGAAACCCTTGCGCTTGTGAGCTCAACCACTTTGAAGTGCCCCTATTGCTGGGAGTTTGCGTACCAATTCGATTGCCGCCAATCAGGATATGGGAATCGCACGGGGCTTATGGTTGCACAGGTAATCACTCCGCATACAGCAAGGATAGTGGTCCAGGAGGGCAAGGTCACTTCAGCGGTGATGGACGGAAGTTGGGATATGATGGGGCAGAAACGTATCGGCAATAATACCTAAAAAGCATGCCCGTTGTCTTTAACCTTGGGCGGCGGGCAAGAGAAGGAGGTTTAGGATGAAGAAGGGTCTGTTACTGGTACTCGGCTTGGTTCTGGTGGTTTCTCTGCTGCTGATTGGCTGCGAGTCTCAGGAGGGCACCAGTTCGACGGAGGCACAAGGGATTACGGTCCCGCAGAGTGTCAATGTCGCGCTCACAGGATCCAGTTCACAGCAGACGGGAATCTGGGTGAGCGGGACAGGAGAGGTGACGGCTACGCCTGATGTTGCTATTCTGACATTGGGTGTTGAGGCGCAAGAGACGACCGTGAAGGCAGCGCAGAGCGAGGCGTCCTCTGCGATGAATGCAGTGGTGGCTGCGCTCAAATCGAACGGAGTCGCCGACAAGGATATCCAGACGCAGTGGTATAGTATCTCTCCAGTGACCAAATGGGATGACAAGACGAACGAGCAAATCACGACTGGCTATAGCGTTACCAACATGGTCACGGCAAAGATCAGGGACATTAGCAAAGCCGGCACTATCATAGATGCTGTGACTGATGCCGGGGGCAATTTAACTCGAATCAATGGCATCAGCTTCACTATGAATGACCCCACGGCTTATAATAACCAGGCCCGCGAGAAGGCAATGCAAGATGCCAACGCCAAGGCGGAGCAAATGGCAACCCTGGCTGGTATCACACTGGGGAAGCCCACCTACATTTCCGAGAGCAGCAGCTATATACCTACCCCATATTATTTGAAAGACTACGCTGAGGGCGGTTCTGCAAGCACGCCGATCAGCCCGGGCGAGTTGGATATAACCCTCACAGTGCAGGTAGGGTACGCAATAGAGTAAGGACTGAGATTGAGAGACTGGGTAGTAAGGAACATCCGCCTCAGGCGGATGCTCCTGTGTATTAAATCGAGGACACCTAGGTTTCACCCTCACCCTGCCTCTCTCGTCTAGGGAGAGGAGTTAAAACAATCCTCCCGCCCCTGGAAGTAGGGAGTTAGAGGGTGGGGGAAACGATGTTACCCCTGAATGTTCTTTATCTCCCTTACTTCCCTTTTAACAAGGGGGATTAGGTGTCCCTACAATGTGATTATTCTGGATGCTTTCCCAACCCCGCAGTTGCACCCAGACGAGTGAGATGATAGAATGACCATAATTGGAAAGGTATGCCCCACGGGCGTGAAGAGGCAGGGAATAAGCAGGATATGTTCACTGGCATTGTCGAGGAAATAGGCACCGTTAAGTCTCTGCAGGCAGGGAGGCTTACCATCGCGGCGGACGGTGTCCTTAAAGGCACTAAACTGGGTGACAGCATCAATGTCAACGGTGCTTGCCTCACAGTTACCGCCATGGGCGGCAATACCTTCTCAATAGATGTTATGCCGGAGACCCTGCGTCGTACCAACCTGGGGGCTCTGCGCCCTGGCGAGGGCGTAAATCTGGAACGGGCTTTGGCAGCAGATGGCCGTTTCGGAGGACACTTCGTCCAGGGACACGTGGATGGCACAGGGAGGGTCAGTTCGGTGGTTCCCGAAAGTGAAGCGCTCCTGATGAAGGTCGCTGCCCCTTCAGATATAATACGTTATGTGGTGGAAAAAGGGTTTATTGCGGTGGATGGTGTCAGTCTCACTACTACTAACTGCGATGCTGCCTCTTTTACTGTCTCACTGGTTGCTTACACCCTGCAACACACTACTTTGGGGCATAAGAAACCGGGCGATGTGGTCAATTTAGAGGTTGACATAATTGCTAAATATGTGGAGAAATTATGTGGGCAGAGCAGACCCGGTGTAAGCCTGGAGTTTCTGGGAAAACATGGCTTCTTGGCTACCTAGACTTTGAGGTTGGAAAATGGCTCTAGCAAGCATACCTGAAGCAATCGAAGATATAAAGGCAGGAAAGTTTCTCATTATAGTGGACGACGAGGGCCGGGAAAACGAGGGTGACCTGGCTATCGCCGCGGAAAAAGTCACGCCGCAGGCTATCAATTTCATGGCCAAATACGGCAGAGGGCTTATATGTGTAGCCATGACCGGTGACAGGCTGGACGAATTGAATATCCCCATGATGGTTCAGGATAATACCTCGAAGTTCTCCAGTCCCTTCACTGTATCTGTGGAAGCTAAGCACAAGGTCACCACCGGTATCTCTGCCCATGACCGCGCAGCCACGGTGAAGGCTCTCATCGACCCTGCTACCAGACCTGAGGACATATCTCGCCCTGGGCATACGTTCCCTTTACGTGCCAGGGACGGCGGCGTTCTGGTACGCGCCGGCCATACCGAGGCGGTTGTGGACATGGTAAAGGCGGCGAGGCTCTATCCCGCGGGGGTTATCTGTGAGATACTGAACGAAGATGGAACCATGGCTCGGGTGCCGCAGTTAGAGGAAATGGCAGCCCAGCATGGTATTAAGATGGTGAGCGTGGCTCAGATTATAGCTCATCGTCGTCGCCACGAGAAACTGATACTTAGAGTAGCTGAGGCGAGGTTGCCCACCAGGTACGGTGATTTCCACGCCATTGCTTATAAGAGCGCTATCGACCCCGATGAGCATGTAGCGTTAGTCAAAGGCGAGTTGAATGGCGACAAGCCGGTGCTGGTGCGTGTGCATAGCGAATGCCTTACCGGCGATGTTTTCCACAGCATGCGCTGCGATTGCGGGGAGCAAATCGACCTTGCCATGAAGGCTATTTCTGAAGAGGGGCGAGGGGTATTTCTCTATATGCGTCAGGAGGGCCGTGGCATCGGACTGCACAATAAAATTCGCGCCTATGCCCTTCAGGACCAGGGTCTGGACACTGTGGAGGCCAATGAAGCGCTGGGCTTTGGCAGCGACCTCCGTGATTACGGCATTGGGGCTCAGATTTTGGCCGACCTGGGAGTGCACAAACTGCGATTGCTTACCAACAATCCGCGCAAGGTTATTGGACTCGAGGGCTATGGCCTGGAGGTAGTGGAAACAGTGCCTATTATCTGCAAGCCGAATCCTCAGAATGCCAGGTATCTTGAAACCAAGCGCAAGAAAATGGGACATCTCCTGAAGCTGGATGAGTGAGGTCGCTGAAAAAAGGTAGCCTAAGGGTAGCCTGGAGTATCTGCTCCAACCTACCCGTAGTTTAATAAATGAAATTAGGGGGAGGTGAATCTTGGCTAAGCGTTATGTAGGCAAGCTAGTGGGGGAGGGGCTGAAGTTCGGGGTAGTGGTCGCCCGTTTCAATGAATTTATCACCAGCAAGCTCTTGGATGGAGCGCAAGATACCCTGGCTCGCCACGGCGTCAAAGAGGCGGATATAGATGTTGCCTGGACGCCCGGCTCCTTCGAGATACCCCTCATCGCCAAGAAGATGGCTGAGTCGGGAAGATACGATGCTATAATCTGCCTTGGCGCTGTGATTCGCGGCGGCACGCCGCACTTCGATTACATCGCTGCTGAGGTCAGCAAAGGGATTGCCAACGTAAGTTTGGGAACCGGGCTCCCGGTCATCCTGGGAGTTATTACCGCTGATACTTTGGAGCAAGCCATAGAGAGGGCGGGCACAAAGTCAGGCAACTACGGCTCGCAGGCTGCAATGCACGCCATTGAGATGGCAAACCTGGGCAAAGCGATAGCAGGCCCGTAGCCGAAGGCAACCGATAGTACCGTGCTGGTTCTGTGGAGACTCATGGAGTGATCTTGTAGACATGGTCTCCAGGCCGCACCCTGTCAGGCACCTTGATTCCTATTGAATCCCCGGATTTTGCCTCCTGCACGTTCACGTTGTGGATTTGCATCGACTCTACCGTAACCTCAACGTCAGTGGTGTGACCCTTGATATGGAGCTTGTCACCGACCTTGACGGTTGAGGTCAAGTCGATGCCTGCCACTACCGGTCGGGCGAAGAAAGTGCTTACCTTGCCGACTTCTAGCTCAGGCATTTCTAAACCTCCTTCCTTTTATTATCCCCTCTTATTTTGTCTGAAGTGGTTGATAGTATAGCCATTCTTTTGGAGTAAATCAACGTCCCGGTACGGTGCTAATTCGGCAAATGGGGTATCCGGAGGGCGAGGCTCTTTTGGTGTGGTTTTAGGATGCCTGCTATTTGGATACAAACTTATCTAAAGAAATCGCTACATCGGGGAACTTAGCGAGTATCTTCTTATCTACAGTGACAAGAGGAGCATTCAAATCCATTGCTAAGGCAACAAATTCACAGTCGTAAGCGGAGCATCCGCTTTGTGTTGCTAGTCTGAGTATCTTCTCTGAAGTGACTTCATATTCGGAATCTTTCATTAATTGCTCAGCTTCCGAAATAACAAGGAGGGCATCTTCCAGGTTTATTAAGCTTTGATTTGTGCAGGTTGCCAGGACGTTACAGAGTTCGCTTCGCCATAGTGGAGGAGCAACCCAATGGTAATCTTTCAGTAGGGCCTGTTCGGCCTGGTCAGTTCGCTTGCTGGATAAGAATAGATAACCAATCACATTTGTGTCTACGACGATCATGGTCTTCCCGCTGTTTTCATCTCGTTAAATCTCTTGTCAGTGAGCATATGTCCTCTGGTTTTTTGACGCAGCTCGCGAGCCCTGACAAGGATGTCATTAACGCTCTCATGCTTCTGACTTTGTACTGTTCGTTCTATGCAGACGAGTATTTCGCTGTTGATGCTGCGTCGGTTTTCCGTCGCACTCTGCTTTAAACGCTGGTATAGAGTGTCGGGAATGTTTTTGACAGTGATAGCACGCATTTAACACTCCTTTGGTTACATAATGGTTACATTATGGAACCATGAATTGCTTTTGTCAAGTGCCGTCCATTGCGAAGTCCAATGTCGGAGCACCGGCCGCAAGGGTGGTATGCAAAAAGACCTTTTTCAACCTGCACCGACCAAAATGTTACATTATAGAGAGTCAAAAAAAGGCAAGACATGATGTACCCCTGCTTACAATTCGACCTTGACAGAGGGAAGGGCATAGCTCTATAATAAGATAGAACATATGTTCTTACGGAAGAATATGAAATGGCTCGCTGCATATTGCATATCGACCTCGACGCTTTCTTTGTCTCGGTGGAGCAGGTGTTCGATCCTGCCCTGCGGGGCAAGCCTGTGGTGGTCGGTGGCGACCCCAGGGGCCGCGGTGTGGTCGCCTGCGCCTCCTATGAAGCAACGGGCCTACGGGTTGAAGTCCGGGATGCCTCTGGCTCGCGCACATCGCCTGTGTCCCCATGCTATCTTCCTCAGCGGCAACTTCCATCGCTATAGTGATGCCTCGGAAAGATTCATGGCTATCCTGAGTGAGTTCACACCCGATATCGAGCCGCTGGGGCTCGAGGAAGCCTATCTGGACCTCACCGGATTCGAATCGCTTTACGGCCCTGCCAGGGAAACTGCGTTGCGCATGAAGCAGCGGATAAAAGATGAGCTGGGTATCACGGCCTCTGTGGGCATCGCAAACTCGAAGGTGGTGGCTAAAGTTGCCTCCAGCCTGTCCAAGCCCGATGGGCTGATTGAGGTCGCTCCTGGCCAGGAAAAGACGTTCCTGGCCCCGTTGCCCGTTGACAGACTACCCGGTGTGGGAGCCAAGGGTGAGATGGTGCTGAAGAGAATGGGCATCAAAACCATAGGCGAGCTTGGCCGCCTGCCTCTCTCCTTTATGAAACAGACCTTCGGCATATGGGGCGAGGTGCTGCACCGCTACGCCCACGGCATAGATAACAGTAAAGTGGAAGCAGCGCAGGGGCCACCCAGATCCATAAGCCGCTCCACCACTTTTGCCCGGGATACATTAGATCGTAGCTTCCTTAAGGCTATGCTGCATTACCTCAGTGAGCGGGTGGGTGCCGAGCTTCGCGCTCAGGGCAAGCAAGCGAGGTGCATAACCCTGAAGCTCAGATATACTGATTTCGAGACCATAACCCGCAGCCATACCTTGAAGCATGCTGCCGATACCGACTGGGCTATTTTTGATGTTGGCTGCAAGCTATTGGATAAGGCAATCGAGCACAGGGCTGTGCTGGTGCGGCTCATCGGCATCGGCGTATCGAACCTGGTTGAAGGAAGGCAGCTCAATATGTTTGATCCCTGGGTTGAGATGGTGGAGCAGCTCAACCAGGCTATAGACCGCATTCGAGATAAATATGGCTTCACCGCTATCGAGTCCGGCTGCACCTTACCCCTAAGAAATGTATTCCCCACCGAAGACGGCCGCTATCTCCTGGAAACCCCCTCGCTATCTCGGTAGCAAAGTGTGTCCGTTCGCCCTGAGCCTGTCGAAGGGCCGTTCATGGTTCGACAAGCTCACCACGAACGGCGTTGATTGAACTTCACCATCGCTGGCGCTATACTTACCTCCAACTGGAGGTAACGCAATGTCTGTTCGTATTACTACTTTAAGCGAAAATACCGCTCAGCTTGACTTTCTCGGTGAATGGGGCCTGAGCATCCTGGTAGAGACGGAAAGCTGCAAAGTTCTCCTGGATACCGGCCAGAGCATATCGGCCGTCCACAATGCAGACCTCATGGGCATCGACCTTTCCACTGTAGATAAGATTGTGCTCAGCCACGCTCATGGAGACCACACTGGTGGGCTGCGTCAGTTGCTGAGGAGGGTGGGAAAGCCTGTGGAGGTAATAGCCCATCCCGATATATGGATTCCCAGATACGTGCGGTTCGGCGAGGCAGACCGCTTTGTAGGGATTCCCTTTCTCAGAGAAGACCTGGAGTCTTTCGGTGCCTCTTTCACTTTGACCAGAAAGCCCTTCAAAATAAACGATGACATAATGACCACCGGCGAGATAGAGATGACCACAGACTACGAGACGATCGATGACAGGCTCTATGCAAAGAAGGGCAGCCGGGTGATACCTGATCCTCTGGCCGATGACCTGGCCTTGATAGTCAGGACAGCAGAAGGGCTGGCGGTGATTACCGGCTGCGCCCATCGCGGCATTATGAATACGGTAAGGCATGTGCAGAAGCTCACCGGAGGAGAGCACATACACACCATAATCGGCGGCACGCACTTGCACCTCTCTTCTCAAGAACGAATCGAGAAGACTGCCAGCGAGTTGAAAGGTCTTGGTTTACAGAGGCTGGGCGTCTCGCATTGCACAGGCTTCAATGCCTCTGCAACGCTGGCAAGGGAGTTCGGCGAGGTCTTTTTCCTCAACAACGCAGGCACGCAGATCACCCTCGAGTAGGGGCACGGCATGTACGGGTATTGGCCCCTCACTCTAACCCTCTCCCTCAAGGGGCGAGAGGATTACGTTAATTCCTCTCCCTTGACGGGAGAGGCTAGGTGAGGGTGAATCCTTGAGATTGGAGCAGATGCTCCGACCTACCTGGGAGTTCTTGAATTACCCAATCTCTATAGCTATAATTGGATAATTGTGAAATACTGCGTTGTGATAATCGACGGCGCCTCAGACTGGCCGCTCCCAGGACGTGGTGGTAAGACGTGTCTGGAACTGGCGCGCACTCCCAACCTCGACCGAATGGCGAGGGAGAGCACACTCGGCCTGGTGCAGACGGTGCCGGAGGGGATGGAGCCCTCCAGCGCCTGCGCCTGCATGTCCATATTAGGCTACGACCCCCGGGTCTACTATAAGGGCAGGAGCGCCATCGAGGCTGCCAGCATGGGCATCCCTATCAACAAGGGCAAGGTCGCTTTTCGCTGCAATCTGGTCTCAGTTCGCGATGGGAAGATGTGGGACTATAGCTCGGGGCACATCGGCGATAGTGATGCTCATGCCCTGGTTGAAGCCTTGAACAAAAGCCTTGGCAGCGAAGAGATACACTTTTATCCCGGCGTTAGTTACAGGCATATTTGCAAGATAAAGGGGCATACGGATGCGCTTCAGGCCGCTTGCACCCCGCCTCATGACATTCCCAATAAGCCCATAGCTGAATACCTGCCGCATGGCCTGGGGAGCGACCTGCTGCGAGACCTCATGGCGCGCTCTGTAGAAGTGCTGCGCGATCATCCGGTGAACAAGGCGAGAGAATCTCGTGGAGACGTTCCTGCCTCTATGATCTGGCTGTTCTGGGGCAGCGGTGAGATACCTGTGTTGCCCTCCTTTAAAAAGGTTTACGGGCTCAATGCTGCCCTGACTTCAGGGGTAGACCTCCTGCGAGGCCTGGCAAAGATGGCCAAGATAAGAAACCTGGATATACCCGGGGTGACGGACGGCATGGACAACGACTGCGCCGCACAAGCAGCAGGCGCTCTGAAGGCGCTCGATGAACACGACCTCGTAGTTATCCATATCGAAGCACCTGACGAAGCTGCCCACGGCGGTCACATTGACGACAAGATAAAGGCCATTGAGCGCGTGGATAAAGAGGTGATAGCGCACCTCCTTTCCTATAAGAAAGACAGCCTGCGCGTACTGGCTATGCCCGACCACGCCACGCCCATTGAGGTTCGCACCCATGTTGCAGACCCTGTCCCATTTGTGCTCTGGGGCAGTGGTTTCAAGGCCGTAAGTGCCAAAGCATTCAGCGAAAAAGAGGCGAAGAGCACTGGAATTTTCATCAAAGATGGCTATACTATCATGAGGAAGTTAACACAATGGAGCGGATGATGGCAATCGTTGTGCAAAAATACGGCGGCAGCTCGGTGGCTGACGCTGACAAAATTAAAAATGTCGCCCGCCGGGCCATAGCGGCTCAGGAGCAGGGGAAGCAGGTGGTGGTGGTAGTCTCAGCCATGGGCAAGACCACCGATGGCCTGATCAAACTTGCCCAGCAGGTCTCGGACGAACCCGATGAGCGAGAAATGGACTTCCTCCTCTCTACAGGTGAGATAGTGTCGTGTACCCTGCTGGCAATGGCATTGAAATCGATGGGGGCGAAGTCGATCAGCCTCAGCGGGGCTCAGGCAGGAATAAAAACTGATGCCGTCCATAGCCGTGCGCGTATCCTGGGAATCGATCCTCGCCGTATACATAAAGAGCTTGATAGAGGCAAGATCGTGATAGTTGCCGGTTTTCAGGGGATTACTGACAAGATGGACATCACCACGCTGGGCCGGGGCGGCTCCGATACCACGGCAGTGGCCCTGGCTATAAGTCTGGGTGCGGACAGGTGCGAGATATACACCGATGTTGATGGCGTCTATACCGCTGATCCCAGGCTTGTCCCTGAGGCACAGAAATTGGATGAGATAGGCTATGAGGAGATGCTGGAATTGGCATCCCTCGGTTCTAAGGTTATGCACTCACGGGCTGTGGAGTTGGGCGAGGTGTACAAGATGCCTATACTGGTGGCTTCTAGTTTCAGCAACAACCCGGGTACTCTTATCCATGGAGGCGTTTCAATGGAAGCTCGAAATAAGGTGCGGGGAATAGCTCATGACCTTAATGTAGCTAAAGTAACTGTAGTCGGTGTCCCTGACAAACCGGGGATCGCCAGTGCCATATTTGACCCGTTGTATAAGGCGAGCGTAAGCGTGGACACCATTGTCCAGAATGCCAGTGTCAACGGTATTACCGACCTCACTTTTACGGTGGCCAGAACTGACCTTAAGAAGGCGATGAAGGTGATCGAGCCTGTGGTCAAATCTATTAAAGCCAAGGAGTGCGTCAGCGATAGCAAGCTGGCGAAAATCAGTATCGTCGGTTCCGGTATGCAGACTGCACCGGGTTATGCAGCAATGATGTTCCGATCTCTTTATGAGGCGGGCATAAATATCGAGTTGATCACCACCTCGGAGATAAAGATAACCTGTATTATCGACGAGGCTAAGACAAACGATGCAGTCCGTGCTCTGCACAAGGCCTTTGAGTTGGAAAAAGGGGTATAGGTTCTAATCAGGGGCTGTCTGAACCATAAATAGAGGCGTTGCACCCGCAGGGTGCAACGCCTCTTTAAACTCTTTAGACTTCGACTACCTCGACTATCTCGGGAACCTGCTCCTTTATCACCCGTTCCACACCGCGATGCAGGGTCATAGCTGCCATAGGACATCCGCCGCAGGCTCCGGTTAGCTTCACCTTAACCTTGCCATCGGTGACATCCACCAGCTCGACATCTCCGCCGTCTGCCTGCAGGTGAGGCCTTATCTTGGCCAGGGCAGCCTCCACCTTCTTTTTCGTCGTACCTTGATCTTTCACTACATTCCTCCAGATGTTACAGTAGGGGCCTTTAAACCTTAACTTTACATTACCATTGTGAAGTGTGGTTGTCAACTTTGGCGCAAGTCGCTGAGCGTGTAAGGCTTTCTGACGGTGGTTGAAAAAGGTCTCGGAAGGGCACACTGGAGAAACTTGACAGACGTAAGAAAAACTGCTAAACAATCTCCACAAGTAATATTGACAAACTAATTGGAATAGCTTAAACTATAAATTCGTTCAGGTATTAGCACCTTAACAACTGGATAGTGGAAGGAAGTAAGGTTTTAAACTGCGAGTTTGATCCTGGCTCAGGATAAACGCTGGCGGCGTGCTTTATGCATGCAAGTCGAACGATCCTTCGCAAGAATGATAGTGGCAGACGGGTGAGTAACGCGTAAGTTACCTACCCCTGAGTGGGGAATAACCCCGAGAAATTGGGGCTAATACCGCATGACGCGCTGAGAGTTATATTTCGGCGTCAAAGCCGCAAGGCGCTTGGGGATGGGCTTGCGTCCTATCAGGTAGTTGGTAGGG
>Ga0209777_10007060_pt1 | contig 12547 bp, 10 predicted proteins | sample FrelakmetHBP12HB_FD_187147 | JGI IMG/M metagenome (GOLD analysis project Ga0209777, IMG submission 187147) | Freshwater lake sediment microbial communities from the University of Notre Dame, USA, for methane emissions studies -HBP12 HB (SPAdes)... | ecosystem: Environmental > Aquatic >... | reverse complement strand
CACATTTTACCGACAGCAAAAGTTAATTATACGAAGTAGCCATATTTAAGCAACCGGCGAGATAGAGATTAATGGAATATTATCATATCCTTAATTTTAAGAAAGAACCGTTCTAATACCGTTATTTTCAGCAGTCACGTTTTCAAGGTTAATGAGTAGAATTATTCGGAGGCTAAATTGAAGATAAAAAAACGTTTGGGTGAAATGCTTGTGGAAAAGGGTCTTTTGACTGAAGAGCAGCTTACAAAATCATTAGCTGATCAAAGGAAATCCGGTTTGAAACTTGGTCAGTATCTAACACGCCAGGCAATCGTCAATGAGCAGATAATAATCGATCTGTTAAGCAAACAACTGAAGATTCAAAGATATCATCCTGACAATTTTCCCCTGGATACAAATTTAGTGATTAATATACCGATAGATGTCGCCCAAAAATATCAGATAGCTCCTTTAAAAAGGAAGGGACGTTTGCTGACCGTAGCAATGGTTGATCCTTTGGATATTAACGCCATGGATTTTATTGAAATCATGACGAATGCTGAAGTTGAGCCGGTAGTTTGTTCAGAAAGAGAAGTCAATCAGCTTATCAATGGCCTTTATGGATCGCAATCCGGCATGGGCGGCATTATGGAAAACATGGATATAGAAGCGCAGCCCGATACCGAAAGTGAAGAAGGCCCGGATAAAGAAGAAGTGAAAATCGCGTCGTTGCAGGATATGGCGGGAGAGGCACCGGTTGTCCGTCTGGTTAATTCAATTTTTACTCAAGCCATACGTGACGGGGCGAGCGACATTCATATCAGCCCGCAGCAAAACACCGTCCAGCTGCGTTTTCGAATTGATGGCAAACTTATCGAAGTTCCTTCACCTCCCAAATCTCTTTTTCTGCCCATCATTGCCCGCATGAAGATTTTGGCCAGTATGGACATTACTGTTTCCAGAATCCCTCAGGATGGAAGATTCACTCTCAAGATAGATAAAAAGGAAATAAACACCAGAGTATCTTCAATCCCCACGATGTACGGAGAAAATCTTGTATTGCGATTGCTGGACATGAGCGGAGGGATTTACACACTGGATCATTTGGGAATGGCTGCTGGGGATATGGAAAAAATTGCCAGCATGAGCGGCAAACCATACGGAATGATGTTAAGCACAGGACCAACAGGCAGCGGGAAAAGCACCAGTTTATACGCTATTTTGAACGCAATAAATAAGCCTGACGTCAATATTATCACGCTGGAAGATCCGGTTGAGTACAGAGTCAATAATATCCGACAGGTGCAGTTGAACCGGAAAGCAGGAATGACTTTTGCCAGTGGTCTGCGATCGATTCTTCGACAGGATCCGGATATTATAATGGTTGGTGAGATTCGTGATGCGGAAACTGCCGCCATTGCTGTGCAAGCCGCGCAAACAGGGCACAGAGTTTTGAGTACTGTCCACACAAATGATGCCGCCGGGGCAATAACCAGGTTTATCGATATGGGGATTGAGCCTTTTTTAATTTCATCTGTTTTACTGGTCTCTTTTGCTCAAAGATTAGTGCGAACTGTTTGTCCCTATTGTAAAGAATCATACAATCCGCCGCAAAAAGGCCTGGCGGCTATGGAAATAACGGAACAAGATGCAAAAGGCGCCACTTTTAAGCGTGGTAAAGGCTGTTACCAGTGCAAGAATACAGGTTATAAGGGAAGGACCGGACTTTTTGAAGTTCTGGTCAATGATGAAATGGTTCAGGATATGATTCTCAAGAAGATGTCCAGTCAGGAAATTACCCGGGCGGCGGTAAATGCCGGAAAGCTGAGAACTTTAAGAGAAGACGCTGCCGGAAAAGTAATCCGGGGAATTACAACACTGGAAGAAGCGGCGTCAGCAGTCATGACGTGAGGTAAGTAAGGTAGCAAAATGCCCAATTATAATTATCAAGCAATTAATGAAGACGGCCAGAATGTAACCGGCACGCTGGAAGCTGAATCCATGGATGTGGCCAATGCCATTATTTTTGCCCGCGGCCTGATACCCTCAAAACTAAGTCAGGCAAAGGTCACTTTCGGGAATGATTTATTGACAAAAATAAAGTCTATTGGCAGTTCCGTAAAAGTAACGGATCTGATAATCTTTACCAAGCAGTTCCGTTCGATGCTCGGTGCCGGAGTACCTATATTGAGACTTTTGCAGGTATTGGAGCTGCAAACAGAAAGCAAGGCATTAAAGGGAGCAATAACAAAAATTGTTCAGGACATCAGACAAGGCTCTTCCATTTCGGAAGCATTTGGAAAATATCCCGGAATATTTCCACATTTATATTGCAGTATGGTCAAAGCCGGAGAAATAAGCGGAAACTTACCCGGCGTTTTAGATCGATTGATTTATATTATCGACCATGAAGCAAAAGTTAAATCAGATATCTCCTCAGCATTAAGATATCCGATGATTGTTCTTATCGCTTTGGCACTTGCTTTTTTTATACTTTTAACTTTCGTTGTGCCCCAATTTGCTACGATTTTCGGTAAGGCCGGCCTTGATTTACCCATGCCGACAAAAATTGCCATTCTTCTCAGCAATTTTCTAAAAGGCTACTGGTTTATATATATACCCTCCGTACTTGGCATTGTATTTGTGTTATACTCATATTTTAAAACTGAAAATGGTAAATTTACGAGAGATACTGTTTTGCTGCAACTTCCAATAGTAGGCCCCTTATTGCAGAAGGCGGCGTTGTCGCGCTTTGCCAGTATCTTTGCGATTTTGCAATCCAGCGGTGTTCCGGTTATGCAGTCACTTACCATTCTTTCTGTAACAATTGGTAATGCCGCGATATCCAAAGATTTTGATTACGTTCGAGACCGCATTGAACAAGGGGCCGGAATTTCCGCACCTTTAAAAGCGGCAAAATATTTTACTCCGATGGTTGTTGATATGATTGCCATCGGCGAGGAATCCGGCAATATCGATGACATGTTGCAGGAAATTACCAAACATTATGACGATGAAGTTGAATATGCCGTTAAAGGGCTTTCGGATGCCATCGGCCCGATTCTAATTGTCGGTTTAGCCGCGGTTGTCGGCTTCTTTGCCCTGGCCATATTTATGCCGATGTGGGATCTCACCGGTATGGTAAAAAAAGGATAAAATGTAAAAATGAAAAAAAAAAATATTATGTAAGTCTCTACATCTTAATCCCAGTAATTTATACAGGTATTTCAATTATTGGTGTCATTTTCACCTATCAATTATTTAATTCTAATGAAAAAACAAGCTGGATATTATCGCTAAATCCTGTTTATATAATTACGGCGATAAGTATTTTCGCTTACCTTACAAGCGTTATCATCACGCACTTTTTTCTAAAACCATTCATACAATTTGTCGAGAAAACCAAAAAGATACCTATCTTCACAAATTACACACCTGATAATCAGGAAAGAATAACGGGCGATTTAGAAAATATTGCAAAAGTATTTGATAATGTAGCCAATATTCTGAGCAGTATTGAAGCAAAGGAATTATTTCCCGATATTATCGGCGCAAGCGCCTCCATGCGCAACATTTTCACACAAATTACCAAAGTTGCCCCGACGGATACCACAGTGCTGATTACCGGCGAAAGCGGTACAGGTAAAGAACTTGTCGCGCAAGCCATTTACGAACACAGCCCTCGCCATGGAAAACCATTTATCAAGTTCAACTGCATAGCTATTCCTGAGGGGTTGCTGGAAAGCGAACTTTTCGGCCATGAAAAGGGGGCATTTACCGGCGCCGTTGCCCGAAAAAAGGGCAAGTTCGAACTTGCTGATGGAGGGACAATCTTTCTCGACGAGATCGGCGATATGCCCCTGACAACGCAGGCCAAGATCCTGCGTGTGTTGCAGGAGCGAGAATTCGAGCGAGTGGGAGGCACAGGCAAAATCCAGGTTGATGTCCGCATCATTGTCGCAACTAACAAGAACCTGACAGAGATGGTGAAGACAGGCGCCTTTCGCGAGGATCTGTTCTATCGGCTCAACGTTTTTAACATTCATTTGCCGCCATTGAGGGAGAAGCGCGAGGATATTCCAGCACTGGTCAACCATTTTTTCGGATCGGCAGAGAACGCGGCGTTGATCTCCTCGCGGGCTATGCAGCTCCTCGTGGGTCATTCCTGGCCCGGGAACATTCGGGAGTTACAGAACGTGATCAAACGCGCTGAGGTGATCGCTGAGGGGAGTATCGAGCCTCGCCATCTTCCACCGGAATTTAACGGAGAAAATGGCGTGCCGAAAAATGGGCAGGCAAGTGATGGGAAACCTATTGACGAGAGGCTGGCCGAAATCGAAACTGGTCTGATTATCGAGGCGATCACTCGTGCAGGAGGAAGTCAGGCACGTGCGGCCCAGTTCCTCGGGATCAACCAGCGCAGTCTCTGGCACCGCATCAAAAAATACAAAATAGACGTCTCCGCACTTAAAAATCAGTAATTATTTCTCCGAATTAAGATCATCCATGAATTGTGCAACGGTTTTAACAGATATGTCGTATCGCTTTAAAAAAGAGGATACCTGGTTGTCAAATTTAGTATCGTCATCCCTTGTGACGACGTATTTTGCTTTTCCATTCAGGGCTGTTTCGAGAATAATGTTATACCAAGTAGCTATCAAATATTAAAAGGTTGATTTACCGGGCATAATACCAAGTAAGCTTTCAAAAATTCATATTTTATAGTGAAACTCCAATTCCGAAAGCGCAGCGCAGCGGAATTGGTAAGTTGAACTATCCCGCACAGCGGGGTTGTGAAACCCCAGTTTCAGAATCTGAAACTGGTTGGCCGAACTATCCCGCACAGCACCCTGAAGGGTATCTGCGACGGGGTTTTGAAAGCAACTTGGTATTAGAATATTCTTTGATTATTGAAGCAACAAGAGAACCTGATTTTTTTGGATTCTATTCACCTGATTTGTCATTAACATAATGAGGCGACTTCAATAGCTGCCTGAAAATGGTTCATATATAGAAGGACGTTCATTCTGAGCCTGTCGAAGGGTAGAAAAGCTACAATATTTGTAGATGATTCATCATTATTTGTAATTAAACGATGGCAGAAAGGGACATTATCAATTATCCTCCGTTATGGAAATAGATATTGTATGGTCTGTTCCATATTAAATATTGTTGATTATGACGGTCTATTAAAAAGTCGTTTTTGGCCATTTTTGTTATTCCCGTTGTAGAGACTGTGTCGCAATGTCTTTGCGAGGGCGTGTAATGACCGAAGCAATCTCATAAGGTCTTGATAATATTTAGATTGCCACATGCACTGCCGTGCATTCGCAATGACAAGTGAGGATTGCGAACAGTCTCATGCGCCGGGCAAACGATAGAATTATAGGGACTATAGTCCGACAACGGCGCGTTTGGGGACTGCTCCCTACGATTATTTTAACTTGACAAAAGAAAAATAATTAATTAGTAGAAACAGCAATTCAGATTAGCAATTAACTACAGGTTATATTGTATTAGCCTTAAAGTGGAATGATATTTGCTTATTTAGAATAAAGAAATTCAAATAGGCAAATGAATTTAACAACAAATATAACTAAAAAGGAGAAGAAAATGATTAGAAATCAAAAAGGTTTTACGCTTATTGAAATCATTGCAGTACTGGTTATTTTGGGGATCCTGGCTGCAGTCGCCATCCCGAAGTATTTTGATCTGCAGGGGGAAGCTCGAGGAAAGGCTCTTTCTGGTGCTATAGCAGCGTTGCAATCAACCGCAACTCAGGTTTATTCGCAGGGGCTGTTAAATGGTACTTTTGCGGCAAACTCTTGGACCGCTCCTTCAGGAAACCAGACAGTTGGGGATTATATCGGTACCATATCTGGTGGACCAACGGTAATTCTAACGGTTGTAGGTGGCCCCAACGGTTGGAACGTGGGCCTTCCAGCCGGTTACTCCGTTAGCAAAAACTTTAATATGTGGTAGCCTTTTCTGAGGATGTGCGGACAATATTGTGGTTACGGCTGCGTAGATTCTGAACCAGAGCAACAATAGCGGCAAAAAGTAAGGATAGCTGATCACAAAGGGGGTTAGCTATCCTTTTTGTTTTGGTGTTGTAAAAACAGCAGGAAATTAATAAATGTTAAGGAATCAAAAAGGTTTTACGCTGATCGAAATCATCGCTGTCCTGGTTATTTTGGGGATCCTGGCTGCCTTCGCCATCCCGAAGTATTTTAACCTGCAGGGGGAAGCTCGAGGGAAGGCTCTTGGAGGTGCAATAGCCGCGTTGCAATCAACAGCAATTCAACATTATTCGAAGGGGTTTTTAAATGGTTCGTTCACGTCAAACTCTTGGACCGCTCCCGCAGGAACACAGGTAGTCGGCGATTTTTCCGGCACTGTTACCGGGGCTGGCCCAGCCGTAACCGTAACGGTTACAAATGGCCCCACCGGTTGGTCCAGCGTTCCTTCAGGTTACAACACTAGCAAAAACTTTAATATGTGGTAGCCTTTTCTGAGGATGTGCGGACAATATTGTGGTTACGGCTGCGTAGATTCTGAACCAGAGCAACAATAGCGGCAAAAAGTAAGGATAGCTGATCACAAAGGGGGTTAGCTATCCTTTTTGGTTTTGCCGGTGTTACAAGAATTTCACTGAATCATTTCCTGAGCAGAAGACACTATGACGCCAACTCCCAGTGACGGACGCCTGTACGAAAACATAACCGGTCAGAAATACTATCCCATATGCCTGATCGCTTTGTTCTTCCTGCTCCTGATCGGCTATTTCATCGCCTGGCCCATCCAGATGACCGACACCGACCTGTGGTATCACCTCTCCGGCGGGAGATATTTCTGGCAGAACGGAACCATAGCCCATGACGCCTTCTTTTCCTACATCACACCACCCAAGTCGTGGTACAATTACTACTGGCTGTTCCAGGCCGTCGTTTACAAGATATTTCAATGGGCAGATTATTACGGCCTGATCGCCCTGCGATGCCTCCTCTATTTTCTGACTGCCCTGTTCATCTGTCTATCCTTGGTCCGCCGGCACGAGAACCGGACGGAACTGCTGCTCGGCCTTTTCCTGTGCGTCGCCTGCACGATCGCGATCCTGGGCCGGGAATTGTCGGTGCGGCCACACCTCTTTTCCTACCTTTTCATCGTCGTTTTTCTCTACATCCTGGAGTTCAAGCGGGACAAGATATGGCTCCTCCCGCTGCTGGGGATCTTCTGGTCCAATATCCACGGGATCGAATACCCGGTGATGTTCCTGATCGTCTTCGCCTACCTCGCGGAAATCTTCTGGCGACAGTTCCGAAAACTCCCTATCGGGGACGCGACGGGTAAAAAAGAAAATTGGTTTCTGATCGCTGTATTTTACACCATCTTCATCACCCCGGGCATGATAGAACTCGTCCAGACGCCATTCAGCACGTCCTTCCAGAACGCCGCCTATCAGCATCTGTACGTTATGGAACTGCTCCCTATCCCTTTCCGTAACTTTTTCATCTTCGCCCCTGTGTCGGTCCAGGGACTGATCTCCTCGTTGCAGAACCTCATCGTGCTTCTGGCGGCGGCTTTCCTGCTGATCGGCCTGTGGAAAAGGAAGCTGCGGATCAGCCATGCCATCCTTTTTATCGGCGCTCTCCTGCTTCTGGCCAAACATGTACGGTTTAACTGTGAGTTCACACTTTTGTCCATCCCGCTGCTGCGCCATGGCTTGCGCCTGATCGCTGAAAGGATCCAATTCCCGCGCAAGTTTGTCAATCTCGCTCTCCCCGTCGTCGTAGTCCTCCTCCCGCTTCTGGTCTTCCACAGCACGATGGGCAACCGGCCGGCGTACCCTTTTTCCCCATCGAACCTCCCCACCGGGATCGTCCGCTTCCTGAATCAGCAAGCTGCGGGTGGAAAGATTCTCAACGAAGCGAATACGGGAGGATATCTTCCCTGGGCATTGAACCCGCAATTCAAGATATATATGGATATGCAGATGACTATTTTCAGCGATACGGATTTTGCCGCAGCGCAAAACGCCTTTTTCGATGCCAACGCCTTCAAGGCATTCATTCAGAAATACGATCCTTCCTTTATCTCCGTTTCCCTGAACAGACCTTTTTTCAAGAAGGTCTGTGAAAGCGATAAGCGGTTTGTTCCCGTCTTTTTTGACCAGGCGGAATTGTTATATGTTAATAAGTCCCATCACGCTGACTTAGCCGGGAGATACGAGTTGAAAGCCATCGATCCCTTCCTCTACTCAGAGGTCATATATGCGAATGAAAGCGCTGATAAGCTCGCGGTGATTTTTTCTGAAGCTTCGAGAATACTCGATCAGGACCCGGAGAATTATAGAGCGCACCATATCCTTTCGAGCATCTCCGTCGTCCGCCGGCATTACGATAAAGCCCTGTCTCATGCGGAAGCGATAATTCGGCTTTATCCCGAGCAGTCTCACGGATACGCATTGAAAGGCGACGCGCTCTTCGCGATGGTAAGGTATGAAGAGGCTGCCCGCCTCTATCAAAAGGCCCTGGATATGGGGCGAACGTCCAAGGCGGAAAATGTGTATTGGAATTTACATGCGAGCTATTTCAACTTGAAGGAATACAAAAAAGCTTACGATTTGCTTTCCAAATACGTCAATCCGTTTAACCCGAATACGGATTACAAAGAAATCTACCAACTGGGGATGTCCGCGGCATCCGTCGGGAAGACCCGGGAGGCCGTCATATTCCTGAAAATAGCCAAGCTGAAGGTACCACCCACAGATAAGGAGTATGTTGAAAAAATAGATAAGAACCTGGTGATGCTTGAAGGTGATTTTAAATGACCGGTTTTGGCTTGCAATCATAAATAGTTGTGGTAAATAATAAATGGAAATCTATAACATACATGACAAATGCCCATGAATAAGAAGCTATTATTGCTGTTTAAAAAGCCGCGCATTTTCGTGCTTATATTTTTCCTTGCTTATCTTGCCATTGGCGTTTCTCTTTACAAAGACTATGGCGTTTCCTGGGACGAGCCATCACACCGCGAGATCGCCAGTGTTACGGCAAAATACCTGTCATCCATATTCATGCCTGACTTTCAACTTCCTGAGTTTGCCTCTTTAGCGCCTCTTGCGGAATATTCGGCGAAACAATATGGTGTCGTTTTTGACTTGCCGATGTATATCGCCGATCTCTTGCTGGGCTATAACGGCTCAATGTCGGAGGCTTATTATTTGCGGCACTTGTGCACTTTTCTCCTTTTTTATGTCAGTGTATTCTTCTTCTACTTGATCGTCAGAAACCGTTTTGAAAGTCGAGTTATGGGACTGCTGGCTTGCTTTTTCCTAATTCTTAGTCCCCGCATATTTGCCGAATCATTCTACGGTAAAGACATCGTCTTTCTTTCGCTCTTCATTATCTGCATCTATTTCTTTACTCGTTATCTCAACAAAAAAACAATCGTTAATTCACTGCTGTTTGCCTTGGCCACCGCCCTTGTGGTGGATCAACGAATCACGGGGGTGTTTATTCCCTTCCTTGCCATAGTTGTAACAGGTTTCGACGAAATGAAAGCAAATCGGACATTTAATAATTTGCACAAAAGGTTGTTACCTTTGTTTGCATACCTGATTTCTTTTTCTTTTTTTACGGTATTATTTTGGCCTTACCTCTGGGAAAATCCGATGCGGAATTTCATCAATGCATTTGCGTTCATGAACAGATTTCCAGTTACTTATCCCGTTCTCTACTTGGGCACGTTCATCAAATCAACGGCAGTACCCTGGCATTACATTCCCGTATGGATTCTGATAACGACGCCGCTCATATATACTTTTTTCTTCCTGATCGGTTCCTTCCTGTCGATCCAAGGGATGCTAAAAAACAGGATTAAGTTTTATTCGAATGACAGCGAGCGTCAGGATTTTCTGTTTCTTCTTCTCTTCTTCGTGCCGCTTACTGCTGTGATTGTTCTGAATTCCGCGCTCTATGATGGCTGGAGACATTTGTATTTCATCTATGCGCCCTTTCTGCTTATTGCCATGACAGGAGTCGCCCGGTTGATTGGTATAATAAAAGAATCCCATACCGGTCGTGAACGGCGTGCGGGTATATTAATAATGGTCGTCACTGTGCTTTGTCTTATCTCTACATCCTATCAGATGATACGTTATCACCCATTTCAGAATGTTTATTTCAACAACCTACCCGGAAATAATGTGGGAGAGATATTCGAGCTCGATTACTGGGGATTGTCTTTTCGCCAGGGGCTGGAATATATCGTCAAAAGCGACAAAAGGCCAGTTATAGGATTAACGGCGAATGTGATTGCACCCATGATCAACAATGTTGTTTTTCTTGAAAAACAAGATATCAGAAGACTAAGAGGTGCCGACATTCATCAAGCCGACTATTTTTTGACAAATTACCGTTGGCATCCTCAACCTTATAAATTAATCAATGAAGTTTATTCACTTTCCGTAGATAATCAAAAAATAATGTCTGTATTCAAACTGCGCTGAAAGTTTGAACTTCTAACAATGGGGAAAATACCTTGACACATAAGCGCCTCACCGTTACACTTGCACCGCCTGACCCCGATAAACGGGATAAGTAAGTCCACGAATAAAGAGAGCTTGAGAGGAAAATATGTTCAAAAACATTTATCAGGGCAAGCGGATTCTTGTTACAGGCCATACGGGCTTTAAGGGTTCATGGCTTTGTATTTGGCTGAAGGAGTTGGGAGCTGAAGTTGTGGGGTATGCTCTTGAGCCGCCCGGCGAACCGAACAATTTCAACGCCTGCCTGCTTGCGGAACATATCGGTCATCATTATGGCGATGTTCGGGATCATGACCGCCTCATTTCAATATTCAGTAATTATCAACCGGAGATTGTCTTTCATCTGGCCGCTCAGGCGCTTGTCCGGTCATCCTATGATGATCCGAAGGGGACCTTCGATACGAACGCCGGAGGAACGGTCAATGTGTTGGAGGCGGTGCGCCGAACGGACAGCGTCCGTGTCGTGGTTAATGTCACGAGCGACAAATGCTATGAAAATCGGGAATGGTTCCGGGGCTACCGGGAAAGCGATCCCCTCGGCGGGCACGATCCTTACAGCGCCTCGAAAGGTTGCGCCGAACTGATCTTTGCCGCCTATCTAAAGTCTTTTTTCAACAAGTCGGCAAGCGGCGACAGACAGATCGGCGCTGGTTCCTGCCGGGCGGGCAATGCCATAGGTGGCGGAGACTGGGGGCGGGACCGCCTGCTTCCCGACTGTGTCCGGGCGTTGAGCAGTGGCCGGGACATTGCCGTCCGCAACCCCCATGCTATCAGGCCCTGGCAGCATGTTTTAGAACTTCTTAGCGGGTATTTATATCTGGGCGCCTGCCTGTGGGAGGAACCTGGCCAATATAGCGGCGTTTGGAATTTCGGGCCGAAAAATACGTCTGATTTGACTGTTGCCGACGTGGTAACTCGTTTTGTTCAGGCCTGGGGCACCGGTAAATGGCAGGATATGTCCGAACCTGGAGCGGTTCATGAAGCCGCCACCCTGCGGCTGTGCTGCGACAAAGCGGCAAACTATCTGGGCTGGCGAAACACCCTAACGATTGCGCAGGCTATTGACCTGACGGCGCAGTGGTATAAAATATTTTACAGTGGCGCTTCGCAGAAAGAAGTCTATCTCCTTTGCACAAAACAAATTGCAGAATATGTAAAGACGGCAAGGGAAAAGACTTTAAGCTGGACTGAAAAGTAAAACGGATATTGCCATGAACGATGAAGAATTAAGAAACAGAGTTCGCGAGGCCGTCGGGGATTTTTATCGTGCTGCCCATGAACCGCGCCAACAGGCGCCGTTTATTCCAGGCGAGAGCCCCGTGCCCGTTTCCGGCAAGGTTTATGACGGGGAGGATATGGCCACGGTCATGGAGGCCGTTCTGGATTTCTGGCTGACAACGGGGCGGTTTGCCACGGCTTTTGAAAAATCATTCTCGGAATTTCTCGGTATTCAGCATTCTCTTTTGTGTAATTCCGGTTCTTCCGCCAATCTTTTGGCTATTTCCTGTCTGACGTCACCCAAGCTGAAAGATCGCCGTTTGCAGCCGGGGGATGAGGTGATCACTCTCGCGGCGGGTTTCCCCACAACAGTCAATCCCATCCTGCAAAACCGGTTGATCCCCGTTTTTGTGGATGTGACCATACCAACCTACAATGTGGATGCGTCGCAGCTTGAAGCGGCCTTAAGCAACCGGACAAGGGCGGTTTTTCTGACCCATACTCTGGGCAATCCCTTCGATATTGATGCCGTTGCTGCGTTCTGTCGGAAACATGATCTATGGCTCATCGAAGATAGCTGTGACTCACTGGGTGCTGCCTATAAGGATCGTTTTGTCGGATCTCTTGGAGACATCGCCACATTTAGTTTCTATCCTGCCCATCACATCACGATGGGGGAGGGCGGCGCCGTCGTGACAAACAGCGGCGAACTAAAGCAGTTGATCGAATCATTCCGCGATTGGGGGCGGGACTGTTGGTGCGAGACAGGACACAACAATACATGCAAGCGGCGTTTCG
>Ga0209777_10007059_pt1 | contig 12547 bp, 14 predicted proteins | sample FrelakmetHBP12HB_FD_187147 | JGI IMG/M metagenome (GOLD analysis project Ga0209777, IMG submission 187147) | Freshwater lake sediment microbial communities from the University of Notre Dame, USA, for methane emissions studies -HBP12 HB (SPAdes)... | ecosystem: Environmental > Aquatic >... | reverse complement strand
CGCCCTCGACGCCGCCGCTCTGCCGCCGCTCGCCGCGGCTGGATTCATCTCGCTGCAGGGTGGTACACTCACGGTAACGCGGAAGGGCCGGTACGTCGCCAACGAGGTGTGCGTGCGGCTGTTTCGCGCTTAGTTGTCTATGGAGGCGGAGTTGACTCTCAAGCCAAGGCGGGAGCAGATCCTGCGCGCGGTGGTCGAGGAGTACATCGCCTCAGGCTTCCCCGTCGGATCGAAGTACCTGAGCGAGAGCCTTTCGATCGGCGCCGCCGCGTCGACTATTCGCAACGACCTGGCCCATCTCGAGGAGACGGGCATGCTGGCGCATCCGCACACGTCGGCCGGCCGGGTGCCCACCGACGCCGGCTATCGCTACTACGTGGACGCCCTGCTCCCCGAGTACCGCGACACGGCCGTGCCGGCGGCGATCGATGCTCTGCGCCTGCGCAGCGAGCTCGACGAAGCCCTGAGCGAGACGGCCGAGGCGCTCTCGCGGGTCACCGAGCTGCTGGCCATGGTCTCGGCGCCGTCGCTCGCCGCCACCACGATCCGTCATATCGAGGTGCTGGCGTTGCAGCCGCACCTGGTGATGGTGGTCGTGATCACTACCTCGGGGCGCGTGAGCAAACGCATCTTCCACTTCGACGTGGCTGTGGACCAGGGCTTGGCCGAGGACGCGCGCGTGTACCTGAACGAGCGCCTCACCGGCGTGCGCCTGGGCACGCGCCTGATCGCCGACACCTTGAACAGTCCCGAGCTGGGCGCCAAGGAGCGCGCTTTTCTGGGCGCCATCGGGCCCGTGTTCGAGGTCGTCGGCGACCTTGGCGCCGAGAACCTGCATGTGGGTGGTACATCGCGCCTGCTGGCGAGCCTCAGGCGTCAGGGCGACACGCACCTCAACGAGATCCTGGCGATGCTCGAGCGGCGCTACAGTCTGCTCGAGCTTCTGTACGACGCCCTGAGCGAGGACGGAGTGTTTCTGCGCATCGGCCGTGAGCTCGCCGACCCTTTGCTGCAGGCTTGCTCGCTGGTGTCGGCGAACTACGGCGTGGCCAACCGCAATCTCGGGACGGTGAGCGTGCTCGGACCCATGCGCATGGACTACCAGCGCGTCATCGGCACCGTGCGGGCCACCGCCGACAACCTCAGCGCGTATCTCGAAGAGATCTGGTAGGTAGATGAAGCGCGATTACTACGACGTGCTCGGCGTGCGCCGGGACGCCGACCAAGCTGCCATCAAGAAAGCCTTTCGCAAGCTCGCGCGGACCTATCACCCCGACGTCAACAACGACGATCCCGAGACCGAGGCCAAGTTCAAGGAGGGGGCCGAGGCCTACGAAGTGCTGAGCGACCCCGAGACGCGCGGCGCCTACGACCGCTGGGGCTTCGACGGCCTCAAGGGCCGGCAGCACACCGACTTCGACCACGTGGGCTTCAACGACCTGTTCAGCATGTTCTTCGGCGGCGGTTTCGACTCCGTACTGCGCGACGCCGCCGGTTGGAGTGGCCCGGCGTCCGGCGGCGCGGCGCCGGTGCCGCGCGGCGACGACGTGGAAGTGAGCGTGGAGCTCGACCTGCACGAGGCCGTGTTCGGCGTCGCCCGCGAGGTCGAGCTCAAGACCGACGTCGTCTGCAGCGAGTGCGAAGGCAGCGGCGCTCGCGCCGGCACCGGGCGCGAGACGTGCCCGCAGTGCCAGGGCAGCGGGCGCACGCGCGAGGTCAGCAGCCTGGGCGGCTTCGGCCAGTTCATCCGCACCAGCACGTGCAACCTGTGCCGCGGCCAGGGCAGCATCGTCAAGGAGCCCTGCGAGACCTGCCGCAGCACCGGCAAGGTGCGTGCGAAGCGCACGGTCAAAGTGGAGATCCCGGCCGGCATCGACGACGGCCAGCGCCTGCGCCTCACCGGCGAGGGCGGCGCCGGCGCGCAAGGCGGTCGGCCAGGCGACTTGTACGTGCACGTGCGCGTGGCGCCGGACGAGCACTTCGTGCGTGACGGCATCGACCTCATCTACCGCTTGGACGTGACCATGATCGAAGCGGCCGTGGGCACCACCGTGGGTGTGCCGGCGCTCGACGGCGATATCGAGCTCACGCTGCGGCCGGGTACCCAGCCGGGCGAGGTCAAGGTGTACGCCAATCGCGGCGTGCCGGCTTTGCAGGGCTACGGGCGCGGCGACCTCAAGGTGGTCGTCAACGTCACCGTGCCGCGCAACCTGACCGCCGAGCAACGCGAGCTTCTGGAACGCTTTGCGGAGCTGACCGGCGACAAGAACTACGAGCTGGACGAGGGCTTTCTCGACAAGGTGCGGGCAGTCTTCCGCCAGTGAGGACCGCACCCGTGCTCGACACCGTCTACACCCGCTACGCCCTGCGGCGCAGCGGCGCCGGCGGCGAGTTGGACTACCTGGCGGCCATCGACATCCTGCGCGAGCTCGACGTGCCGGGCTGGCAGGAGGACGAGGACGGCCGCGAGCTGGTGTTCTGGCTGCCTGGCGGCCCCGAGCGCGCGAGCGGGTCTGAGCGCGCGAGCGGGCCTGTAGCTGCCGCGCTCGCACATCTGAGCACGCTCGGCACGCTCACCTCGGCGCCCGAGGAGGCCGGCTGGGAGACTCGCTGGCGGCGCTTCCACCAGCCGGTCACCATCGGTGAACTCTACATACGGCCGCCGTGGCGTCCCTCCCGGCCGGGCAGCCTCGACCTGGTCATCGACGTCGGCATGGTCTTCGGCACGGGGAGCCACGCGACCACGCGGCAGTGCTTGGAGGCACTCTGCACGCTGCCGCGCGGCTCGCTGCTCGACGTGGGCACGGGGTCGGGCGTGCTGGCGCTGGCGGCGCTGCGCTTGGGGCACGGCCCGGTGTATGCCCTGGACGTGGACGAGCAGGCGGTGGACGTGGCCCAGCACAACGCCGAGCGCAACGGCCTCGAGCCCACCTTCATCGTCGGCGACGTCTGCGACCCGGCGCTGCCGCTGCCCGACACCAATGCGGTGGTCGCCAACCTGGACCTGACCGGCGTCCTGGCGCTCGGCGGACGTAGTACAGCCGAGGCTGACGCGGTCGCTGAGGCCGACGCGGCCGCGGAGGCTGGCACGGCTGCGGAGGCGCGGCCTTGGCGGCCCCAGCACGTGCTGCTGGCGGGGCTGTTGCACGATCAGGCGGACGAGGCCGTGGACGCTTTCCCGACGTTCCGTGAGGCCGAGCGCCGGCCTTTGGACGAGTGGACGCTGGTCCATCTGGTGCCGCGATGAAACGGGCGCCGCGATGACGCCGGTGGCCAGATGACGCGCGTGTATGCGGCGTTCGTGGGCTGCAAGGTGAGTCAGGCCGACAGTGAGGCGGCGGCGGCGAAGCTTGCCGCCGCCGGCTGCCGTGTGGTGGCGAGTCGTGACGAGGCCGACCTGTGCGTGCTGCTGAGCTGCTGTGTGACCGCCGAGGCAGAGCGCAAGTCGCGCCAGATGGCCCGCCGTCTGGCGGCCGATGGCCGCCGTGTGGTCGTCGGCGGCTGCGCCGCCGCCCTGCGACCGGAGCAGTTCCGCGAGCCCGGCGTGGAGGTGCTCGGTGGCCGCTCGTGGGTGGGGGCGGCGCTGGCGCAGCCGGTCGCCGCCGCTGAGCAGCGGAGCGCCACCTTGCCGGCCGCCGCTGAGGAGCGGAGCGCCACGTTGCCGACCGCCGCTGCCGACGCACCGACCGGCGCGCTGCGTCGGCGAACGCGTCTGATGCTCAAGGTGCAGGACGGCTGTGCGCAACGCTGCGCCTACTGCGCCGTGCGTCTTGCGCGCGGCCCCTTGTGGAGCTTGCCGCTGGAGGAGGCCGTGGCCGCGGCTCGACGTGGTCTGGCCGACGGCTGCGGCGAGATCGTGCTCACCGGCGTCAACCTGGGCGCGTATCGAGACGACGACGGCGCCGAGCTGACCGACCTTGCCTCGCGGCTCGTCGCGCTGCCGGAGCTGGCGCGCCTGCGCCTGTCGTCGATCGAGCCGCTGCATCTCACACCGCTGCTGCTCAGCACACTGGCGCATCCCAAGGTGGCGCGGCACCTGCACGTGCCGCTGCAGTCGGCCGACGACGACGTGCTGGCGGCCATGCGGCGACCTTACTCGTTCGCCGAGTACGCCGCGACGCTCGAGCGGGCGCGGCGGGAGTTGCCCGGAGTGATGATCACGACCGATGTGATCGTCGGCTATCCCACTGAGGACGAGCCGGCCTTTGCGCGGACGCTGGCGGCCATCGAGCCAGGCGGCGGGCTCTTGTCGCGCGTGCATGTGTTCGGCTACTCGCAGCGGCCAGGCACGGAGGCGGCGGGTCTGGCGCCGTTGCCCGCAGTCACCATGAAGCGGCGGCTGACGGCTGCGCTGGCCGCCGCCGACGCCACCCGGCGGGCGGCGCGCCGCAGCGTGCTCGGCGCGCCGGCCGAGGTGCTTGTCGAGGAGCGCCGCGACGGTCTGTGGCGCGGCTACAGCTCGCAGTACGTGCGCTACTACCTGTGGGGCGCGGCGGCCCCGGGCCGCCTGGTGCGCGCTTGCGCCGACGAGGAGTTCAAGGACGGAGTGAAAGGACGGATCACATGACCGACTGCATCTTCTGCCGTATCGCCGCCGGCGAGATACCGGCCGACACGGTCGCCGTTGACGAGGAGTTCGTCGCCTTTCGCGACCTGCATCCGCTCGCCCGCGTGCACCTCCTGGTGGTGCCGCGCCAACACGTGAGCTCGCTGGACGAGATCGAGGAGATGACGCCCGAGGCGGCCGGCCGCATGTTGCGCTTCACGGCGGCGGCGGCTCGCCAAGCGGGCGTGGCGCAGAGCGGCTACCGGGTGGTGGCCAACAACGGCCTGGACGCCGGTCAGGAGATCATGCATCTGCACTGGCACATCATCGGTGGCGACCCGTTGGGAGGCATGGCGTGATAAGGCAAGAGGGAGACGTGGAAGCACGCATCAAGAGCGACGCCGTCGCCGCCCTCAAGGCGGGCGACAAGCGGCGTCGCGCCACTCTGAACACCTTCGTGGCGGCGCTCAAGAAGGAGCGCATCGACGCCGGCAAGGAACCTAGCGAGGCCGAGGAGCTGGCCGTGCTCAGGCGCGAGCACAAGCGCCGCCTGGAGGCGGCAGAGGTGTACCATCAAGGCGGCCGCAGCGACTTGGCCGAGCAGGAGAACTATGAGGTCGAGCTGCTGGCCGCTTACATGCCGGAGGAGCTCTCGCCTGAGGCCCTGCAGGCGATCGTGGACGAAGCCATCGCTCAGACTGGCGCCGGCTCGCCCAAGGAGATGGGCAAGGTGATGGGCGTCGTGATGGCCAAGGTAGCTGGGCGCGCCGACGGCGGCGCCGTGAACGCCCTGGTAAGGGCACGGTTGGGAGGCTGAGGGTGGCGGGAAGCGTGCATACCGCGCTGGACCTGGAGAGCAACGCCGAGGCGCTGGCCCTGGCCGGCGAGCACGACGCCAACCTCAAGATCCTCGAAGGCCGGCTGGACTGCCGGCTCACCTTGCGCGGCAACGTGCTCATGTTCGAGGGCGAGGAGAAGCGTGTGGCCAAGGCCGAGGCAGCCATCGCGGAGCTGCTCACCGTCATCCGCTCCGGCCGGCCGGTGAGCCCGGCCATAGTCGAGTCGCTGATGGACATCGCCGTCAGCGCCAGCGGCAAGCCCTCGGAAGTGTACGGCGACATCGTCTGGAGCCATCGTGGCCGTCAGGTAGGCCCGCGCACCGTCAACCAGAAGAGCTACGTCGACGCCATCCGTGCCAACACCATCACCTTCGCCATCGGACCGGCGGGCACCGGCAAGACCTATTTGGCTACGGCCATGGCGGTCAGCGCCCTCTTCTCTAAGAGCGTGGGGCGCATCATCCTGACGCGCCCGGCGGTGGAGGCGGGGGAGAGCCTCGGCTTTCTGCCCGGCTCCATCTCGGAGAAGGTCGACCCCTACTTCCGGCCGCTGTTCGACGCCCTCTACGACATGATCGACAGCGACAAGCTGGCGGCGCTCATCGACAAGGGCGAGATAGAGATCGCGCCTTTGGCGTTCATGCGCGGACGCACGCTCAACGACTCCTTCATCATCCTCGACGAGGCGCAGAACACCTCGCCCGAGCAGATGAAGATGTTCCTCACCCGCCTGGGCTTCGGCGCCAAGATGGTCGTCACCGGCGACGTGACGCAGATCGACCTGCCCGGTGGGCGCAAGTCGGGCCTGGTGACCGTGCCCGCGGTGCTGACCGATGTCGGCGACATCGCCTTCGTCAACTTCGACAGCCGCGACGTGGTGCGTCACAAGCTGGTGCAGCGCATCGTGGCCGCTTACAAGGAGGCCGACGAGCGCGCCGAGGCCAAGCGGGCCGGCGCGGAGGCCACGCGGGCCGGCGCCGCGGGCCGCCCTGCCGGGCGCGAGGGCGCCGAGTCGTGAGCCCGCTTGCCGTGGAAGTCCACAACCATACGCGCTACGCCATCGACGAAGCGGCCGTAGAGGCGCTCGCCGGCGCCGTGCTGGCGGCCGAGGGTGTGGCCGGCGGCGAGCTCGGCGTCACGTTCGTGGGCGAGCGCCGCATGCGCGCGCTCAACCGCGACTACCGCGAGGTCGACCGTGCCACGGACGTGCTCGCCTTTCCGCTGGAGGAGGCGGGCGAGGTAGGCGCGCCGCCGGCGGAGACGGGCGGCGCAGGGCCGCCGCGCCTCCTCGGCGACGTGGTCGTGTGCCCGCGCGTGGCGCAGCGCCAGGCGCGGGCACACGGGCTGCCGCTGCCTTTAGAGGTCGCCGTGCTGCTCGTGCACGGCGTCCTGCACGTGCTCGGCCACGATCACGGCACGGGCGCCGGTGCCATGGCCGCGCGCCAAGCCGAGCTGCTGCAGGATCTCGACTGGGAGTCGCTGGGTGTCGCGCCGCGGTAACCTGCTCAACAGCTTCAACTGGGCGTTTCGCGGCATCGTGCACGCCTTGCGTGCCGAGCGCAACATGCAGGTGCACTTCGTCATCGCCCTGCTGGTGTTGGTCGGGGCGATCTTCTACTCGCTCAGCCGGCTCGAGATCGTGGCCTTGCTGGTGGCCATCTCGTTCGTGCTCATCACCGAGATGATCAACACGGCCATCGAGGAGACCATCGACATGATCACGAGCGGCGACGACCCCCGCGCCCGGGTGGCCAAGGACATGGCCGCCGGCGCCGTGCTGGTCGCCGCCGCGAACGCCCTGGCCGTGGCCTATCTGGTCTTCTACGACAAGATCGCCGGGGCGCCATACAGCGTGTTGCAGCGGGTGCGCACGTCGCCCATCGACCTGACCGTGGTGGCCCTGGCCATCGTCTTCGTGGCCACCATCGCCGTCAAGGCGATCGCCGGTCGCGGCACGGCCCTGAGCGGCGGTCTGCCGTCGGGCCATGCCGCCATCGCCTTCGGCGGTTGGGTAGCGGTGACGTTCATCGCCACCAACACCGCCTACGCGCTGCCGATCTCGGTGATCGTGCTGCTCATGGCGATGCTCACGGCGCAGAGCCGCGTGCAGGCCGGCATCCACACAGTGGCCGAGGTCGTGCTCGGGGCCATGGTCGGCATCGTCATCATGGTGCTCATCTTTCAGCTGTGGTTCCCGGATTAGGGATCTGGGGAGCGCCGTGACTTCTTCTTCGGGACGACAGCCCAGCGCGGACGAGCGTGCGCTTTGGCAGCAGGCCGTAGCCGTGGCCGCGCAGGCCTACGCGCCCTACTCGGGCTTCGCCGTGGGCGCTGCTTTGCGGGGCCCCGGTCCGCAGGGGTATCTCGGGGTCAACGTCGAGAACGCCGCCTACCCGGCGGGCCTGTGCGCCGAGCGCGTGGCGCTCGGCGCCTTCGTGACCGCCGGTGAGCGTGAGCTGCGCGTCGTGGCCGTGGCCGCGGCAGGCGGCCGCGACGCCCAGCCCTGCGGTGTGTGCCTGCAGGCGCTCTCGGAGTTCGGCGACCCGGATGTGGTGGCTCAGATGGGCGGCGAGCTGCGTGTGATGCGTCTGCGCGACCTGCTCACGGCTCCGTTCACGCTGTGAGCCGCGCCTCTCACCACTCCGCGGAGAGCGCCGTGTCCGGCGCCGGCGACAGCTCCGCGCCCGGCGCCTTCCGCTCAGGCTTTGTGGCCGTGTTGGGGCGCCCGAACGTGGGCAAGTCGACGCTGGTCAACCGCCTGGTGGGCAGGAAGGTCAGCATCATCAGTGACCATCCGCAGACCACGCGGCGGCGTATCAGCGGTGTGGTGACCACGGCGACTCATCAGATCGTGCTGCTCGACCTGCCAGGCTTTCAGAGGCCGTTCGATTCGCTCACCCGGCGTATGCAGTCCACGGTGGACGAGACGCTGGCTGAGGTGGACGCGGCGCTGGTGGTGCTGAACGCGGCCGAGGAGCTTGGCGGCGGTGACCGCTTCATCGTCGCGGCGGTCGCCGCCAAGTCGGTGCCGGCGGTGGTGGCGCTCAACAAGGTGGACCTCTTGCGCGCCAGAGAGCTGCCGGCGCGCATGGCGGAGGCGGCCCGCCTCTGCGGCGAGCTCCCGCTGCTCGCCGTGAGCGCGCTCGCCGGCACCGGCCTCGCGGCCGTCATGGAGGGCCTCTCGGCGGCCATGCCCGAGGGACCGCACTACTTCCCCGACGGCGAGACCAGCGACCAGCCGCTCGAGGTGTTGGTGGGCGAGCTCATCCGCGAGCAGGCGTTGAGCGTCACGCGCGAGGAGGTGCCGCACGCTATCGCCGTCGAGGTCGAGTCGATGACCGAGCGCCCCGGCGGCGCGCTCGTGACGATCGAGGCCAACCTGATCGTCGAGTCGGAGTCGCAGAAGGTGATCGTCGTGGGGAAGAGGGGGGACGTCGTCAAACGAATCGGGAGCGCTGCCCGGCGAGAGATCGAGGCCGTGATCGGCGCGCACGTCTATCTCGCTCTGCGGGTGAAGGTGCGCAAACGCTGGCGGCGCGACGAGCGCTACGTGAGCCGCCTGCTCTGATATACTGCCAACGAGGGGGGCGGCCAGCGGCAAGTCTCGCCACACAGGAGGGTCCGGTTCACCGTGCATGTAGAAGAGCTCGCCAAGACCATCGACCAGACGCTCCTGCTTCCCGACACCACCGCGCGCGACGTCGAACGGCTCTGTAGGGAGGCGGCGCGCTACCACTTCGCCGCCGTCTGTGTGTTCCCGCACTTCGTGCCTCAGGCCGCCGCGCTTCTGAACACGGTCGACGTCAAGGTATGCACGGTCGTCTCGTTCCCGTTCGGCGCCGACGCGGCGCGCGCCAAGGTGGTCGCCTGCGAGGACGCCGTGAGTCAGGGCGCCGACGAGATCGACGTGGTCATGAACACGCCGGCCATGCTCTCGGGCGAGTTCAGCTACGTGCGCAACGAGCTCACGCGCGTGGTGCGTGCCGTGCGCATGAAATCGGTCAATTCCGGGCGCGGGCTCACGCTCGTCAAGGTCATCATCGAGACCTGTTATCTCAGCAACAAGATGAAGCGGCTCGCGTGCAGGATCGTGGAGCAGACGGGCGCCGACTTCGTCAAGACCTCGACCGGGTATGGCCCGCGAGGCGCGACCGTGCAGGATGTGGAGCTGTTGCGCGACTGCTTGGACGAGCGTGTGGGCGTCAAGGCTTCGGGCGGCATCCGCACCTACCACGACGTGCAGCTCATGATCAACGCCGGCGCCGCCCGCATCGGCACCAGTGCCGGCGCCGAGATCATGCGCTCGTTCATAGAGCAGCACGAGGTCGCGTAGCCATCGAACCAGCCGATTTTCTCGAGAGCGTGTGCTTTGGCGTGGACGGCCTGGCGCCCTGCGTGGCCCAGGACGCCGTCAGCGGCGAGGTGCTCATGCTCGCCTACGTCAATCGCGAGGCGCTGACGGCGACGCTGGCTACGGGCGAGGCGCATTATTGGAGCCGCCGGCGCGCCGAGCTGTGGCACAAGGGTGCCACGAGCGGCAATCGGCAGCGCGTGCTGGCCGTGCGTCTGGACTGCGACCACGATGCCGTGCTCTACCAGGTCACGCCGGCCGGGCCGGCCTGCCATACCGGCGCCGTGGCGTGCTTCCGCGACGCGGCCAGCGACGGCGCCAGTGCGGCGCCTGGCGGCGGCACACCGCCGCCGGCCTACGTCGCCGAGTCGCAAGCTTAGCGCGGCGGCCGACGCGCCGAGCCTGTGCGCCCGGCGTAGGAACCGTCGTCGCGGGGTACCTCGTTCACCATGTCGTATGATGGGCGCGACCGCGCCGGAGCCCCAACTTCACGTGGAGGGTGACTTGAGCCTGTCGCGCGCAGGTACCGCATGAGGTCGCTGTCGGCGTTCGCCAGGCGCCGCCTGACGTGGACGGCGGCGCTCCTGTTCGTCATCATCGGCTACGGCGTGTACTTGCGTCTGCACGGCATCACCTGGGGTCTGCCGTACACGTTCATCGATCCGGACGAGAGCCTGATCGTGAGCCACGCCCATAACATCGCCACGGGCCACCTGAACCCGCAGTTCTTCTACTATCCCTCGCTGTTGCTGTACCTGCTGGCCGGCGTGTACAGGGGGATCGCCGTGGTATGGCACCCCGGCTTCACGTCGTCCTTGCTGGACAAGTCCTCGTGGGTCGTCGATCCCACACCGTTCTATCTTGCCGGGCGCCTGCTGGTCGTGGCCTTCGGCGGCGCCTCGCTCTACCTGGTCTACCGGCTCGGCAAAGCGGCCTTCTCGCCGCTCGTCGGCTTGCTCACGGCCCTGTTCCTCGCCGTCGAGCCCGTGCACGTGCGCTACTCCCACGTGGCCGTCACCGACGTGCCGGCCACGGCCTTCTCGCTGTTGGCGCTGCTGCTTCTGGTGGGCGCCGCCCAGGGCCGCGGGCGGCGCTGGCTGGTGGCCGGCGCCGTGGCCGCCGGCCTGGCCACCTCCGTCAAGTACAACCTGGGCATGCTGTTCATCCCGGCGACCGTGGCCTGGTGGTACGTGAGCAAGAAGGAGCGCGGCGCGGCCGTGCCGGTGGCCGGGGCCGACGGCACGCCGGCCGCCTCACCGCGCCGCGCACGCGCGGCCACGCGCTGGGTCCTGACAGTGGGTCGCCTTGTCTACCTGCCCATGCTGCTCGCCTTCGTGCTCACCTCGCCGTACGTGGTCATCGACTACGGCGACTTCTGGCACGACTTCGCGCGCCAGAGTGCCATCGTCGGTCGCGGCTGGCTGGGCTTCGAGCACGTCGGCAACGGCTACTGGTACAACTTCAACGTCAACCTGGTCGGTGCGTTGGGTGTCGCGCTGCTGGCCGTCGCCCTCGGTGGTCTGGCGCTGGCGCTGTGGCGGCGGACGCCGGCCGACATGGTGCTCGTGCCGTACGCCATCGTCTACTTCGTGTACGTGAGCTCATGGCACGTGCTGCCGAATCGCTACCTCATCCCGATCGTGCCGCTTCTGCTGCTGCTGGCGGCGCGCCTGTGCGTGGCCTTGCTCCACCTGCGCGTCGTGCCCAGGCTGGTGGCCGTGCCGGCGCTCCTTGCCGTGCTCGTCGGGGTCCTGGCGTTGCCGCTCGCCGACTCGGTGGCCTACGACCGGTCGCTCTCCGGAACGGACGTGCGCAACGTGGCCCAACTCTGGTTCGAGAGCCACATCGCCATCGGTTCGCGCGTGGCCAGCGAGGCGTACGGACCGCCGCTGGTGCCGCGCACCAGTGCGCCGCTGTTCCACGCCGTCGGGCGACGCACGGCGTACTACCGCGTGGTGAATCTCGGTCTGCCGGTGTTCGGGCAGCCCGAGCGTGGCTACAGCCTGTCGTACCTGCGCAGCCGCCACGTGCGCTATGTCATCCTGAGCTCGGATGTGTACGCGCGTGTGCTGGCGGCCAAGAGCGACTATCCTCGCGTGGCCGCCTTTTACGCCGCTCTCGAAAAGAAGGCGACCCTGCTCAAGGTGTTCCGGCCGGGGCCCGGCCAGCGCGGCTCCGTGCTCAAGGTCTACGCGCTGTAGCGTCCGCGCCGGCGCCTACTCGGTCGCCATCTTCCGTGTCGCCGCGTAGCTGACGAGCCCGGGCGGGATGGGCAGCCAGAAGTTGATCACACGGTACGTGAGGACCACCGCGAGCGCCGTTGCCGAGGGCACGCCGAAGCCGACGTAGAGCGCCACCATGAGGCCTTCGATGGCGCCCAGCCCTCCGGGTGTAGGCGCCAGGGTGCCGACCGAGTACGCGATCACGTAGCCGATGGCCAGCAACACGAGCGACATGTGGTAGTTGAAGGCGAAGAAGGTCGCCCACAGACAGCACAGGTCGAACGTCCAGTACAGGCAGGCGACGGCCGCGGTGGTGCGGAAGGCGCCGCGATGCGACGTCATGCGGCGCATGCCGGCGAAGAAGTTGTCGAGCCAGCCGTCGATGTGGTCCTGTTCGATCACCTCGCGGCGCGCGATGGTGTTGACGATGCGCGCCGCCTGGCTCACGCGCCGCCGTGCGGCAGTGCGATGGTTGTAGAGGTAGATGCCGTAGCTCGTGAGTGCCAGCAACAGCCCGATCAGCACGAACGCCGTGGTGTAGGTCCATATGGACCGCTCGCCGGTGATGACGAGGAAGACCATGGCGATG
>Ga0209777_10007058_pt1 | contig 12548 bp, 12 predicted proteins | sample FrelakmetHBP12HB_FD_187147 | JGI IMG/M metagenome (GOLD analysis project Ga0209777, IMG submission 187147) | Freshwater lake sediment microbial communities from the University of Notre Dame, USA, for methane emissions studies -HBP12 HB (SPAdes)... | ecosystem: Environmental > Aquatic >... | reverse complement strand
TTATATTTCTGGCATCCATAGAATCTCCTATCAACGGCAGGTTCAGATTCTTCTTGATGTCGAGAATACGCAAATCACCACCACGAGATTGTATGAATGTTCTTGAAAAGAAAGTGGACTGAGCGGGGTCCACAACCTGGGTCTCGGAGGGTTTCCAGTCGAAACATTTTGGGTTGAAGGTCGTTTCGGATTCTTGTCTCTCTCTTTCTTTTTTTCTTTTTTTAACGGCCTACTAAACATCCATGGTCTTGGGAGGTGTACGGAGTATACCTGACAAAGACCCTGACAGACAAGGCCCCGAATCACCAAGCCCTCCAGCGATACGCATTACCAGAACTCAGTATAAGGTCTATTGCCTCCTCGTTCAAGAACACCTCTGTCAGTCAAGGGTTGCACGGTGTCTCAAAGTATCACGACAATCAGTAAATGAGATTGTTTCTACCCTGGAAATATTAGGACTCATCCAAGCAATAGACCCAAATGATAATCCAAAATTCTACCGACCGACTTTCCTAATTCCAGTTCAAGCAAAATCGTCTACCCCTGTTGTGTCAGGTTCCGCGAGAAAAAAAGAACGGTCCGTCCGTAAAAGACCCATTCTGGTGAGAGACCGAAAAACCGGACGAATCAAGAAATGGAAATCCCATCGACGGGTGGGCTGCAAGAGAGATTATGACACTGTTATCTCCGTGAATGGTAGACGATTGCAAATGATTCGTGCCCATGTAACAACCAAGAGTTGTGCTATCCTAAGAGACAGTGCGGTGAAGATTCCATGGACGGAAATCGGCGGAATGAAAGGAATGAAGCAATATGTGTACAAATTCAAGTTCAAGAATCGCTCATCCGCGCTATTTGATTTAAGACAAATTGAGGTCACGTTTTTACGCCAAACAACTAAGAGTTCGGATGAACTGATTATCTACATGCCCGAGAAGTACTTTCTCGAGCATGAATTGGACCAAGCAGAGAAAATACTTGAGGAGTTTTCGTTAAAAGCATGGAAGTGGTTCTCAAAGACCTTCCGCTACTTGCTCTCATATCCCTCCGTTTTCAAAACACCATCCTATGGCGTTGAAATCGACGATGCCATTATGAAGAACGCTGTGAAAAAACACCGGTATGTGAAGAGTAGCACGGAAGATGGCAATGTCGAGGCTGATGAATCTAAGGTCGGGCATCAAGAGGAAGAATACCCAACACTGGAACAGGTTAAGGCAAGATTACACGGTCCTGAAAGGATACTAAAGGTGGAGAAGGAATTGGCTCAAATGAAGGCTATCAACGAAGATTCGTTTAAATCAATGAAGGATGAGATAAAACAAGAACTTAAAGAGGAATTGATTACCGAACTCAAACCATTCTTGAAAGATTGCATGAAGGAAGTTGTCACCGAGGTCTATTCAGAAACTATAACAAAGAAGTCGTCGCTGGATTCCTTCCTCGATGTGGTTTGAATATGACTAAGCCATTGAAAGTAGCCCTATATTCCCGAGTCTCAACTACCGAGCAGAATCTTAAATTACAAAAGGACGCCTTAATCAATAAAGCAGCAAATGAAGGATGGCAATACTGTTTATTTGAAGAGAAGGAATCTACGAGGAAGACTCGCCCTGTGAAATACGCTTTGTATCTACGACTTCTGGATGGTGAATTTAATGCGGTTTGTGTCTGGAAGATTGACCGTTGGGCACGTAGTACTCAGGAATTGAGCCGGGAGGTTACCACGCTCTTCAATCGTGGAGTGAAGTTTATTTCCCTGACCGATAACATCGACTTGTCAAGTGCCTCTGGAATGCTCCAATTTAACATAATTTCGGCTTTTGCACAATTTGAACGAGACATTATCGCCGAGCGCACTAAGGAGGGGCTAAAACATGCCAGAAACGTCGGTAAACGAGGTAAAGATAAGAAGAAGAGGAGAAAGTCCGGATATTATCAAAGATGGGCAAGCGAGAAATAATGTTATAACTCTCTGGCTCATCAAGGATAAAGGTTTGGAGAATGTCAATAATACGGAATTATGTGCGTTCATTGTGGGAAAATCCCAAACTTCGATGGTTCTTCTGGGGCATAGGTCAAAACGGCTATCAGCCTTCATTTGGAGATATAATTCGACGTGGCATCTGTAATTTTTTTATTTTTGGGACGTACATCTGTCTAATAATTGTTGTCGCTCTTAACGGAGTAAGAACTCCTGTTTTCGTTGCAATTAAAAGTATTTCTTCAATATTAAATATAAACGAGATGCTGTGGGTTGCCTACGGCACTGTCTTTGGTATAGCAGGCAGCCTTGTCTTTCAAGTGTTAACTAATCCAGATGAGTCAATACTTTCAAGAATACGGGTTTGCTTCCTTTATGTGTTGTATTTTGCATTGTTTTTCTTGATACTGAATCTATTGCTTTATCTCATCATCATACTGCCAAGTCATTAAAACATCGTGCCATAATTTTATATAACTTCGTTATGATAATCAGTGGGAGAGGAACATTAAAAAAATAAGTCAAAAGACCCTCGATATTCTGCTGGAGGAAGCAAGACAACAAAGGAATCTGTCGATACAGTTCATTAGTTATCTTGATACGAAGGCAAGTCTTCTGATTGCCTTCAATGGTATCTTGCTTACAATCCTATTGACAACTCAATTCCTCCCACACCCTGCGTCGATAATGAGTTTCAGTGAATTTCTCTACTTGTTAGGGACCATCACCTTCGGTGTTGCGTTAGTCATTGCCTTCTATTCAACAAGACTCCTCAAGTATAGAATTGACCCTGAACTTAGAAAACTCGTAGAGGATTATTCGGTGAAATCCTCAGAAGAGTTATCGAAAAAACTCCTTTCACATTATATTAATTCTTATGAGGAGAACCTTGAGACTATCACCGGTCAAAAGGCCCACTGGATTAAATATTCCTTTTATACTACTTTATTTGGTATCGGTTTACTCTCAGCGAGTGTGATAATTGAGGTATTGAAATGACAGACGAGAAGGCAACCAAAAAGCAAATTACCACCGATAGGAAAGATGTACCAGTGAACATCGGTGGACAACAAGTAGCCACTAACCCGGACCTTGTTAAATCAGTTATGCTTGGGGAAAAGGAAAGAAAATCAAAACAAATGGTTAAAGATAAGCAGGCATCAGATAAAAGTTAAGGTAAAAAAAGGTCCCCCCTCAAATTCAACAAATCTTCTTGAAAAGATTATATCCGGTAAAAAAACGAACGTTTGTTTATTGAAAAAACACTGTTAGATAATCATTATCGACAAACACCGTATAGAAGAACTGGGGAACTTTGTTATTCTATTAATGGAACGATTTTTATAACGGGGTATCCTAAGTTCGTTCTTGAATTAAGAAACCAACGGACCTCTATCTATATTTTGTTCCCAAAATGTCTTCAACTCAACTATGGTTTTTTCAATAGGATGTTCTGGGTTCCAAAAAAAGCAAGGAATTTGGTCGGCATCAAATATCAATTTTGTCCCTGACATAGCAGTAAGAATAACTCTTCTATTCAGTCCAAGAGCATAACCCAATTCCATGCAGCAATTTGGTCGTAACCCTGTCATATCCGCAATAATTATCGCTGATTTCTTTATCCCTTTGAAAATCTCAAGATTAAGGAATCCTTCCTTATTCTTTGATTTACCTATTTCTTTAGGAGTATATCCCATATTGAGAACAAAAGGAGTTATAATGTTGATGAAGAAATTCTCAACTAACGGATAATCTCGCTCCGTTTCGTTCATCAACCTGACATAAAACACTTGTGGAGAAACAATTTGAGATAGAAAATCGGTTACTTCATGTGCCAATCCATCCGGGTCATTCTTCCATTTTTCATAATTCAATGCTGTCGCTTGGGTTAATGTGCTATCAGAAATATTCGGGATGAACTCTTCTGGATTGCTTTCAAAAGATTGAGAAAGATACGTGGCTCCACCTCGTCCATCAGCACAACTTGACCCCACGGGTATATCCAGAGGAAGAACGGGCTTCCCATGTGAAGTGTATAGGTGGCTTAGATGTTCAACCCCTTCTCCACCACCTATCGCAATAAATGCATCGGAGAAACTTTCTTTCCTTTCTCTTCGTGAAGCACCAGAGCTCCAACCATGTGGAGTTCGATGCACAACAACCACATGCTTTGAACATAATTCATCCCAGATTGCTTTTTTTTCAGACGGCAAGTCAGTATTGATTTGATTCAACGATTTATGAGTGGCAACAACAACTGCGATGTTCGTTGTTTCTTTTGAAAAAGAACGGCTCTTAGCATAATTATAGAGTTCTTCCAGTATATCCCAACAAAAAATTATTGGAATATGGTTGTTTTCTCCATTCATTGCTGCAATCTTATCGACAGTCGTGACTAAGTGAGCACCTTCAGCAAGAAGCATTCGTGCTAATGCCTTTACAAATGAGTGTGCATAAGTAATACAAACCGGATTTCCATCCTTAGAACAACTTCCAGCAACATGGAGTGTTTTATTGGTAAATATCCCGCTCATACTCATCAATATAGTCGCTTTCTTGTTTACTGAAATTAATTGAAGAGAGGACATCTAAGTAGTTTCGATTTAAATTCGCAAATCTCCAAAAAACAATATCGACTACAGGGATGCTATCACCACTTAGAAGCGATACCATTCTACAAAAATCTTGGACATTAGAATAACCTTCATTATCTGCAATTCTCACGAGGTGGCGGTCCGGTTTTGCAAGAGCAAGACCTATGTTTTTAGCCAAATGAAAGACAGTCACATCCCCGATATATGGAAACTCTTGGAGGGTTTCAATAGGATTATCTCGAATTTGCTTTTTAAGTGATTCAAAACCTACCTCTTCAATTATCTCTGACGAGATTATTATTGCAGCCATTTTTCCATGATGATTGAACACTGCTATAGCACTGTTATAGCAATCCTCTCTATTTCGCACTATCTTATTTGCTGATGACCAATGGAAAAAGCATTCTGAAATTAAACCGAACTTCTTACGAACAATCTGTTCTTTCATCCCACATGAAAGAATCACCCATGCTAATTCTCGTAGAAAGGAACTTTCGGTTAAAGCAGTAAAATTGATGTTCGATTGCCAGGTTATCTCTCTTTCAAACCCTTCATCACAAACTAATTGCTTCACGAGTTGGTATTTCAATGCGAGGTTCCCATCCATCCCTATTCACCCAAGATTTCTTCCCATTCCTCAGTAGAACGCACCTCATCAGCGTTCTTCATCTTCCGGGAAACACGGTCAAGTGTGTAACTTGCTCTTATCCGCTCCGGTGAGTTCTCCGGGCCAAGGTCATCATCGACATGAATAGACTGATTCGTCTTATCCTTGATTGGTGTCTTAACAACATCTTTTGCATGTTCAAAAAAATATCGGAGCATGGCCTTCGGGGTACGTGGCTCGTTTTCTGGATAAGATTTGAATATTTCAATCGCCATGGATTCTACGTGATAGCCCGATAACTGCTGGTTTTCAGGCAGTTGGGAGATTATCCCTTTTGCGAGTTTGATAACTGGCACAACTTTGCTATTATTTTGTTGATTCACTTCGGTCAGTTTTGAGGCGAACTTATCAGGTCTTACTACGTTGGACCATTCTCCTTTGCCATCTGAGATTTTATAGCCATCCCCCTTACGAATTGTTGGCAGTAACTGTATCTGTTCGCCATTTGTAAATGTGACAGTCACAGCCATTTTACCTACACTGACCTCTTGGACATCCGACAAATTTGCTTTTACAATACGATTTTTTACGTAGTTGAGGACTTCTGCAGGGGAAGCATCTGCCAAATCTGTTTTATCAATGCAAAGGAAGACATCGACGTCGCTTAAACCATCGACGTACGTATGTTTCTTGACGGAACCACCAAATTTCATCTCAACGGTCCCGACGCCCTCTTCTTCGATTACTTCTTGAAGTTCATCTAAATGCTCGGACGTTATATCGCTATCACGTACTGAACCCGACAGACGTTGGGATATGATTTCGCTTACTTCAGCCTCATATTCGGTATTTTCAGTTGTCGACTGAGATTCTCTAAGAATTTCTTTGTATTTGCTTGGGGTATAATCTCCTCCAAAATAGCCGCCACCACCACCGCCCATTATTTATCATCCCCTATTTCTTCCATCAAATCTTGATATGAATTATTGAAGAAATGTGAATTGTCCCCAAATAAGTCGAAGTCTCCAGAAACACTGAATCTGCCAAGTAAAGATTTGAGATGTCGTAGGTATTCATAGTTTTGATAAATCGATTGAATCCAAATCTTGTTAATGTTCATTCCAACACCATGCAATTTTGGTCCAATGCTATCAAGGTATAATGTATTGCCCGTATGGTATACATAACGTAGCCATGATAAACCATCGAAAATATCGGCACCTGCCAGATAGTATAGCGGCGTTGTTATAGTGTCAAGACTGCCAAAAATATGAATGGGTTTTTCCAATCCTTTATTATCCATGGCTAAACGAATCTTAGCAATGCTGACCATTCGATTGAGCACTGAACTCCCAAGTTCTTTTTCAGTGAAACCAATGATGTCGAAAGCATCGAGGTCATCGATAGTTTCTATTATCTTCTCAGGCTTTATTCGTCTTGATTCTTTTGTTTCTGGTTTGAACAGTATCTCTTTCAAGAACCCATCTCTATTTGAAAGAAAATTTATTGCCTCTTGAATTTGCTCCTTGGTAGGCGCCCTTATTGTTGGGTGGTCGTAACTGATAAGGACAGTAGGAATCTCATTTTTCCAGGTATCAATAACTTCTGAATACATCTGTTTTGTCCAATCGTTTTTACATGTGTAAAAACCAATATCTGTGACGTCTTGGTCCTTATTACATTCATAACCACCGGAATCGAGGAAGATGAGTTCCGGGAAGGTAATTAAAGGGCGATTAATAACATGATAATCCAAGGCGCTAATGAGAAGCGGGCCATCAATAAATTCACTTATTGTTTCCAGAGTTTTTTGTACATCGAGGTTGATTCTACTCGATAATGAAGGTAAAAGCATAGGAGTGGTTCCCACTTCCAATCCGTTAAGATTGATTTTCAACTTTCTACTAAGCATTTAAGGCTCTCCGGTCTTTACATGATAGGCATTTGCCACATGGAGGTATCGTGCCGTTTTCACAACTGTATGTTAGATTAATTGGTATTTTATTTTTCAAGCAGTAGTCCACAATCATTTTTTTCGTCCATTTCTGAAAAGGAGCATCCAATAATATCCTACCGTCTGAGTAACCTCGCAGAAGTTCATTGATGGTTATTACAAATGATTCTGAACAGTCGTAATATGGGGTTCCTGAATGAATGCCGATAGCAATTAGACCATGATATTTTTGCAGGAGCATAATTGATGATAGGACCAAAAAAGCATTTCGCCCATATATTTCTCCTGATTGATACTTTATTGAAAACTTGAACTGCAATTTCAGCAGAGGAACTTTAAAATGTTTTACAATTTTTTCTGCACTCGCTAACTCGGCCTTACGTGCCTTTTGACCGTAATCGATGAAGATGGCGTCTACCTTATACTTTTGTTCAAGATAATAATGAACGCAAGCGGTCGAATCTATACCACCGCTCAACAGAACGACTGCATTTTTACGTTCCTTTGCCATTTTCTTCGAGTATAGTAATATTCGTTTGTTTAAAATCTCTTTGAAAGCGGTTTTATGTATTTTTCAACATATTTTTTAGTTCGTTGATATTTGTCTTTATCTTATCCTCAAGGTCTGCGATTTTCGCAATGATGACCTCGGGTTTTTCATATTGAACCTCTTCGTACTCAATCTCCTTGTATTTCGAGATGGAGAGGTCGTAGCCGTTCTCCTTGATTTCGCTAAATGGAACAAAGAAACACTTCTTTTTACGGTCCTGCGGAGCGTTCTCGTGCCGTTTCCGGTATTCCTGGATGATATTTGGGATGTCGCCCTTTCCGTCGATGAACGTCCGTTTATCGTCAAGGGAATAGCCGTCTGCGTCCATGTCGTAGAACCAGACCTGTTCCGTCTTATCTCCCTTCACGAAGACGAGCACCGCGGTGGAAACCCCTGCGTAGGGCTTGAAAACCCCGCTTGGCATCGAAATTACTGCTTCCAGTTGACATTGCTCTAAGAGGATTTTCCGTAGATTCTTATGGGCATTCGAGGAACCGAAGAGGACGCCATCGGGGACGATGACGCCGCATTTACCACCCATCTGCAAGAGCGTCACCATGCGTTCAACGAACAACAGTTCGGTCTTGGTAGTGCCGACAGTGAGAAGGTCGCTGATGTCGCTTTTGTCGATGCTTCCCTTGAATGGTGGGTTGGCAAGCACAACTGTGAACTTATCCGCTTCCGTGTATCTTTTTGAGAGGGTGTCGGTGAGGGTGATATTGGGTGTTGGGATGCCGTGGAGCACCATGTTCATAAGTGATATTCGCACCATGGTAGAATCAAAATCGTACCCACAGAACGAGTTCCATAGAAGGTCCCAGGTCTTTTTATCGGTGATTTTATCGCCATAGAGGTTGTAGTATGAGCCTTCGTCATCCTCCTTTATCATGTCAGGACTTGTGTATTTTCTGATGATGTATTCGTAGGCATTGATGAGAAAACCAGCGGTTCCGCAGGCCGGGTCACAGATTTTATCGCCGATATTTGGGTCTACCAGTTCTACAATCATTCTAATGATATGTCGTGGGGTTCTAAACTGTCCGTTTTTACCTGCGGTTTTCAATTCACTTAACAAATATTCGTAGATGTCACCTTGCGTATCCCTATTTTGTGCTGTGATGTTGAGTTCATCAATGATGGAGACAGCCTCTTGCAGTAGTGATGGTTTAGGGATAAGAAACACTGCATCCTTCATGTGCTCTGAAAAGATAGTGTTTTCACCGTTGTGGATGTTTTTAATGAAGGGGAACACTGTGTCTCTTACATGGGTAAGCATCTTTTCTGAGGGGTAATTCTTCCAGAGTGACCAGCGACAGTCCTCGTGGCCTGTGAAAACAGATTTGTAAGTCTGATTTTTTGCTTGCGCTTTTTTCTTTTCGACGACATCCATGTCCTCAAGACGTTTCATGAAGATTATGTAGGACATTTGTTCGATGGATGCGAGTGGGTTTGATAGCCCTCCGCTCCAGAATTTATCCCAGAGCGTATCAATCTTTGATTTGAGTTCTGGGGCTAATCGCATATATCTCCCTTCGTGACTTTACCTGTTATCCAACTTTGAATCAAATTCACTGCTTTTTTCTCTGTTACAATATTTAGATATTCAAAGGGTAGAAGATTCTTTATCAACGATTTTATTTCTTGAATTTGTTTAGGTTTGCCGGAACCTTTCTTGAATACATTTTCTGAACAGAGAACCAAAAGTAATGATTTTTGTTTGATGTCTATATGTTGACCTTGATATTTGCACTTATTCGAGGCATGTACTGCAAAGGCGACGCCCATCAGATGCTTTGGAGAATTGCTGAGTTCTATTTCAATAATAAGGACATGATTATCTTTTTTCAATAGAACATCGGGTTCAGCAAGATGTATGTCATTATTGTCTATTCTTCTAAAGAATTTAATGTCGTCCTCATTCTCGTGAGAAAAATAAATCTCATCATAATCTTTTACAGTTTCTATTATTTCTCTACGAGTTTTCCTATGCCAACCGTAATCTTTAGTCATATGACCAACGCTCCAGTAAATGCCTTCTGCATAAATGTATCAAAAAGATTATCTATTTCCTGCTGAGATTGTTTTTGTATCTCCTGCATGAAATTGATTTGTTTAATGATATTGGCAAAATATTGTTGTAGACAAAAATCTGGATAATACACTTCAAATTTCTCTATCTGTTTTGGACTTATCCTTGGTAAATTTGCTCCACTTGATAATTCAGTTGCTAATTTTATATAATAAGGATGCTTTAACAAGAAGGCAATGAAATATCTATTTGATACATTTTCTATGGGAAGTATTGGTAGAATATCTGTGCTACAAACACCTTCAAAATCAGGTAATGCAATTTTATTTAGATAGGGTCTTAATTTACCATATAAAACGTGTTTGCTTGAGAATTTAAATTTACTACTTTTTAGTTCGTTTTCACTTACAACAACTGTCTTGGTAATCTTTCCAGTATTTGATTCGATATGTTCCAGACCTATATACTTTGTTCCATCAATAATATTCTCAGGATTTAATTGTCTCTTTTCAATTTCTGCAATCGCTGAAAGTTTAACTTTCTTCCAATGCTTTTCATTCTTTGCTGGGTCTCCAAACATCTCTAAAAACACACTTTGGAGTAGTTGGTTCATTAGTTTATCAGTCTGTTTTCTTGATTTTTTTAATGCTTCTGCTTTATCAATTATTGAGACAATTTCATTTTGAGTTTCAAGAGACGGCATTGGGACTTTTATAGAATCCAATACATCCCTTGCAATTCCCTTAATTGTCGCTCCTCTTTCAAATCTCTTTAACCGCTCACCAATAAATGATAAAAACCTTGCCACGTAAAATGGATTTACATCATTAGAACATACTAAAGCAGTTATATCCTGACTAAAACAAAGGTCATTCTCAGCCACACCTACTTTTCCAACCCCTGTTCTTGTTACTATTAGTATCGAATCTTTTGGTACGAGATGGGTTGCACTATTCTTTAAACCAATTTCTGTAATATATTTTCGACCTTTTGATACGAGTAAGGATGTGATGTCTGCACCTGTAACCCATGGTATTTCCCCGTTCCAGAAATCAGGATTTTTAGTATCAGGCGTTCCGCCATTGAATATCTCACCTAAGGAGGTTAAAGAAACGGATTTCCACCCTACTGGCAAACTCACCTGTGCTTACCCCCACCTTATTTGTTTTTTTTAAATATTTCCTTCTCTAAAGTTACACAAATTTTAATGAAATCATTCAACTCATCATCACTGAATTTCGGCCTTGGAAACTCTATACCAAAATTTGTAAACGGTGCATCAAACAATTCACCTAACTCAATATGTTTCTTCTTCGCAAACACCGTCTGAATCGTCCGAATAAAGTTCAACTGGTCAGCACTAAAATGCTTGTTATGCTCGATAATATACGTGTTAAACGCATCCCTAATCCGCTCCTCAGGGTCAGGGAATTGATACAACCCAAGGATATTCTTAATGAACTGCACCAACGTGCCCCGATTCTGATTGAACACCTTCTGTAACACATCCTCTGTGACATACAACTCGGGGCTATTCAACGTCTCCTCAAGTTTCCGTAAATCCTCCTCTGTGAGAACCTCATCCCGCTCGATTTTGTAGATGGCGGGACTCTCACGAGCGAGCATCTTGATTCTTTTCTCGACCTTCTCCTTGTAGACATTAACGTATTCCTGCTTGGCATCAGGCCCGAACTCGATGAGTTTCCGCTGTTGAATCACATCATCCATGTCGATGACAATGGTTCTACGAGGCTCGGATGCCATGTACTTCATCAGCCTCGAAAACTCAGTGAGAAGCATCTGTGATTCCTCAAACGACACCTGCTCCCAGAACCGACGAGACAGCACCTTCTCTTTCAGCGGAATCTTCGGCTTCACCACATTCAACTCATCAGGCAGACACTCAATCATCTCCCCGATTTTCTCTTTCAACCGCCCCAATTCTTTCTGGTCGTTCTCAAGAAGAGCAACACCAAGCCGCTCGCATTTCAAGGTGAACGACGCCTCGTTCAGGTTGACATCCTGCTTGTATTTCATCAGTGGGGTCATCTTCTTCTTTAAAAACTCCACGGGGTCGACCCCAACTGTATCCCAGAGCGATGGCGACAGTGCTTTCTCGACATCCTTTAGATTCTCTCTCACGCTCACCGAATCCTTCGGCAGAGAAGTAACATCATCGAGGATTTTCTTTTTCACCTGTTCAACCTTATCCTGGTCACCGGATTGTAAGAAGAACTCAAGTTGCTTTAACCGTGTAAGGAAAATACGACTGGTGATGGCCTCACCAGACTCGGCCTGGTCCCCCTCAGGGTGCATATCCCAATACTCGAAGTTATCCCAGAAATCAAACACCTTGAAATACTCTTTTTTCCCATCCGGCAACCAATCCTTATGCGTGCACACCTGATTCGACCGTGTCCCACGCCCCAGCATCTGCCAGAACTTGATACGTGAGAACACCGGTTTTGCAAACACCAGGTTGCATACCTCCGGCACATCAATCCCTGTGTCAAGCATGTCGACAGAGATAGCGACCCGTGGAAGCGATTGCTTCTTAAATTCATCAATAGAACTCTGCGCGCGGGGGTCATCAGAGACGATTATTCTCGCCAATCGTCCCTTATATTCAGGATAAAGTCTCTCAAACGCCTCCCACAACCGTTTCGCATGCTTCTTTGAAATAGCAAACATGATGGATTTCGCGGGGAGCGTCCCTGACTGGTCCATTAAACAATTATCCATGAACTCCCGGACCAAGGCTTCACTCGTGCCTTTCACCGCGACCTTCCGCTCAAGGTCCGTTCCCTCAAAATTAATGTCAAACGGGTCG
>Ga0209777_10007057_pt1 | contig 12549 bp, 10 predicted proteins | sample FrelakmetHBP12HB_FD_187147 | JGI IMG/M metagenome (GOLD analysis project Ga0209777, IMG submission 187147) | Freshwater lake sediment microbial communities from the University of Notre Dame, USA, for methane emissions studies -HBP12 HB (SPAdes)... | ecosystem: Environmental > Aquatic >... | reverse complement strand
GGCAACAAAGAAACAGGTGACGGACCAGACGGGAAGATCATCGAGCGGTTTCAGAATGCGGGAACGACCCAGCACCGGGTAATTTTCGCGGGGTTCAACTGCCACCCAGCCCATCGGGACACCATCCACGAAAGCAAGCAGGCCGGGTGTCCGGCCAGAGGCGACGAACTGCTTCTGGACCAGGCGGTTCCGATCCCCCTACCCGGCGGTAAAATCCTTGCGAGGCAGTTTCCAGTACAGGCACCAACAACCAGCACAGGCACCGCGCGGACCAAAGAGCTGCTCGAAGTCATCCCAAAGTCCGGAGGTCAGAGGAAAAATTCCGGCAGCCTTCATTGGTTCATCAGCATTTTCACCAGCGATACGAGGGCGCCGACAAAACCGCAGAGCAAAAATAGGTACTTGTGCATCATTAACCTGGAAATCAGACAAGCATTCGGAATGGAATTTCTGGTCAGGCAGCACGACGAGCACGCCGGCTTTTCAGAACCCGATAAATAGGATACAACACCAACAGCGCAAGCACAAACCAGAAGGTCAACCCAGAGACCCAATCCAGGACTTCTTGATAAACAGGGATCTTCCAATTCGTTTTTTGGTGATTGAGGAAGAGGGTCAGGTTGGCCTCATCCCCCACTTTGACGCGTTCGAACGGACGGGTGCCGTTGACTTCGGGGAAGACATAACCGGAGGGATTGGTCATGTTGTAGTATCCATCCGTGACCATCCAAACTGAGCCAGGAACGATCTCAGGATGAAAGCTTTCAAGATCATAGCCGAAGATGGGCTCATAGGGTTGTAAATTGCTCTCATGCAATAACAACGCTTGCGTATTTGAAGCATCAAGGGAGATCCCCGTGATGGTCAAATTATTACCGGATCGGATCTGGTTATAAATCACCTGTGAGGTGGTTATATCGTAAAGCCGGTCCTGCAGATCTGTCTTAATCATGAAATAGGTGCTCAAAGGGATTAGCGCCACCAGATTGACAACCAGGAATATATACAAGGATTTTTTAGCCGACCATTTGGCTGCCCAACTGTTATATATAACGGCCGCAATAAACGCCAGCGGAAAAAGGAACGCAGCTGCAAAACGAGGATTCACGTGAAGCGAACTAAGTATCGGAAGGTTTTGGAGGAGAGGGTAAATCCAGCCTTTGGCAAGGGTAAATTCGATCGCGATCCAGGTAAAAAATATAAAGAATATCCAGGCTATCCACTTATTATTCTGCATTAATAAGCCGGGATATTTTTTTGGTTTTCTCAAAAAAGAGTAAACCCCAACAATAATGATTCCGAAAACCACAGGCGACATGGACATATCGAATTCCCAATAGCCATATGGTGCACCTGTGACTGATACCATGTAATTGGGTAATAGACCTGGATCTGATCCGACCAATTTGAGTAGAGGGGCTAGGTTCATTGTCCCTAAAAGTTGTAATACGATGCCAAAGAGTCCCCTTAGAATACTTGTACCGGGATAGTAATCTTCCAATTGCCGAGGAAAGAATCTCATGAATGCGAAAACAGCCGCTACTTTGGAAGCGGACATTACCAAAGTTACCAACAAACCAATTGCTGCGACAGATACAAGGTGCTTCCAAGAGATGATTTCATAACGATAGAGATACAACAGTGGGAAAATAACCAGCAATGAAAGACCGAATGTTACGATGAGAATAAAGCCTCCCTGGTTAATCATTATGGTTATCACCAAGGCGAAGATCACCCCAGCAATACCCCGAGGAATAGACAAATCTAATAATGCAATTATTAGAATTACCAATAGTGGAAAAGTCTGGAAAGCCAGGTGACCAGCCGAGATACGTTCCATATAATAACCAGTGGCTATAAAAAAAACCATTCCTAATATACTAGCTGTCCAGTGAAGATTCAGTAACCGGTGAAAGAAATAAAAACTCCCGCATCCACCAATTATGATAAATATAACCGTGGAAATCATTACCGCCTGCCAAGGAGAGACCAGGAACAAGAGCAGATGTAATAAGGAAAATTGTGCATTATTTGGGTCTGGAAATGCTGGTAAGCCTCCACCAAAACTTGGTGAAAACCATTGGATGCTTAGACCATTAAGCCGGAAATAAATATAGCTGTCAAGCATCGAAGCAACACCCCGGTGATCATTGCCGACCAGGGGGAAACGCATATTCAAATAACCAATCACAACCCCACTGATGACAGCCAAATTCAACATAAGAAGAATAAGGGTCCAATTTATTTTTTTCATACAAATTCCTCTCCAATATAATATGTTTGTCATCCGGGAATTTGAAACAATTCCCGGATTTGGATTTCTCAATGAGCTCACATGATTCATCCCCATGAGCGCGTTTGAATACGATCAAAGGCTATCTCAATTTTTACCGAGCTGCCATAATCCGAGCAACCCCCAGAAACCGAACAATAAATAGCCCAATACTTGACTGATAAGAATATATCCCAATGCTTCAACTCGCGAGAAACCGAATGGTACGAGGACAGTCACAGCCACAAATTGGTAGACTCCCACATACCCAGGCGTGGAAGGGATGGCGCTCGATAAACCAAGAGCCGAGAGCAGGATAAGAGCTTGTCCTAGATTGAGGGTCTGGGAGAGGATTCGAACCCCAATGATTGTACCTATTGCATCCACCAACCAGATGATACCTGTCAATAAAAGGAACGTAAGTAACCGGCGGCCGTTTCGCAAGGAACGCATTCCGAGGAGAAAGCGGGTGATTTGCCCAGAAATAAATCGGGATGTTTTGAGAGAAAGAGGCAGCAACCTGAATATACGCAGAATCAATTTTTCCTGGAAAGGGGCAATGATGATGATAGCTAGCCCCATAGTGCCAGCCAGTGCCATGAAGCGGACAGCGTTCGCAAGCCAAGGCGAGATATTCCCCAAGCAAAGCAAGGAAACGGAACCAACCAGCACAAGAGCGATAGCGTCTAAGACTCGTTCCGCCATTGCTGTCGCCAATACGAAACTGGTCCCCAAGCCAGTTTTCCTGCCAAGGTAGGCTGACCGCAATAATTCACCCGCCCGGGCAGGTAAAAAAGCATTTCCCATATAACCCACCATGTTGGCCCAAAAAACAAGCAATAGAGGGGTTTTTTTCTCCGAGCTTACAATTATGCTCCAACGAAGTGCCCTAATGAAATAATTAATAGATGCAATTGGAATTGTAATAAATAGGATCTCATAATGCCCGCTTTTAACTGTAACCCATAAAGCCACCCAATCGAGGCCACGCAGGACAAAAAACAGCAATACAGCCACCAGGATAAGGGAAAATAAAAAGACCCAAGAGGGTCGGCGACCGCTTATACGCAGGTCTTTTGCTGGGCCACAAGACTTTTTTTCGGTGGGTGCGGACGATGAATCCATAGCTAGAAATTTAACCGCTCTTTTTCATATACCAACGGTCGCTTTAGCACCTGGACGTAAATCGTGGAGATATACTCACCAATAATCCCTAAAAAAATCAACTGTATCGAGGCGAAGAAAAACAGGCCAATCGCCAGTGGCGCAATTCCAACCGAGAAGCTATTCCAGAAAACCAGCTTATAGACTAGGTAGAAAGCGCCGATCAGGAAGCTAAGCAGGGCAGCAGTAAAACCGAAAATCGTGGCTATCCGGAGCGGAATTTTGGTATAGCTTGTAATTCCAAGCATCGCCTCATCGTAAAGGTAAAGGATGCTGCTTTTACTTTTTCCGTGTTTACGGATTGGCTGGACGAATTCGATCCTGGCCGGTATAAAGCCGATATCGGCAATCAAGCCTCTAAAATAGGGAGCAGGATCGTTTAGGTTGCGCAAGATATCCATTACCTGTTTGTCAAATAAACCGAAACCGGTAAAATGAGGAACAAGCTTCACATCAGATAATTTTCCCAATACTTTATAGTATTGAGTACGAAGGGCGTAAATGAACGGGGACTCTTCGCTGTGGGACTTTATGGCCATGACAACCTTATACCCCTGTTCCCATTTATCAATAAAATCCTTTATCAGGGAGGGGGGGTCCTGTAAATCCGACGCCATAGGCACAACTGCATCGCCGCAGGCCTGCAGAAAGGCATTGTAGCTGGAACGATCCGGGCCGAAGTTGCGAGCATTAAATATTATTTTTACATTCCTGTCCCTGGCCGCGAGTTCGCGCAAGAGCTGAGGGGTATGGTCACTCGAATCATTATCAGCAATAATCATCTCATAGGTGAAGTCGTTTTTCATTTGGCTGAACACGCCAACAACCTGGTTATAAAATTCCTGGATATTGTCTTCTTCGTTGTAACAACTCGTGACGATGCTGACTTTTTTCATGGTTTGATCCTGTTAATGCGTTAACAATCGAGCATATGCGGCAAGAAGTTCCTCGATATTCTGACCCCAATTCGCTCGCGCTTTTATCAGGGCGCGATTGCGTTCGTATATTCCAATCCGCTCAGTATCTGATAAATGAACAGATCGAAGCATTGCCAGCGCAAAACTATTTGGATCGTTATCAATTCCCAACCAACCATTTTCGTCTGGTGTGACCCACTCACGATTGCTGGGAATATCAGTGACAACAACAGGTAATCCAACTCCCAGTGCTTCAAGCAACGAAATCGATGTGCCGTCCGAGTGCGCACAACTAACATACGCATCCGCGGCTTGGTAATATTTCACCAGATCCAAATTCGGAATGAGCCCCGGACATTGCACAACATCCGTTAGATTATGTTGCGCGATAAAACCTAATATTTTTTCACGTTCCGAGCCTGATGTCAGCATTAAGAGGCGAAGGTTGGAATCGGCCTGGTATGCCTGTCGAAATGCTTCCAACAAAATATCAATTCCATACAATTCTTCCCAAGAACGAGTAGAAAGAATTACTCGCTGATTTTCCCAACCCAGCCGTTGTCGGATAGCCAGGTCTCTATTTCCAGATTGGAAGGTTTGTAGATCGATCCCCCATGGAATCTGCACTATTTGTTCATCAGAGTAGGGTACCAAACTTTGAGCTTTAAAACGTACAGAGGTCGAATCGCAGACCAACATATCCGAATGCGAAATCGCATAACGGGTCAACCATTGCCACTGAATATTACGGTCAGCATCGATCAGTAGATCTGATCCCCATGACATGAGAAGGAATGGATGAAAACCAATTACAGCTGTCATGAAGCCACACGATTGTACTGGCCCAGCATGGATAAGATCAGGATGCACTTGCCTTACGATTTTTTCAAAAGATGGCAGAAGGTGAAACCAATCATCTGGTGTGCAGGCGGGGCGATACCCATCTTCCCATTCGACCGGGATAACATTCCAGGGTAAAGGACGAGTCTCATATTGGCCGCTATCCTCTTCTAAACACAGATAATATACCTCATATGGTGAAGTTGAAAGGCGGGACAAGAAACGAAAATCATGCGTTGTGTATCTCCGGCTAAAATATAGAATGCGCATTTATGCCTCGGTTAACATCATCCACTTGAGATAATCTCCAGCATTAACCTTGCTAGTCAATTTTCTCCCAACTACTTTTTCAATATCATATGGGAAAATACTGTCTAGCGGCGCCGGGCGCAGCACATCGAGCATCTCACGGGTAATTATTATCCCTTCTGCCAAGTCTCGAGCCGCACGAATACAACGTCGTTGTACAACGACCGTTTGCTTTTCGTTCTCCTCCACTTGCTTGATCGTACTGCCCAACGCATATTCGAGTTCATGCGTACGATCCACCATTTCCCGCCACAATATTGGCGTCATAGAAAATGGATGATCGGGTCCCAGACGATTATTATCATCCGTGAAATGTTTTTCGATTACACTGGCTCCCAAGGCGACCGCGCCAAGAACAGTTGAATACCCTAATGTATGATCAGAAAGACCCAGTACTAATTCGGGAAATAATACTTTGAATGACTTTAAAACATTCAAATTTATATATTTATAATTTTCTACATTCGCTGTGTAATTCGTATTACATTGCATCAGAGCCAATTGAGAGTTGACACTTTGGATAATATGAACAGCGCGTTGAACGTCGCCAATCTCGGAAGCTCCACAGGCCAATAAAACCGGCTTATTCTTACCTGATATTTTTACCAGCATCTCAGGCCAGGTAATGTCACCCGAACCAATTTTATAGAAGGAAACAAATGGATCGAGCATATCCACTGCTTCAAAATCATAAGGAGTTGAGAAGAAATCGATCTTCACCTTATCACATTCTTCCTTAAGCGTTTCAATCCATTCCCAAGGTACCGTGGCGTCTTGATAGATTTGGAAAACCGATTTACTCCAATTGGCTTGATGAGAAAGTTTTAAACCAAGTTTATTAAAACCGTAATCGCTCACAATCTTGGGGGCGCGGAAATTCTGGAATTTGGCGGCATCTGCGCCTGACTCAGCTGCAAGATTGATAAGTAATTTTGCACGGTCCAAATCCCCATCGTGATTTGCTGAAATATCGGCAACAAAATATACCGGTTCTTCGTCCCCAATCCACCGCCGTCCGATATTTAGCTTTGACATTCTTCCACCTCCTGCCAAGTTTTAATTAACGACGCAAATCCCATTTCTCGCAATAATTTAAACCGATTTATCCCTGACAAGACGTCCGGCATATGTCCTCCTAATTCAGATGTTATCTTTGACGTACTAAGGGGGGTATTTTTCGGACGAGGAGCTTGTAAAGGTGAATCGTTTATCGATATAGCTCGAATCAAATCCCGGTTCAGGTGAAATATGTCAGCCAATTTTAACGCAAATTCAAATTTGCTACATGCAAGAGAACCGGTTACATGGTACACACCCGCCAATTCCTGGCCAATCATTTCAAACAATATATCGGCCAAATCATTAGCCAATATAGGGGTGAAGAATACATCATGGAAACACAATATTTGATTTTGTGCCATGAGCTCATTGAACATCCACTCAGCCAGACTCTGTTTATTCTGTAAATTCCACCCATAGATATTGGTACGAACAATCAAACTGGAAGGCAAATTCTCTTGAACCACTTGTTCACCAGCCAACTTTGTTGCCGCGTAGATATTAAGAGGCACGCAAGGATCTTCTTCTTTATAATAATAATCGCTATCCTTTGCTCCATCAAAAACCGAATCGGTCGAAATATATGCCAATTTTGCCCCTACTTTTCGCGCGGCATTCGCTAGATATAGAGATGCGTTAACATGAATGTCCCGAGTCTCTTTTGGATGAGCTTCACACCAATCTACATTGGTTATAGAGGCGCAATTGACGATCCACTGTGGTCGAAATGAACTGACGACCTTGTCTACAATGGCGGGATTAGTCAGATCAGCCTGCACTACCTTCACACCTGGAATTCGAACTGAATGGTGATGGTTTATGGCAATTACATCCACTTGCCTTGATCGGGATTCTAATATGAAATTTGCCCCCAATAATCCACTTGCACCAGTCACTAAAATCATCATAGATACTAATTACGCTTCCTGCATGGTTTGGGTTGGAAGATATTCCGCAATCAGCCCTTTAAGATCGATCGCAGATAGCCATTTATCATTCGTATCACTGCGATAAGCAAAGCCTTCTGGTACTGTCTTGGCATCGGCTAATTGATAGTTCTTTTTCCCTTGAAAATCGTACTGAGGCAAGATTAAATAATATTTCCCGCAATCTATCGTGGTTCGACCTTCATCCTCGCCTACGAGCGATTCGTGCAGTTTTTCCCCAGGCCGGATCCCGGTCTCTTTATATGAACAATTGCCCGGCATAGCGTTGACTAAATCCACAACTTTCATACTGGGAATCTTTGGAACGCGTACTTCACCACCTTTAGATTCATGCAAAGCATTATAGACCAGATTGACGCCTTGTTCCAACGAAATCCAGAATCTCGTCATCCGTATATCGGTGACCGGCAATTCAAGCGAACCTTTTTTGATCAGATCAATAAAGAAAGGAACAACACTTCCACGGCTACCTATAACGTTGCCATATCTGACAACGCTAAAGCAAATATCCCGATAACGAACATATGAGTTCGCTGCAACGAAAATCTTCTCCATTGCGAGTTTAGTGGCCCCATATAGATTGATCGGGTTTACAGCCTTATCTGTTGAGATTGCAACAACTCTTTTCACAGAGCGTTCAAGCGCGGCTTCAACGACATTCTCGGCTCCTAGAATATTCGTTTTAACAGCCTCAAAAGGATTGTATTCCAGGGCTGGCACCTGCTTTAATGCTGCCGCATGGACAACATAGTCCACTCCAATGAAGGCTCGCAAAAGTCGATCTTTATCCCTAATATCTCCCAAGAAATACCGAATAGGGTATTGGCTGGGAGGAAATATCTTTGCCATTTCAGATTGCTTATATTCGTCCCGACTAAAAATAATCACTTCCCGGGGTGAGGTCTTATTGAATAAGAATTCGACAAATTTCTGACCGAAAGAACCAGTTCCGCCCGTGATCAGTACCGAAGAATTATTAAGCATTATATTCTCCTTTGTTTTCAAATCCACCGTATCAACGTTTTTATTGAGGAAGACCTTATTTATTAGGCTTCTCATCATCAAACAAGTGCATGTTCTCCCATATCTCCCCTCGCGGTAGAAATGGGAACATATCTTCCAGAGGTCGGGATTCGAGTGTGCCATCTTCTTTTCGATAAGAGCTTGCCTTAGGACTCCGACCCTGTTCACGTGACACATTTAGCTCACAAAGGATAGGCCCTTCCAATTTCAATAACTTTGCGGCTTTATCTCGAACCTGGTCGTTGTTCAGGATATTTTCATACAGTAAACCATATGTAGACGCCAACATGGCAAAATCAGGATTTCCCACCCCTGAGCTCAGGTCCGAACCCACGTAATGCTTGTTAAAATAATTATTCTGGGTAGCCCGGATCGAATCATAACCTTGATTATTCACAATGAATATTTTAACGTCCAGATGGTTAACTCCGATCGTCAAGAGTTCGTGGACATTAAATTGAAAACTTCCATCCCCAGTGACAAGAACGGTCATTCTGTTACCCCGCCCAACACATGCTCCAATCGCCCCAGGTAAATCCCAACCCATCGCGCCGTAATTGCTATTCGTCACCACCCTCTGACCTTTTTTTACTCGAAAGGTCTGGAATACCGAACAGATATCCAATGAATTCCCGGTGATAACTACATCCTCAGGTGTAAGCAAATCAGACAAAATATCAGCAAAGGCATAGGTATTAACAAAATCAGGATCGGTATAGTAATCAGGAACACAGATGGGATATTTCTTCTTCCAGTTTTTACAGGCTTCTTCCCACTCCTGGCGTTCATGCAAGTGAACTGTTACTAATTTCGAAAGAATTTCCATGAGAAACTTTTTAGCATCACACGCTATTGCAATATCCGCTATATAGGTTGGCTTGGTAAGCTCGCCGGGATCAATATCCACCATGACTTTTTTTGCCTTCGGAGCAAAACCGCTGATATTAAAGCCGGTTGAAGCCATGGACATACTTGCCCCAAGGCTGATAAGCAGATCCGCATTTTGCAGAGCGAAGTTTGATCTGCGCTGACCAAACGGACCAAACCTTCCCATGTTAAATTGGTTATTTTCATCCAACAAATCCATGCCGCCAATCGTTAATAATACAGGAATGTGCGCCATCTGAATAAACTCATCCAAAAGATCTTCCGCCCTGGCGAGGTGAATGCCGTTCCCACAGATCAGGACGGGACGACTCGCGTGCTGAAGAAGTTCAACGACTTTATTTATTGATGAATTAATGGATCGATCGCTTTTATCAATCCCTGCATCATAACCTGTCAGAAGATCTTCTTCCACCATTGCAGCCTGAACATCGAGAGGTATATTGATCCAAACCGGGCCAGGCCTACCCGTGGTCGCCTGGGTATATGCATACTCAAGTTCATAGCGAATCTGCTCTGGATCCATCACTGTCACGGCGTACTTTGTCACCGGTCGAACCATGTCAATGATATTAATTTCCTGAGGGCCTAACTGGCGGATTTTCTTGTAGTCAGCGATGAGATCGCGTCGGACTTGACCTGAAATTACAATAATAGGGATGGAGTCTGCCCATGCACCAACCATTCCCGAAAGTGCATTCGTGCTTCCAGGTCCTGTTGTCACAAGGCAGGCGCCGACATGGTTCCTGACACGTGCATAAGCCTCAGCAGCAATCGCAGAACTTTGTTCATGGTAATTACAATAATAATTCATGGATGGGTTTTTTCCGACGGAATCGACCAAGTGCATGATTCCCCCACCTGATACCATAAATATATCCTTTATGCCTTTGTCGACCAAGAATTGGACTACATAATCTGATAGTTTAACCATATGAAATCACTCACTTATAAAAAATGGCGGTCCTGCGAACAGCTTCTTCCAGGGGGACGCAAGGCTCGAGACCAAGTTGAGTCTTTGCCCGGGCAACAGAAGGCACGTATATCTCCGGATGCTGACCCTGGACAGGTGTTTTGGCGATATTAATCTCCATCCCAGGAGAAACCACATTCCTGACAGTTTTAGCCAGTTCTAATATTGAAATGCTCTCGCCTGACCCTATATTATAAGGGTAACATGACCTTCCTGAAAACAGGATGACCCAGGACCAAATAGCCAGATCGGCGGCATACAGATAAGAACGAATTGGTGTACCATCGCCCTTGATCATGATTGGGCCGCCATTTAACCCGTCCCGGATAAAATTGCCAATGGCATAATTCGCGTCGAGGGGAAGGTGAGGCCCAACAAAAGCAAAACAACGGGTGATCAACACCTGCAAGCCACATTCCCGGGCATAGGCGCAACACAAGAATTCGGATATGCGTTTGCTCTGCCCATAGGCCGTACCAGGTTGATGGACATCCGGCGCGCCGGCATAGTCCTCTGGAATGTGGGTCAGGTCGCCCGGTTGCTGTCCATAAACCGCCCCGGAACTCGTGAAAAGGAACTTTTTGGCTCCGCATAAACTGGCAAATTCCAAAACCCGACGAGTCCCCTGAACATTGGCATCGAACTGGTCCAAATAACCAATCGGATCCTGCGATGAAGAAGGCTGGGAGGCGGCGTGAATAATGTGGGAAAAATGTCCATCCGGGAAGGAAAAGGAGCTCATTCCACCTTCAAAAAAGTGAAATTTAGGATTCACCGCCAAATGTGGCATCTTTTTGAAGAATGCGTCCGTGTTGCGAGTGAGAACCGTGGCTGAAGCGTTGAGGCCCAGGCGTTGATTGGCCCAGGCGAAGCTTTCAAGCAGCCAGCAGCCGAAGAAACCGGTACCGCCGGTGATGAAAATGCGTTCGCCACGGAGTTCTTCCCACAGCTCACGGGTATGATCCAGAACATGATCCAGGTCAGCAGCCAGTCGGTTCTGATGCATACTCATTCCCATGCGTCTGCATTAATGCGACCAAGAGCGACGCCGCGCTGAACGAGGCCGGAGGTGAGAACACGGATCATATCGGGTGGACCTGCAAGGTAATAGGTGAGTGACAGCGGGTCAGGAACAGACTCGAATATTGCCGCAGCGTCAATGCGTCCCGGCAGGCAATCTGTTCCTCGAGTCTGCTCTTCGGCGAGAAAACGAACCTGCAGCCTGGCACAGCGCTGCTGTGTGGCTTCCACCAACGGTCGGTAAATCAGCATATCAGGGCGGCGCACGCCGTAAAAAAGATGGACTTCATGAGGATGCTCCGCAGGGAGCCCGGCGAGAAAAGCAGTAAAGGCTGTTATGCCAGTACCGCCGGCAAGCAGACAAACATCCTTGTCGCCATTGACAATAAATTCCCCGTAAGGCATCTTAACCCATACTTTGCGCCCCAGGCACAGTTCCACCTCCATCCGCCCAGTGAACTGACCTTTGACAGCGTACGTTATGCGTAAGAGTTGACGCTCAACAGGAGCGCTGGCAATTGAAAAAGAGCGCGAATCGGGCCAGAAATCCCCTGGAGAATACTTATCCAAGGCGAGATGGAGAAATTGACCCGGCAGGAAGCGTGGTATGGGATTTTCCGGTTTCAGAAAGACACTATAAACGTGTTCCCCATGATCCATAATATCGGCCACCTTGCAGGGAAATTTTTGCGGCATCAGGCCACCCGTTCGCCGCGCATGAAACGATCAAAAGTCGAACCAATATATTCCAGCTGCTTATCATCGATGCCCGGATAGACGCCAATAAAAAAGGTCCATTCCGTGATCAGGTCGGTATTGGCCAAATCACCTACCACGCGGTGCTCGATATCCATGAAAGCCGGCTGGCGCAGGAGGTTACCGCTGAACAAATTGCGGGTCTCGATGCGATTAGCTTCCAGAAAGCGGGTTAATTCGTTGCGAGTAAAACCGGCATTCTCCCGGACTGTGATCACAAATCCGAACCAGGATGGGTCAGCGTGAGGGATGGCATGAGGAAGTATCAAGCGATCCTGATAGGCTGAGAGCTTGGCGTACAGCTTCTGAAAATTGGTCTTCCGGCGTGTGATGAAATCTTCCAGTTTGGCAAGCTGGGCGACGCCGACCGCCGCCTGCATATCG
>Ga0209777_10007056_pt1 | contig 12552 bp, 13 predicted proteins | sample FrelakmetHBP12HB_FD_187147 | JGI IMG/M metagenome (GOLD analysis project Ga0209777, IMG submission 187147) | Freshwater lake sediment microbial communities from the University of Notre Dame, USA, for methane emissions studies -HBP12 HB (SPAdes)... | ecosystem: Environmental > Aquatic >... | reverse complement strand
AGCACGCAACGAATGGACGACCCAGGATAAAAGGGTGGACATCAATGCAAAGGAAAGGTGTTCTTGCAATAGCACTGGTGATACTGTTGATTAGTATCGTGGGCTTGTCCGGCTGCGTCGGACCCTGGGCGGTCCGCACCATGGGTTGGGACCATATCAACACCGAGGGCACCGCAGTCCGCATCTGGGGACAGCTGACGATTTCCGAAAGCCCGGACAACTGGAACGAAGGTTTCGTCTACGACACCGCATACCACGATAACTGGAACGACTACCTTTACAAAGTATGGGCAAGCGACCACCATGGCCTCGGCTTCTTCTCCCTCGACATCGACAACCTCACCCGGACGACGACCTACCATTACCGGGCGTTCGCGGAGAATCTGAAGGCGTCGAACCAAATCAAAGTCGGCGGGGACGGTGTCTTCATCCCCGGCGGCCCCCGCGTCGTCACCGACAACGCCACCGCCATCGGATTGACCCAAGCCACTTTGAACGGCAACCTTTGGCATATGGGGGGTTCCGCCACCTGCGAAGTTTTCTTCATGTATGGCACTGACCAAGACCTCCTGGACAAATCCACGCCCCACGTTAATCTGACCGAAACCAGCAAATTCAACGCGACACTGTTCGGACTGACCACCAACGTCACCATCTTTTACAAAGCCGTCGCGAAGAACGATGCGGACACCTGGACCGGCGTCATCCTCAGTTTCGCCCCCGGCAGACCCCTGGTCGTCACCCGGCAGCCTGGCGAGATCGGCAAAGACTACGCTATCCTTAAAGGAGAATTGTGGTCTATGGCTGGGCCCACCGCCTGTAACGTGTGGTTCGCATACAGCGATAAGAGCGCCAACGACCTGAACCAGTCGACCCCTCATCAACTCCTGAACACAACCGGTCCGTTCGAGGTGCGCATCGACGGGCTTAAGGCGACGACGAAATACTGGTATCGCGCGATGGGCGACAACGGCGTCGCACAGGGACAAGGAGAAATCTACGAGTTCACGACCACGCCCTCCGGTGCATTGACGACGGGAGTCCTTGGCACACCCACGACACCGACGAAGACGACGATACCGGCGGGGTTGGCACGATTCCTCACCCAGCATCCCGCATGGCTGCATCGTTACCCGATTCTTAGAAGCCTCCTCAACGACGCCTAGGGGGATGACATCCCCCTATCCTTTTTCTTTTAAAAGAGAAAAAAAAGAGAGGACTGTTGTGTTTTAGAATTTCGCTTGCTTGCGTTGGAGTTTGTTTTTGCGTTGTTTTTGGTCGTGTCGTTTCTTGTCGGTTGTCGTGGTCGGTCACCTCCTCAAACGTTGGTGGTCTGAGTGTGTGTGCAAGCTTAAAAAAAATAAAAACCCCGGCTTGTTTGCAGGAAACGGGCAAGGCATGGCGAAATTCTTACTTCTTTCTTCTTACAAGCTCAGGGGAGGGCGTGTGTCTCTTATATAGTTATTCTATTGGGGTGTTTGTTGACTTTTTGTTCTGAGAATTATTTGGTGTTGCGTCATTGTGAACGTGTGTTATGCGACCATATAAGGTGAGAAACGTGTATGGGGCTTTCTGCATCGTTGAGTCAGACGGTAGGAAGGAGAAGAGAAGTCAACCACATTAGTTTTTTTTGAATGCATGGTTTTATTGATTTCTCTTGAGTGGAGGTTTCGAGATTATGGTTGTCTGTGTGGAATGTGAGAAGAAGTTGCGTGTGTTCGAAGGGTATCGGCATCCTGCGCTGGGGTCGCGGTTTCTGGTGTGCGGGTCGTGTTTTGATAAGGTCACGGGTGACATGGAGCGGTGGAGCAGGTTTTGTCTGTCTTCGTCGCTGTTGAAGGGTGCGTCTTTGAAAGAGATTCAGGAGTCGTGGAATATGACGATTTCCCGGGAGCCTTTGTTGCAGCAGTGGTTTGAGAATCTGTGGGTGAAGGTCCGGGTTCAGGATCTTCAGCAGGTGCAGGAGAAAGGCAGTGGGGCCCGCCTTTTGTCCTGGGCGTTTCGGTAAATTTACCGTCCTGTGAAAGCACAGGGAGCGGTGCTGGCAGGTCTTAGACCAGGTGATCGTGGAGACCTACCATTTTCTGTCCATTGTTCTTCGTTCGACGTTTTCTTCTTCTTGGTTTGTATCTTTTTTTGTTTTTGTGAGATAGGTCTCGAGGCAGGATGGGCAGAGGGCGATGATCTCAAGTCCATTGGCATTAGTTATATGGTGGATGGTGATGTCATCGGCTTGAGTGATGCAGTTGCATCGGTTACAAATGTATTTCATGGTTGTTCACCTTATATCTCAAGGGCTTTGTTGTTCTTGACGTAAAAATCCATCATGTAGACGATCTGGCGGCTGTAGGGTCGTTTTTCTTCGTGGGCGATTTTTTTGAGGAGCGCGTTTTCTTTTGTCGTCACTGAGATGTTCATCCTGATTCTTTTTTCCATATGTTTACACAATGAAGTAATAATTATACACACTTATATGCTTTTGTACACCATCATATATAGGCGCCAACCCTTACTCTTCTTTTCCTAAGAAAAAATCCGATTCTATCAAGAAGGTGGTAATGCATGAGCATGGACAGTGAATTTTCAACCGTCGAAAAAAAGGGGAGCTGGAGAATTCGAAAACGACTCCTTTCAGAAGATGCAGACTATTACCGGACACGATTTGACAATTAGATGACCCTCAACGAAGGGAAGCATGAAGTGATAGATTGACGAAGGCAATGAGAGTAGCAATGATCGGTTGGGAATACCCGCCATTCACGGTGGGCGGCTTGGGGACCCACTGTTACGGATTGACCCGCAGTCTCGCCAATCGAGGCGTCAAAGTAGATTTCTATATGCCTCAGACCAGACACGGTTCGAAAAGCGATACCCCTAATTTGACGATTAAAGATATTGGGGAGACCACCGTTTTCCCCTATGATCGCCCGGAGGACCGGGAAATCGAGGGCGGGTTTTTCGATGCTGTTGCTCGCTACAATGCCTTGGTCGCCGCGAAGGTGAAAGGCAGGTATGACGTCATTCATTGCCATGACTGGCTGACGATTCAAGCCAGTATCGCGCTGAAGGAGCGTCGACATCTCCCCATGGTGCTCACCATTCATTCCACAGAGTACGATCGGAGCGGAGGGATCCATCCGAACCCTTGGTTCATCGATATCGAAAAACAGGGGATGGATAACGCTGACAGTATTATTGCGGTCAGTCAGTCGACGAAACGCATGATGGTTGAGAAATACGGGATACGGCCGGAGAAAATCCATGTGATTTATAATGGCGTGTACCCGATTGTTGAGGGTGAGAAGCAGAAGCTTGTCCTGTTTTTAGGTCGTTTGACGATTCAGAAGGGTGCTGATGTGTTCCTGCGTGCGGCGAAGAAGATTATTGACTTTGAGCCTGATGTTCGGTTTGTGGTCGCTGGCGCTGGTGATCTGCTTCCTGAGTTGATCGCCCAGGCGTGTGCGCTTGGCATCTCCAATCGAGTGATGTTCGCGGGTCATTTGACCGATAAAGAGATGAAGTATATCTACGGTGTAGCGAGTGTGTACGTGATGCCGTCGGTGAGCGAGCCGTTCGGTATTACGGCTTTGGAGGCGATGTCTGCGGGTACTCCGACGATTGCCTCGAGGACCGCGGGTGTGTGTGAGACGTTCTATCATTGTTTGAAGGTTGATTGTTGGGATTCAGATGAGATCGCGAACAAGGTCATTTCCTTGCTGCGGTACGAGTCGTTGCATGCGTCGCTTTCAGAGAACGGGAAGCGGGAGGTCGGACTGTTCAATTGGGATGGCGTGGCGGTGAAGACCCTGGCGGTGTATACGGATCTCACCGTGAAGCGGTTGCAGCAGCAGCTTGCGGAGCGGGAGCGGATCTACCAGCTGAACTCCTTGAGTGAGAGTTGTTGAAACGTCGGGTGTGATCGCCCGCATTTGTTTTACACAATTATGGCTTAATTTTACACACTTATATGCTTTTTTACACAATTGTTATAAAGGGTCATGGGTATACTAGTACTATCCGAAAACATCGGAAAGGACGGTGGTATATACGAAGACCAAAAGAATACAGAAAACAACCGTCAACCGGGTCCCTATTTCAGTACCTATGATTTAACGATTGTTTTTGGGAAGCAAAGAAAGTGAGATAACGAACAACATCAAGGACGATCGTATCGTCCACATCTCTTTTCTTGAAGGAGAATAATTACTATGGCTGACTGTGAAGAATGCAAGAAGAGATTAAGGATCCTCGAAGGGTATCGTCATCCTGCGCTCGGGCTACGATTCCCGGTCTGCGGAAAATGCTTTGATAAAGTAGATGCGGATATGGAGAGATGGGGCAAGTTTTGTCTTTCAGATTCGTTCACCCGGGAAACGACCCCGGGTGACATTCAAAAGGCGTGGAACACGGATTTATCCTGCGACCCGCCCTTACAGTCCTGGTTTCACCATCTCTGGAAAAAATTGGAATTGACCAGACTCTCAACTATGAACAAAAATCCGCTCTATCAGTAAACCCTTCTCTTTGTTTTCTTTGTATGGTCTTTTGTAGTATGTTTTTCTAGCGCCTTTTTACTGCGTAAGAATTTTTCGCATTGCGGGCATCTCGGCACCTTCTTTTCCTCCTATGAGACAGCGCTGTTCATTGATCTTTGACATTTCTCTTTTGATAATGGTCGACGTATTCATCTTCTTCTTCTTTTTCTTCGTCTTCTTCCTCGTCCAGTACTTCGTCTTGTGTTATTCGTTTATTTTCTTCTGTCTGTCCTCGTTCGCATTTTTCAGTATTTTTTTCCTTTTTAGTTTTCCGTTTTGTTCTCTCTTCAACGGATGTATTGTCTATATTCGTCATGTTTTCCTCCAAAAAACGATTGATGTAATCCTCTAATAGAGCAGACTATTATTAAATTATTTTCATTTCGGGGTCGCGTGGCAACAAATTATTTATAACTGGAGTCCTTATATGACTCTTGGAGGAAACGATGAAGACGATTACCGTGATGATTTCTGTATGTGTACTCCTTCTTTCCAGCCTGCTATCGGCTGCCTCGGGAACCATGCCAGATCGTTCGATACCCGTGCCTGTTCGCATGGGGACAATCCTGTATGTCGGTGGGAGCGGTCCGGGGAACTACACCAGGATTCAGGATGCCGTGGATAGCGCTTCAGCAGGGGACACGATCTATGTCTATGAGGGGTCGTACCCTGAGAGTGTGAAAGTGAACACGTCACTGGTGTTGCTGGCGGAGAACCAGCAGGCGATCATTGACGTGCGGTTCCTGTATGCCCCCGCCGTGGTCATCCTTGCGGACGCTGTCAGCGTCGAAGGTTTCACGATAATTGATTATCAGACGGAGTTGGGGAAGGCGTCCATTATGGTACTGGCTGACGACTGCCGGATTCTTGGAAATAGTATCTCCTCGTTGGGTACTGGAGACTCAGGCATCGGTCTTATCGGGGCTGAAGGTGCCTTTGTGAAGAATAATACCATCACTCATCAGACGTTCGGTGTCTCACTCGTCAACGCAAGTCACAATATCATCGCGAACGACACGATTATTGATGATGTTGAGGGGATGAGTTTGTTCGATTCGAATGACAATGTCGTGGAGAATTGTACGATTTCAAATGACGCCAACGGCGTCCTCCTCTCTGATTCGTGTCGGAATACGATACGAGGGAATACGATCTGGCGGTGTTCGTACGACGGTATCTCTCTGAATTACCTGTCCACCGGTTCCTTTGGCAACGTGATTACCGGCAACTCGTTCGTCGGGAACGGTCGTGATACGTCGTTCGTTGTGAAGACGGGGAGGAACACTTTTGATGGGAACTATTGGCATCGGTACCTAAACAGGCCGAAATTCATCGTTGGAGGTCGAATCGTCTATACTCTCCCCGGGGTCCCGTTCCATTTCCCTGGCCTGAATGTCGTTGTTCCGTGGGTCGCTGTGGACTGGCATCCTTTGAAGACGCCTGGGTGATGAGAACGGTTGTACGACAGGAGAGGGAAGAGCCGGAGTTCTTGGAAAAGAGTATGATACTTACTTGGTTTTTTGAGTGATTCCTTTGGGGGAAAGGTATCTTTAAATATTTTTTATCACTTCTTGCCTCATGCTTCTCATCCTGGCGGGTGTTGTCGTTCTTATTGTTCTCGTCGCACTCTTCGTCTTGCTCGTTCTTATCTATAATAGATTCCAAGTCCTGAGGAACGGTGCGGATGCGGGACTGAGTCAGATCGCCGTGGCTCTCAAGAAGCGTTTTGATATGATTTCCCAGTTGGTTGAAGTCGTCAAGAGTTACGTGAAGTTTGAACGTGAAGTCTTTGAGAAGGTCGCGGAGATCCGCAGTGTTATTCAACGGCCGGAGACGCTGGAGACTGTGACGCAGGTTCATCAGGGGTCTCAAGGGCTCCTTGACCGGGTCGCGGTCGTCGTCGAAGGGTATCCGAACTTGAAAGCCTCGGAGAACGTCACCAGTTTGATGCATGCGATCACTGAGGTGGAAGACGAGGTCGCCAGGTTGCGGATGACCTATAACAACATCGTGCAAGACTACAATACTAGGTCGGAGACGTTCCCGTCCCGTCTCGTTGCGCGATTGTTCTCTTTTAAAAAACTTGGGTATTTGGAGTTTGATCAAGAGTCGCAGCAGAAGCCGGATGCGAGGTTGAACCAGTGAAAGAATCCCTCCAAGTCACCATCGTCATCCTCGTCGTCCTTGTTCTTGCCGGCATCGGGACGCTCCTGGTGACCGCGCTGTCAAACGTCGACGGGGATTTAGTCGTCGACCACTACACCGCGCACCTCGCCACCGACGGCACGTTTCAAGAGACCTACGACTACAACGTCAAGACCAACGGTCGATACACGATGCTGTATCGGTACTGGGAAGAACCGGTCACGTACCTGACGCCCCTGGGTTCGACCTACATTGAAGTCACCAGCGTCCACAGCCCCTATTACTCTTACGTCAAAGACTATGCAGGCACCGTCTGGCTCAGCTCGTATCCAGACATCTCCACTAAAGCCTACGACAACGAAATCGGGTTCTACAACCCGGACTACTTCCAAGCCGGACACTACACACTGCAAATCAACTACACCCTTGTACCACCCGTCGAGACAGACGGCCACTACTATCATTTGAACCTGAAACTTGCGTCGCGCCACGTCACATACAAGGACATCGAGATTTCCATCGATGACCCCAACAACGACATCGTACACCTCTACACGCATCCGCAGATGACTGTGACGCAAACCACTGGCGGCTATACCATTAGTGGATCCAGCCCTGCAAACACTCTCCTCGAAATTGAGGTCCTATCGCGCAACATAACGTACGGGTATCACACGACGGTCGCCGACGTCTACCAGAAGACCGTGTCCGCCAACGACGCGTACACATCCACGACCAACTTCGTCAATACTCTGAATACCGTCCTCTTCTCACTCGTCATCGGATTCTTCCTCATCGTCATCATCGTCTACACCACCACTGGCCGCGAGAAACGATTCGTCGTCCCGGACTATTTGAACGTGATGCCGTCGAAACGGAAACCATGGCGGGTGAACCTTGTCTTTGTGAAAAGTGCTGAGGATTTCAACCCCAACGGCTTCTACGCCACCCTCCTCGATTTGCACCAACGCAAGATCATCACCATTGAGTCTGAGGACGAGAAGAACATCGTCATCCGCATCAACCAGCCGAACGCGTTAGATTTAGATGAGTACGAAAAGCGGGTGATGGAGTTCCTGACGCATTGGGCACATGATAACACGTTCTCCACCGTGATGTTCGAAGAGACTGTGAAGGCGATGAAAGGCTCACTGCGATTATTACCAGCCCAGCAGGATTTGCATTATTTGCTACGGTCTGCGGACAGGAGCGTCTCCCGGGAATTCATCAAAAGCGGGCGGAAGATCCCAGCAATCCTCGCTGGAGTGGGTGCTGTCTTGTTCTTCATTTCAATCGTCTTGTTTGGGACTTTCGGCAACGTGTACCCGATGACAGGGACAGCGTGTGCGTACTCGCTTGTATTTATCCTTCAAGCTCTTGTGATGACGGCTGCGCCGCCGGAGTTGTTTGGACAGTGGAAGGACGAGTATTATAAGGAGAAACAGGAGTGGGAGTCGTTCCGGAAATTCCTCCTGGACATGGCGCATTTGGAGCAGTATAAACTGCAAGACCTCAGCGTGTGGAAGGAATGGCTGGTATACGGGACGACGCTGGGTGTCGGCACAGAACTCGTCAAAGAGATGAAACACCTCAACATCCACGTGCCGGAAGCTACGTTTGTACCTGCGATGCACACGTCGTTTATTGGTATTAACGCCGCGGTGTGGGCGTCCATGTCGTCCGGCGGTCACGGTGGTGGAGGCTTTGGTGGCGGAGGTTTCGGCGGCGGTGGCGGGTTCGGCGGTGGCGGAGCCGGAGGACGATAAACCTACTCCTTATAGATTCGGCCTACGTTTTAAATACTATCGTCATCAGGAAATCTTAAGAAAAGTTTAAAATCAGGGACCTCGCTTGATTATCTTGGAGGAATATACGAATGATGAAGGGCGGGGTTTTGGTTGTGCTTGGTTTTTTGTTCTTGGGTAGCATGCTTCCTGCCGTCTCATGCCAGACTGTTCAGCCTGCGTTAGTATTTGTGAGTGTGACCTGGTATGTTGGCGGTCCAGCGCAAACGCCATACACTCCCCTGTAACACCAAAGAAATTTTCGGCAGATGAACGTCGTGAAACAATCACAGGTGAGAATCGTGACATGACGTGTGAATTAGGTTAAGGGGTGAATCATATAAATTAAACTTGTTCACTTTTCAGTGAGAGGACACACAATGTTTGCCCTTAAATCATGGATAATAATATATAATTGAACCATAGTATATGGTTATTGCATCTGGGAAGAGGACTATGAGGGCTGTTCTGCGTGGCGTAGGGGTACCGTTCTTTTTGGTGTTGCTTGTCGTTGATGCCTGTTCCTGCATTCCCCCATGTCAGGGTGCTAATGCGTCGGTTGTCGTCAAGACCGCAGGGTGTTGTAACGGTTACACGCTGATTGATAGTATGTATCTGTATCCGACGTTAATCGATATGAACGGGACGGTGATTCATCAATGGAAATCGCATACTCCGATTCCTGCTAAATTGCTTCCGGGTGGGTTTCTGCTCACGAGCTATAAGTACAGGTTTTTCGGGTATGCCAACGGGGACGATAGCGCGTTGGAAGAGATGGATTGGAACGGGACGGTCGTATGGAACTACAGTGGATGGGAGGACGGGCGGGCGCGGCAGCACCATGATTTCGAACGGGAAGGAAACCCCGTCGGGTATTACGCTCCCGGCCAGGATTTCGTGCCACAGGGAACAACGTTGGTCTTGGCGCATTTCAACGTCACCAATACCAGTATCAGTAGTCGGCCGTTGTTGGATGAGGCGATTTATGAGGTGAATTGGAATGGGACGCGCACGGGGTTTGAGTGGCACGCCTCAGAGCATTTTAACCAGATGGGTTTTGATGCGAAGGCTAAGCATGGGATTTACGTCAATCCAGGCATCCTGGGTGATGGCGACTGGTTGCACATGAACTCCATGTCGCTGCTGGGTGAGAACAAATGGTACTCGATGGACCCGGTCAAGTACGCGTGTTTCAACCCAGAGAACATTATTGTGAGTTCTCGGAATGCGAACTTTATTGCGATAATTAGTCGTCAGACGGGGGATATCGTCTGGAGGGTGGGGCCGGATTATTCGAAGGATAGGGAGGCTGGACGTAAACTGGGTCAGATCATCGGTTTGCATCACGCGCATATGATTCCCAAGGGCCTTCCGGGTGAGGGAGATATTTTGCTTCTTGATAACGGTGGTCTTGCGGGGTACGGGTATTTCGGGATGCCGAACCGGTTCCGGCTGTATTCTCGCGTCATTGAATTCAACCCGGTGACCCTTGATATCGTCTGGCAGTACTCCGATATTCGTCTCGGATGGGTAATCCCGCGCAGTGGCGAGGACCACCGGTTTTTCAGTTACTATATCGGGTCTGCACAACGCCTACCCAACGGCAACACGCTGATTGATGAAGGGACGAACGGACGGGTGTTTGAGGTGACGAACACGTCGAAAATCGTGTGGGAATATATGACGCCGCTGCGTGTCCCGGAGATCTATCGGGCGTACCGCATTCCGCCGGAATGGGTCCCGGGGAACCCGTCGGGGTACGCGTTCTGGGGTAAGAACGACAGTTCGTAACACAATGGTTCTTTGTTGTTCAAATGACGAAAATGAACCCCCTTGTTTTCGTCATATTATATAACAAATAATCTTCTAGTGGAATCCCTAAGGTAATTCTTGATATCTAAGTTTTCGTTATATTGTATAACGAAATAAAGTAACTAGAGTTTTTTCATTATATCATATCCAATAGGTTACAATTTAGAGTGTATTAAATGCTCTAGGAGATATCGTAGGGTGTCTGCGCTGGGTGCAAGTCGAGGTCGAATTGATACAATATAGCTCTTCGGCCAGGAATAATTTTAGGGAGCGTTCGTGGCTTGTCCCAGTAGTTTCCGTTCCAGGTGATTGCTTTTCTTGAGCATCCGTTGAAATATTCGCCCTTGAAATTGTCAATGAAATTGTTCTGGCGGACTTCGATGGATGATGAAATTTCGATGTAGACAGGTTCCAACGAGGGGTACATGTACCCGCCGATGTTCTTTTCAAACGAATTGTGCAGAATAGTAATGTCCGTGTCGTTGACGACAAAGAGGCTGACGTAGCTGTTCTTCGTGAACAGTGTATTTTGGAAAGTACAATGCGAACTCTGGGAGACCTGGATCCCGTAGCCGCCGTTGGAGAAATTGCAGTGGGTCACATTGATGACTTGTGAATAGCAGATGAAGAGTCGGACGTATTTGTTGGGACGTCCCGAAACGTTTTCGAGTTGGCAGTGGTCGCAGGCGAAGAGGTGGATTTCGATATCGGTTTGATTGCAGATTTTTATGTTGCCGCAGCTGATGAGAATGAGCTGCCCGATAGGATAGTCAAAGACCTTCCCAGATGCTTGTTCGAGGTAGATGAGTGGTTTTCCGTTGACGGTGTTATTGATAATCCGGTTTGCGGAGGCATATTGGGTATAGAGGGTATCGTTGATGAACGTGTTGTTCGTGATATCGTTATTGGTTGCTCCACCGGTCAATAGGAATCCAAGGACCATTGAATAATTGGCGTTGTTTTTCAAAGTGTTCGCATTAATGGAATTTTGACTGGACATAGAGAGCAAGATACTGCAAAACCAGTTACCGGTCACATAGTTTGATTGTATTGTATTGTGGTTAGATTCTCCGATGAGTAATCCGCCATAGCATGTATCAATCACATTATTCGTAATGATGTTATCGTTGGAATATTCAAGGTAGATGCCGACTTCGTAGCAACCCTTGAGATTGTTGTCTGAAATGGTACACTCTTTTGAGTGTGTGAGCCTAATGCCGATGTATGCATTGGAGATGTCACAGTCTATGATCGTGATGTTTGTGCATCGGATGAGCACGATTTGTGCGGCGTCCGTAATGACAGTATTGGACTGATTTTCGAGGACGACTAACGGTTTACCATCGATGGTGTTGGTTCGGAACACGTTATTGTTCGATGTTGAGATTTCGATGCCTTCTTTTTCGAATGTGTTGTTCTCGATGATATTATTATTGACTCCCTCCAGGGCGAGGCCTGCGCAGATATTGTCTTTGAAGGTATTATCAGAAATACTATTGTAAGCCGTCGCACTATTGGGACTGAATAGAAGAACTCCACAAATGCCGTTCATGAAGATATTATCTGTGATAACGCAATATTTCCCTCCTTGAATCCAGACGCCGCAGTCTCCAAATTCCTGTATTAAAGCAGATGATGGGTAGTTGCGTTTTAACGTGAATCCGCTGACTTTGACGTTATCGGTTTCAATTAAGATGACCGGCCTGTTTGCCAGGTGTTCTCCCTTGGTGCTGATGATGGTCGTTTCGGGGTTTTCCCCTTGAAGACAGATGGATTTGTTGATTTCTAACGATGGCCATACATGGTATGATCCAGAGTAGACGAAAATGGTGTCGCCGTCAGTTGCCACTTTCAAGGCTGTTTGGATGGTACTGAAGTTTCCAAGCCCTTTGCCTCCAACACGCAACGTTTTTCCAGAATAGTAAGCTTGCTGGTGTCTCTCCGGTTGTAGGTCGTTGATTGGTTGAGTGATTTCTTCTTGTGGTGAGGGCGAGGTCCATTGTCGATAGCAATTGAAGGTCTTCGAATGGTTGTTTTCTGATCTCTTGTCAAGATCTTGGACTTGATATCGGAGGTGGTTTTCAGTAGCAGATTGTGTCAATGGGAAAGCAGTTCCAAGAAGTAAGAGCATGACTGCAATTGCGATAAATTTCATCCTCATGGAGAATATCCCTTACAAAGAATCGTTTTTTGTCCTATTAATGGTTTCTTTTCTCTTTAAATAGAAAAAGCTACTTAGAAGGATGAATTCCCATTTTCACATAGTGGAATTGCTA
>Ga0209777_10007055_pt1 | contig 12552 bp, 12 predicted proteins | sample FrelakmetHBP12HB_FD_187147 | JGI IMG/M metagenome (GOLD analysis project Ga0209777, IMG submission 187147) | Freshwater lake sediment microbial communities from the University of Notre Dame, USA, for methane emissions studies -HBP12 HB (SPAdes)... | ecosystem: Environmental > Aquatic >... | reverse complement strand
GGCCTTTGTCCCCTCGATGGTTTTTCCTGGTGAACATCGGGCAAAACGGAATTTCGCTGACTGGCAGGCCTTTTGGACAAAGGAGCGTGTCAACCGCCTCCGGCAGGCAGTCAAATCCCTTTCGCCTCAATTGGGTTTTACTCCGCGGGCCTTTGACTCTTTCTTCGCGGCCGTTGAGGAAAAGACGTTCCGTGTACCCGGGATCACACCGACTTTTTTCCCCCTTCTCAGCATCGATAATCGCCCTGGAAGAGGCTGGACGCAATACTCTATGCTCCAACCAGGCGCTGCCTATCAAAGTGCTGCCTTTTACAAAAGCGTTGCCAAAAAGGACCTTGCGAAGGTCTTCGACCCTGTCTTGTTTAGTGATCGACTGGGAGAGATGATCCTGAACGGCTTTATCTGGGTGGCCATAATCGTGGGGGTGATGACCTTCCTTGTGGCTCTCCTATACCTCTTTCACTGGCGTTTGACCCTAATCGCCCTGGTGCCGACGCTATTCTCCCTCATTTGTACAATCGGGACCCTCCGTCTCCTAAGGCAGCCTCTCGGGATACCCGTCATCATGGTCGCGGCAGTTGTCGTCGGAATGGGAACAGATTATGCCCTATATCTCGTCCGGGCCTATCAACGGTATATGGATGAGCATCACCCATCTGTGGGTCTGATCCGCCTGTCGGTATTTTTGTCCTTTGCAACGACCTTCATCGGTTTCGGGGTCCTTGCCCTCTCCGGCCATACCCTGCTCAAGGCCGCCGGAATGGCCCTGGCCCTTGGTATCGGCTATTCCTACTTGGGAACAGTCGCCTTCGTTCCGCCTTTCTTAAAAAGGATCCTCGCCCCTACGACGTTTAGTAATACGCCTGTAATACCGGGCTCGAAACAACACTTCAAGCGGGCTATCCGCCCATACAGGCACCTGGAGCCTTACCCCCGCCTCTTCGCCCGCTTCAAGATCCGCACGGACCCGATGTTTTCCCGCCTTGCCGATTTTGTGAGGCCGGGGTGGAAGGTGATCGATGTGGGCTGCGGCTATGGGGTCGCTGAAACCTGGCTCCTGGCCATTTATCCTGACCTGAGATTTCTGGCCTGTGAACCCGATGAAGAGCGGGCGAGGGTTGCAGCCAGAGTCCTTGGGGAAAGAGGAAAGGTCCTCCAATGTAAGGCAATGAACCTACCTTTGGAGAATGAAAGGGCGGATGGAGTCCTCCTCCTGGATGTTCTTCACTATCTCTCAGACCAGGAATTTATGGAATTCCTTAATCGGGTTAGGGCAGTGCTTTCTGCGGAAGGGAAGCTGATTATCCGCCTAACCATTCCAGGGGAGGAGTTCCGTCTTTTCCGCTTTGTCGAGGTAACGAAACTGAGATTCAAGGGAGTGGGACATTATTTTAGGGAAGTAGAGCAAAACGTCCGAATCCTCGAAGAAGCAGGTTATAAGGTGGAACTCGTTGAACCCACAGCACCCGGAAGAGAGGATACCTGGTTTATTGCCCATGTCGGCGGTAAAGTGTCCTAAGCAAGTCTTACCTTAATTCAAAGACAAGGGCAAAAATAAAAAATATGGGGTAAAAAGCCATGGATATAGTTAAAGCAGATCATAATGTTAATGAGGGTCTTTTGAATACTCCTGGTAATTTAAAAAGGACAAAACAACTTTTTTCTTTTTTTATCTTCTCCGTGATCCTGGTTTTTTCCATTCCGGGACCAACTTATTGTAAACAGCTTCCTCTCTGGGAAGCCGGTTTCGGAGGCGCTTTTTTATATATGCCCGATTATCGGGGTTCCGATGAATCCAGGGCTTACGCTTTGCCTTTTCCTTACGTGACTTACCGTGGTGAGATATTTAAGATTGATCGGGAAAGTATTACCGGTCTCCTGTTCAAGACCAATCGAATGAAATTGGTCTTTAGCCCTTATGGATCTGTCCCTGTTGACAGTTCCAAGAACAAAGCCCGCCAAGGCATGCCCAACTTGGATCCCACCTTTGAAATAGGACCTTCTTTGGAGATAATTATGTTCGAAGACAAGGAAAGGGGTTATAATGTAACTTTTAATTTGCCCGTAAGAGCCGTCTTTCCCACCGATTTTCTCCATTTAATTCACCAGGGTTGGACTTTCAGTCCACGCCTAAATATTGACTGGTTTGAAAGAGGGCCGAGAAGAGGTTGGAATTTTGGCATGGCCATCGGATCTGTTTTTGGGGATCAAACCTTTCATGATTATTACTATCGGGTAGATAAGGTATATGCCACCGCCGATCGGCCAGCCTATTCACCCCAGGGAGGATACAGCGGCCTGCAACTGTCCGCTTCCCTCGGTAAATATTTTAACAAGCTGTGGATGGGCCTATTTGCTCGGGCTGATTTTTTAAATGACTCCGTTTTCTCCGACAGCCCATTAGTCAAAACAAAGACATCTATCCTGGCTGGTTTTGCTATCTCCTATTTCTTCTGGGAATCTAAAACATTGGTGGAATCAGAAAAATAATAGATTTCTTTAAGACAATAATTCTTCAAGAAGATTTACCCAGACAGGTGGTGTAAAAATCTCGTGCTTGACGATAACACCTACAACTACGTTTCGGTAGCATTAGTTTGGATTAGCGATTTCCGTTTGAATTCTTCGGGCCGCTCAAGCACGTCAAGTAAAAAAGCGTTGTTTCGTAATAGTTTTCTATTTTACGATTTTAGTGTTTTTTGTTGTAGTGGTAGGTTCTGTTGCCATTGCAACGGAGCAGGTATCCCCATATGGGACACTTTTGGGAAAAACTTTTCTATATTTTCATCTATCACGAAATCTTTCCTTTTTGTCGAGGGTCGCTTCGGCGTTTTCTTCTTGCTTGCGGTTTTCATTTTAACTCCTTACTATAACTCTACAGGAATTTCTGCATGTAAGCTATCATCTGATCCTTTAAATCTGTATTGGATAAAACTTCCTCAAGCATATCAGCATCTTGGTCTTCTATTAAAACGGGATACTTAAAAGACGTGAAGAACGCAACTAACTTAGTTTTAGCTCCTTTATTATCGTCAAGATCAGATTCAATTTTTGCGTAAAGCTCCTTGCGTACTGGTAATCCTTGATTCACTTCCTGCAAAATGTGAGAATATGTTTTTGCGCTCTGATTATTCTTTGCCATAATATTTACTCCACCTCGCCTCTGCGGCTTTTTGTGCTATGTCTGATCTTTGATCGGGTGTAAGTTTTTCGGCTCTTACTTTGCCACCTTTCAGCCCCCCAAATTTTTCAGACATGGACCTAAAATAATTTTAAATGAAAGAAAAAGAGCTTGACAGATTTGTATATAAGAAGTATTTAATTTGTATATTATTAGAATAATTCTAGAATAAAGAGAGATAATGTCAACGAATATGCAGAAAGAAATCCTTTCAAAACAAGCCTATAGCTTTATAAGGAAAAGAATTGTTGAAGGAGTCTATTCGGCCGGAGAACCGATTCTGGAATCCTTCCTAACCAATGAATTGGGTTTTAGTAGAACTCCTATCCGAGAGGCATTGAAACTTTTAGAGAAAGAGAACTTGGTAACCTTGCATCCTAGAAGGGGAGCATTCATAACATCGGTACCGTTGAGGAGAATTCGCGAGATTTTTCAGATAAGAGAACTCATCGAGGGCGAGATCGGCCGACAGGTGGCAACCTCTATTTCCGAACAGGACTTGGCTTATATTGAAAAAAAACTGTTATCGATAAAGGAAAGGCTTAATGAGCAAAGAGAAACAGATAAGATAGAGGCTGTCAAGATGGGCCGAGAACTACATGATCTACTTTTTAAAACTTTTGGAAACCAAACTTTAATAGATTTCGTGGAAAGTTTGGGATTGGATGTGGTGAGGGGATGCGATTTTGCAAGCAAAGAATCCGAGAACTTAATTTTATTTTTAGATCAGCATTTAGAAATCATCGACGCCTTAAAAAATCGAGATGGGGACCGAGTGAAACAGCTGCTTAACGAGCATATAGTGAAAGCGAAGGATTCAATTTTATATTAAATAAAAGGAGGATAGTGATGGGACTGTATAACTTAGATTGGGGAAGTTTAAGAAAGTGGAGAATCGATCGACTAACTAGCCAAATGGAAAGAGGAGGAATCGATGCTCTATTGTTGCATGGGTACTTGAATGTGAAGTATGTCACTGATCAGCAAATGCGGGAAGGCCATGCATATGGAGAAGCACAGGACTATGTTCTTTTGTTGCCAAATGGCGAATATGTATTCTTCTCTAACCCTTTTTTCAGACTGGAAACGCGAGAGTACTGTCCCTGGATAAAACGCATCGAAGATCCTGACAAGATTTTTAAAATTATTGAGGAATTTAAACTTGAGAAGGCAAAGGTAAGCCTTGACCCTCTTCTCTCTTACCAATTGGTCGATGAAATTAGAAAAAAATATCCTTCTATGAAGCTTTCTGATGCCCAGGAGTATGTCGATGAAGCAAAAGCAATTAAATCCCCCGAGGAACTCATGGTCATACGAGAGGCAGCGATGATCGCCGAAGTCGGAATGGCGGCCGGGTTGGCAGCCGTTGAAGCAGGAATACCTGAATACAAAATCGCCCAGGCTTGTGAATCGGCTGTGTGGGGGGAAGGAGCCTTTCCCTTTAACTCTTATGTCGCCTCTGGATTCAATACGGCTATCACGGCGGAAGATATTTTCCAGAAGCGTATTCGAAAAGGTGATCTTGTTTATATTGATACGGGCTGTGTATTTGGAGGCTATGTTATCGAATTTTCCCGAACAACCGTGTGTGGTAGGCCTTCAGATAAGCAGAAAAAGATCTACAAGGCAGTTTATGATGCGCTACAAGAATCTTTTAAGGCTCTTAAGCCAGGTGTTTCTACATTTAGAATCAAAAAAATTCAGGATCAAGTGCTGGGTGATACAGGTTATCCCCGGGTAGAGACTTCCTCTGTCCATTCGATAGGAATTGGTTATCACGAATGGCCCAGCGGCTATCTAAAAGAAAATGATTGGAGGTATTGGGAGGCAGAAGATGTCGAGCTTCGTACAGGGATGGTTGTTAATTTGCAGCCCGCAATTTATACACAGGATCCGGAAATTGGCGGAGCTAGACTGGAAGATACCATTGAAATTACTGAAGATGGAGCACGTGTGTTAACAAAAACGCCGTATTGTAATGAGTTGCTTTCTTGAAAAGGCGAATAGAAACATTATAGCAACTTAAAAACCTTATCCTATAGGTGGATAGGAAACAATCCCGATTGAAATTTACAAGGAGATAGAAAGAAGATGAAAAATATTCGTAGCAATTTGGCAGAGATCGAATGGATTCCCCATCCGGTAGCCAAAGGGGTAACCATAAAGTCTCTTATCACAAAGAAGGATAATGGTACTGATGTAAGCTGTATTCTAGTTCGGATTCCAAAGGGTGTGGACGTGCCTGAGCATGTTCATGAAGAACAGGATGATATTCTTTATCCGCTTAACGGCAGAGCGATCATGACGGTTGATGGTGGTGGTTCTTTCCCCTTAGAGCCAGGATGTATTGTGCGAGTACCCAAGGGGACGAAGCATAAGATAGAAAACGTCAGTGAGGAGCTGCTACTCTATGATGTTTTTTGGCCAGCCTTGATGTGACAATAACAGAATTCTATTGGTCCAATTGGCTTATGAGATGAGCTTCTTTGCTAAGTCTATATAAGCCAAGGAGTTGAAATGGATAAAACCCAACTTAAAAAAAGAGTTCTGAAGTCACTAAACGAAAATCAAAAAACTTTAATAGAAGTCTGTGACAAGCTGTGGAGGACACCGGAGTTGGCAATGCAGGAATCCGGTACTTCCAGAATTCTTCGTGACTGGCTGGATAGAGAAGGGTTTCATGTCGAGACCGGGATATCTGACATGAGGAATGCTTTTCTTGCTGAGTTCGCGCAGGGTTCCAATGCACCGGTAATTGCATTTCTAACTGACCTTGACGCTGTACCAGGGGTTTCAAATAAAGTGGTTCCACGACGCAAACCAATTGTCGAAGGAGGCCCTGGGCACGGCTGTGGCCACCCTCAGATCAATGCCGGGAATGTCGGCGCAGCAATTGCTGTAAAGAATGAAATGGAGAGAATGGGGCTTGATGGTACGATAAGGGTTTATGGCGCTGGAGCAGAAGAACTATTAATCGCTAAAGTTTTTATGGCCCGAGATGGTCTATTTGATGATTGTGATGTAATCCTTACATCCCATCCTACTTCCATGAATGCGGCGAATTCAAATACATGTTGTGCACTTCTTTCAACAGAATTCACTTTTTTTGGTCAAAGCTGCCTAACCGCAAAGAACCCGGAGGCAGGAAGAAGCGCTCTGGATGCTGCCCAATTAGCTGCTATTGCCGTCAGTATGAGGAAGAGCTATATGGCCAGAGGCACTGTAGTAGAATACGTGATTCCCGATGGTGGCTCTCAGCCAAATACAGTTCCAGATGTCTCAAAGGTGTGGTTCATGGTTCGACACCAGAATGAATCTTGGGTTAAGGATGCATACCAAAAGATACTGAATGCTGTGAAAGGTGCCGCAATTGCCACAGGTACAACATCTAAGGAAAATTTTCTTACATTTTGCTATGGATATTTACCAAATGAACGATTGGGCAGGCTGATTTATAATAACGCCAAAATAGTCGGCCCTCCCACTTTCACGGACGATGAAAAACGATTTGCAAATGAAATTCGGAAGAATTACGGACTTGAGGAAATTGCGGAGCCAATTCATGAAGGCCTCGAATTTCTTAAGGATGGCCTTGATATGTATGCTCAGGACGGCGGAGATGCGAGCCGAATTGCACCCTTGGCCAGTGTTAATTGTGCTTTCCCAAAGGATATTACAGTCCACGGATGGGGGACCACTGCAATCTCAGGCAGTTCCATAGGACAAAAGGGAATGATGTTTTGCGCTAAGACATTAGCAGCAACCGCCGCCGATATCTTGACAAAGCCGGAAGTACTGGTAGAAATTAAAAAAGAATTTAATTTTCGGACAAATGATCGAAAATATGAATGCCTTGTTCCTCAAGACATCAAACCAATCTCTGAAGATTTTATGAAATACCACGTAAAAACACGTTGGTAGCATCAAGGCCTATGACACCTGGATAACCCAATCCTATGGAGGGATAAAAAGATGGAAGAATTTGATGTAATAAAGACCGATGTATTGATAGTTGGCGGAGGTGCGGCAGGAGCACGTGCTGCCATTGAAGCTGACGTTGCAGGTGCAGAGGTCCTTCTTGTGAGCAAAGGACCTATAGCGCGATCAGGCCTGACACCACTTGCCTATCCTTGTCTGCAAGCGGCTGTTGGATCTATGGATTCTAGGGACAACCCGGATATTCATTATCAGGATATAGTCAGAGAAGGGAAAGGCCTTTCCGACATGAGTTTGGCACGCGTCTTGGCCGATGAAGCGGTTTTTAGATTTCGTGATTTGGAAAGATTTGGGGTGAGATTTGAAACCGAGCAGGGAAAGGTATTTCAGGCTCATTTCCCTGGACAAACATATCCAAGGAATCTCTTAATCGTCGGGGGGGGATTCGGGCTGATTAGTGGTTTAAAAAATGAACTCCGAAAGCATCCACGCAGCAAGATCTTCGAGGATTTCTGTGTTTCTAAGTTGTTGATAGATAATGGAGAAATAGTAGGGGTGTTTGGGCTTAACCTCCGAGATGGAAAATTCTATGCTTTTGAGGCAAAAGCCGTCGTATTAGCTGGCGGTGGATACGAGGCACTCTGGGATAATAATGATGGTTCACAAGATTCTACAGGAGATTGTATGTCGCTGGCATTCGAGGCCGGAGCCGATATTATAGACCTGGAAATGATCCAGTATTACCCTGGTGTTTTTGCCTACCCTGGTTCGCTAAAAGGAGTAGATATACAATACGAGACATTTCTGGGAAAGCAATACTTTGATTTCAAGTTAGTGAACAGGAACGGGGAAGAGTTTTTGAAAGGTCCCTTGCCGGGACGCGATGTTTTGACGAGGATGATGTTCAATGAGATTGAACAGGGGCGAGGAACAGAACACAATGCCATTTATGTTGACCCCAAAAAATCATCAAAAAGTCCGGAGGAGATAGATCGATTAGTTAAACAGTTTGTCGAAGGTCCTGATAAGTTATGGAGGAAAATGGGTATCAATATTCGAAAGGATCGGTTTGAGTTATGTCCTGGCGTTCATTATACGCTGGGGGGGATTCGTATAGATGATCAAACGAATAGCTCAGTAAATGGATTATTTGCCGCTGGAGAGACCTCCAGTAACACGCATGGGGCAAATCGAATCGGTGGGAATTCCTTGGCCGAAACACAGGTGTTTGGAGCGCGAGCAGGGAAATACGCTGCCCTTCATGCAAAGGGACATAGCGGTTGGGGGAAGCTTCCAGAAGGACAAGTCCGCGAGGAAATGTCACGGTTGAGCAGCCTCCGGGAAAAGAAAAAAGATGGCCTGCGTCCCTTAAAGATACGCAATGAATTACGGAGGGTTATGGATCAATTTGTTGGTCCGAATCGGAATGAAGAAGGTCTAAAGATAGCACTCAATAAAATTCTGGACTTGAAAAAGAATGCTTTGCCAAAGGTGCAAGTAGGGGGTGGTCGAATTTTCAATACAGATTGGTGCATGGCAATCGAGATCAACAAAGCTCTGGATCTGGCGGAACTTATCATTCGATCAGCAATGCTTAGAAAAGAGTCACGAGGGAATCATTATCGTTCAGATTTTCCTCAAACATTGTCAGATCCTGTTCATACATTGGTTAAAAGGCATTCTAATGGAATCACTGTAGACTATGCACAGGTCAGCAGACTCAATTGATGATTAAGGAAGGTGGAAATGATGGAAAATTTTATTCATGCGAAAATTGTAAGATATTCTCCAGATGACATCGAAAAGCGAATAGATAAATTTGAAGTTCCTTATTTCGCTGGAATGACCTTCCAGGTACTCCTTCGTTATATTTATGAAAATCTCGATCCCACCCTTGCCTTTAGGGATTACCGATGTGGTAGAGGGGTCTGCAACACTTGCCGGATTAAAGTCAACGGCAAAATTATTAAATCTTGTGAGACACCAGTCGAACTTGATAAGGAGGTCGTTCTGGAGCCGGCCAATAACAATATTATTAGAGATCTGGTGATTTGTTACGATTAATCTATAAGACGATAAAACATATGAATCTGAAAGGAGAAGACTATGAAACGAGTTACATGGGGAATCATTTTCGTGGTGGCAGTCATTTTTTGTTTCATTACGGTCCAGAGCGTTTTTGCTCAGACCAAGAAGGGGCCCATCAAGATCGGCGTGGTGGCCGAAAAGACAGGCGGCCAGGCGGCCTATGGGTATTCCCATGAGAAGACCATAAAAGCGGCAGCGGCCAGGATCAACAAGACTGGCGGCATTGCCGGTCGTCAGATTAAAATCTTTGTAGAAGACACGGAGAGCAAGCCTCCTGTGGGGGCTTTGAAATTTAGAAAACTGGTTGAGACCTACGGGGTGGATTTCGTTTTAGACTCCAACAATTCGGGAGTGGCCGTGGCCTGTGCCCCCATTGCCAAGGAACTGAAAACGCCCTATTTCCCCTCCTCCTCGGCCACGGAACTTTCTGGCGATAAAGGAAATCGCTATGTGTTTCCGTCCTGCCCCCTGGTTCGGGGCGAGGCCAAAGGGGCGGCCAAATATGCGATTAAGCACATCGGGAAAAAATGGGTGACCGTGGTGGCCAACTATGCCTGGGGTTGGTCGTGCGAAGAGGATTTTAAGAAATACTTCACCGAGGAAGGCGGGACCGTTCTGGCCACCATCAGGGTTCCTATGGGCACCAGTGACTGGCTGCCCTATTTGAAAGGCAAGATACCGAAAGAGGCCGAAGGGGTCTTTTTTGCCAATTGGGGCTCGGATTTTCTCTCTTTCATCAGGGATCTTTATGCCGTCCGTCCGGACATCAAAAAATTCGGGGCCAACTATGCCCTCGCGGGCCAGGACATCAAGAAACTCGGGCCGGAGGCCGAGGGATTATATTGCCTCACCCCCTATCCCACCCGTCTTGAAGGCCTAAACACAAAGAGCAATATAGCCTTCCGTAAATTAATCAATATCGATGCCGAAGGTAAGGAGGGTGGCACCGGTACACCGTTTGTGCTGGCCTATAACTGGGCCATGTGGGAGGCCATGTATACGTTAAAAGCCGGGATAGAAAAGAGCGGCTGGCAGGGCAAGGAAGACACGCCGAAGTTGATCAAGGCCCTGGAAGGGATGCAATTTAAGGAAAGCATTGAATTCCCCCAGGGCGATAATCAGATCAGGGCCGAAGATCACCAGCGGGCCATTGCCGGGTTGTACGTGGAGCAGGTGGTCAAGGGGGAGCTTAAAGTGGCCGGAAAGATTCCGGGTGAAGACATGGTCTATCCACCGCTGGTGGACTACTCCAAGGAAGGATTTTAGGAGATAGGTCCCATTCGTTCGGAGGTGTCTTGCTTTGCCTGAATGGCTGACAACCGTTTTGTTTCTCCTGGTCAATGGGCTGGTATGGGGGCTGATCATCGCCCTCATCGCCGTGGGACTTTCTCTTATTTTCGGTGTCATGGGGATTGTCAATATGGCCCATGGGGACATCTATATGATCGGTGCGGTGATCGCCCTTACCCTGTTCCCTTACCTCGGGAACTTCTGGCTCGGGTTATTGATCGTACCTTTGATTATTGCCGCCGTGGCCATACCGGTGGAGCGTTTGGTGCTCAGGCCCTATGAAGGCCACTATTCAGTGACCATGATCGCCACCACCGGAATCTCCTTTATTCTCCAACAGGTCATCTTAGCCACCTATGGCGGTATCCCGAAGCAGATGGTCAATCCCTGGCCGGTTACCTTCAACCTCTTCGGGGTGGCCTATGAGGGGTACCGGTTTTTGATCGCCGCCATATCGATTTTGATCCTAATGTCCCTTTGGGTTTTTCTTTATAAAACCTCTTACGGTATATTAATCAGAGCCTCCATCCAGGATCGGGATATGGCTAGCGCCATGGGTATCGATGTCAGCCGGGTGCTCATGACCACTTTTGTCCTGGGCAGTATACTGGCCGCTGTAGGCGGAGTCCTGGCCGCACCGGTGACCCAGGTTTTCTATCTTATGGGGAACGACGTGGTTCTGTTAGCTTTTATCGTCGTGATCATCGGCGGCCTGGGCAGTCTGGCCGGAACATTAGTGGCCGCCTTGGGGCTCTCATCTCTGGAGGGGGTCATGTCTTCGGTACTGACCCCCATTCAGTCGAAGGCCGGCATTTTAGTCGTGATGATTATCATCCTTATGTTCCGCCCCAGGGGTCTGTTCGGCGAAAGGGAAGGGTAGTCCGCCCCATGGAGAAGAAGCCCTTCCTTTCCTTTTTTGTTTTGAGCTCCCTTTTAATCCTTGTGCTCCTCGGGTTTGTGCTCCCCAGCGGCGTCCGGTCCCTGGTCATCCAGATGATGATTTTTTCCATCTTCGCCATGGGCTATGATTTCTCCTTCGGATTTACCAATCAATGCAGCTTGGGGCACTCCATTTTTTTCGGGGCCGGGGCCTATGGGGCGATTCTTTTCATCCTGAAATTCAAGTTGGGCGTTATCCTTTCTCTGGTCATCGGCATGGGCATCGGTTTCCTCCTGGCCGTCATCCTGGGTTTGATCTGTGTGCGCCTTACGGAAGCTTATTTTGTTATTGTGACGGCCATCATTGCTTCGGTGTTTCATCTATTGGCCATGGATATGACCTGGCTGACCGGCAGTGACGACGGACTGACCGTTACATTACCGACGATTTCCTTCGGTTTCACCGAGCTTTCCCTTTACCAGCCGATGGTCAATTACTATTTTGTTCTCTTTTTTCTCATCCTGACCTATCTGGTCCTGAACAAAATGCTTAAGGCCCCGCTGGGAAAAATATTTGTTTCCATCCGGGAGAATGAAAAAAGGACCAATTTTTTAGGCTATAACGTCTTCGGCTACAAGCTCATCGCCTTTGTGGTTTCCGGGGTCTTCGGGGCCCTCGCCGGGGGATTGTATGCCCTGACACTTCGCTATGCTTCGGCGGATTACTTCAGTTTTTACTGGTCAATTCTGCCGATCGTCTGGTGCCTGATCGGGGGGCTCGGGACCCTGGTCGGCTGCTGGATAGGGGTTATGCTCATGTCTCTTTTTCAATATTACGTCAGCGCCTGGTTCACCTACTACCTCCTGGTCTTCGGCATCCTCATCCTGGTTATTCTCGGGGTCTCGCGAAAGGGGATGCTTGGCTATTTATTGAGTTTAAGGAGCCGCTGAGAGATGATGGGACCCAACGAGCACCTCCTGGAAGTCGTCGACGTATCAAAGCATTTCGGCGGCCTGATTGCCGTCGATAACGTCAGCTACCGGGTGGGAAAAAATGAGATCCGGGGTATTATCGGACCGAACGGCGCAGGGAAAACCACTTTTTTTAACGTCATTACCGGAGATTTACACCCCAGTTCGGGAAAGATTTTTTTGAAGGGTAAGGATGTTACCGGGTT
>Ga0209777_10007054_pt1 | contig 12552 bp, 11 predicted proteins | sample FrelakmetHBP12HB_FD_187147 | JGI IMG/M metagenome (GOLD analysis project Ga0209777, IMG submission 187147) | Freshwater lake sediment microbial communities from the University of Notre Dame, USA, for methane emissions studies -HBP12 HB (SPAdes)... | ecosystem: Environmental > Aquatic >... | reverse complement strand
TACAAGCCTCCTTTGCGATAGACTGATTTCTGCTCCATCCGAATCTCTATCGTCTTTGTGGGGCTTGCTTTATGCGCCTTAAGTGAACCGTATTGGGTTTAGGCTCCCCGTCCAGCGACATGCTTAACTCGATTCGTCACTCTTCAAACGCTGGCACCATCACCCGCGCGCCCGGCGCGAAGCACTCAACGATCTTGAGCACCCTCTTGCTGATAGCGACACGTCGCTTGCGCTCCCGCTTCGGATCAGGCTCTCGCCAACTTGCGTAGCACGGTCGGCAGAATCTCCGCGGTGCGAAAGTAGTTCAATTGCACAGCCGGGTTCACGCTGATTCGTTCGAGTCGCGTTGTGTCAGGCATATCCTTGTTCCTAGGCTGGCCCTAGATCCTGTCAGAGGCTACAGCTATGCGAATTGTGTCTCGCACTGATCATAAACCAAATCTGAACTCCACTCCAAGTTGGTTTGCGCACCCACATTCTGGTGTGTAGTTTACCTTTGGATATCACTGTCAGTGCCCGCCAGCTGCAAATGTGAGATCAAGTGATCTACCAAAGAGTAAAATCCAGGGAAGAGCAGCAGTCCGGCTTCGGCGTCATCCGCAGATATAGCCTCGCCAGTCGGATGCCCACTGTCATTGCGGAGTCCGCGTGCGTGATCGAAAACTGCCGAGAGTTTTCGATCGATTGCGTCGCCCAGCTCTGTCGGCAGCTTTCTGTCGCTCTTGAGGCGCGTCAAAGTCACCCTGATCTCTTCGAACAATGCCGAAATGAACACACGCCCACTCAATGACTTGGCCAGTTTCTCGAATCCCGGGAGCGCCCGATTGCCGGAGATCGCCTCAGCGAGCAACAGCACAAGGCGTTCGCAAGCGCAGCCCAGCATGACGGCGGACGAACGATAAAGTCCACAACGCCACGCCTCCACGGCTTCGCCCAGATAGGACAGGGCGATGTCGTCAGGATTCGAAACGCGTCGGCGCGCCGCGGCAAGGTACTTGCTGGGATTGTGAGGAGACGCGTCACGATTCTCCAAGAGGTGTCTTCCTCGCGTGGTGAGCAATAAGCGCCGAATTACAAACGGTGTAGCAGAGATTTGGTCGCCAGGGACGGCGACTATCCCGGTCCGTACAAGATCGGACCAGTATTCAAGCAAGACCGCGGCGTCAAACGGAACCCCTTCGGTGTTGGCCTGTGAGTAAACGCCGAGGAAGAAGTTATGAACGCAGTCCCCTCCACCAGCGAGGAGCGCTTCATCGACAATCCGGTGCAGGCGATCAACGGCGTTTTCATCTAAGTTGCGCATCTTCACAGAGTTCCACTCCGCTGCTGTTCAACGACTTCGTCTCAAAAAAGCCGAGCGCCGAATGCTGACGGCTGCAAATCAGAATCTGGTTCGCCGCCTTTCCGACCGCGTGCGTTCCGTCTACGCCTGCGCCAGCTTTCGCAGAACGTACGGCAGAATCCCGCCATTGCGATAGTAGCTCACCTCCACGGCGGTGTCGATGCGTGACACCAACGTAATCGTCCGCGTCGCGCCGCCTTTCGGGTCAGATAGCTTTACCTGCACTTCCTGGCGAGGGCGAAGCTCTTTTGATACGTCGGGAAACTCAAAGACCTCTTGCCCGGTGATCTTAAGAGACTCGCGGTTCTCGCCGGGGCGAAACTCCAGCGGCCAGACGCCCATTCCAACGAGGTTGCCGCGATGAATCCGCTCGTAGCTTTCCGCGATCACCGCGCGCACGCCGAGCAGCAGAGTTCCCTTGGCGGCCCAGTCGCGCGACGAACCCGTGCCGTACTCCTTGCCGGCGACGACCAGCAGCGGCGTGCGGTCCTTCTTGTAGCGCTCGGCCGCTTCGAATATCGGCAATTGATTGCCGGTCGGCAGGTGGATGGTTACTCCGCCTTCGGTGCCTGGGGCGAGCATGTTCCGCAGCCTGATATTCGCAAAAGTCCCGCGGGTCATTACCCTGTCATTGCCCCGCCGCGAGCCGTAACTGTTGAAGTCCTTCGGGACGACCCCGTGCTCTTGCAGGTAGTGCCCGGCGGGCGATTCGGTCTTGATCGAACCCGCAGGGGAAATGTGATCCGTGGTCACCGAGTCGCCCACCATCACGAGCACGCGCGCCGCCTTGATCTGCGGCGGCGGAACAACCTCAACCTTCAATCCATCGAAATACGGCGGATTCTGCACATAAGTGCTCTTCGCGTCCCAAGGATACGTCTCGCCCGACACGCCGCTGATCCGGTTCCATTTCTCGTTGCCGTCGAAGACGTGTCCATATTGCTCGCGGAACTTGTCCGCCGTCACCGATTTTTGCACGGCGGCGGCCACTTCCGCTTGGGTCGGCCAAACGTCGCGGAGGTACACCGGCTTGCCGTCTTTGCCCGTGCCCAGCGCTTCGCTGGTCAGGTCGATGTCCGTCGTGCCGGCCAGTGCGAAAGCAACGACAAGCGGCGGTGACGCGAGATAGTTGGCCTTTACCTGCGGATGGACTCGACCCTCGAAGTTGCGGTTACCGCTGAGCACGGCGGAGACCACGAGATCATTCTTGGTCACGGCCTCCGCGACCTGTTCCGGCAACGGGCCGCTGTTGCCTATGCAAGTCGTGCAGCCGTAGCCGACGGTGTGAAAACCGAGCTTCTCCAGGTGAGGCGTCAGCCCCGCGTCCTTCAGATAGTCGGTGACCACGCGCGAGCCGGGAGCGAGACTCGTCTTGACGTACTTGCGGACTTTAAGTCCCTTTTCGACGGCCTTTTTTGCAAGCAACCCCGCCGCCACCATCACCGACGGGTTCGACGTATTCGTGCAGCTCGTAATCGCCGCGATCACCACGGCGCCATGAGTGATTTGTTCTGAATGGCCATTGACCTTCACCGCAGCAGATCGCTTCAGGGCGGCCTGGTCCAGGGCAAACCCGCGGTCCTTCACCGGGGCCCGCAGGGCGGCTTCGAACGAAGTTTTCATCTTCCCCAGGAGCACGCGGTCCTGCGGACGTTTAGGCCCCGCGAGACTCGGCTCGACCGTCGAAACATCCAGCGTGAGCAGATCGCTGAACTGCGGCTCCGGGTCGCCCGAGCGGTGGAACAGTCCTTGTTCTTTCGTGTATCGTTCGACGAGATCGACTTGTTCCGCGCTCCTGGCCGTGCGGCGCAGGTATGACAGCGTTTCGTCGTCAATCGGAAAGATTCCCATGGTTGCGCCGTATTCCGGGGCCATGTTGGCGATCGTCGCCCGATCCGCCAAGCTCAGGTTTGTCACACCCTCGCCGCAGAACTCCACGAACTTGTTGACCACGCCCTTCTTGCGAAGCATCTCGGTCACAGTCAACACGAGATCCGTTGCAGTCGAGCCTTCACGCAGACGCCCAACCAGACGGAACCCAACAACTTCCGGCAATACCATGTAGTACGGCTGTCCGAGCATAACCGCCTCGGCCTCGATTCCGCCCACGCCCCAGCCGACGACACCCAGACCGTTGATCATCGTCGTGTGGCTGTCGGTGCCGACGAGGCTGTCGGGGAACGCCGTCTTCACGCCGCCGATATCGCGCGTCGCGACCACCGTGGCGAGGCATTCGAGGTTGACCTGGTGAACAATTCCCATCGCGGGCGGCACGACGCGGAAGTTGTCAAACGCGTTCTGCCCCCAACGAAGGAATTGATAGCGCTCCAGGTTTCGCGAAAACTCCAAATCCGAATTGATTCCCAGGGCACCCGGCGACCCGAATGCATCCACCTGCACCGAGTGGTCGATTACGAGGTCCACGGGCACCAGGGGGTTGATCTTCTTCGGGTCCCTGCCGAGTCGTCCGAGCGCATCGCGCATGGCGGCCAGGTCCACTACGCAGGGCACGCCGGTAAAGTCCTGCAACAACACCCGCGCGGGAATGAAAGGGATTTCACGCTGCACCGTGGGTTTGGGATTCCAGCCGGCCACAGTTCGGACGTCATCTTCGGTGACCGCGAATCCGTCCACGTTGCGGACGACGCTTTCCAACAGGATTCTGATGCTGAAAGGAAGGCGACTGATCCCCGTCAGCCCCATCTTCTCGAGCGCCGGCAGGCTGAATATCTGCAACTTGCCAACTCGTGTGTCGAGAGTCGCCCGTACGTCAAAATCGCTTTTTCTTGTGGTCGCCGGCATGATTGTAGGCCCCGCTTTCTTGTGGTTTAACGGCCCGACATTGGGCAAAAACAGAGGCACAGACTATAGACCCACTCTCGAAAACCGTCAAAAATCAGACCCCCGCCGCGGACCCGATCAGTACCGCGATCCCGGCGCGCCGGGAGAGCGGTTCCAAGCCGCGGACAGAAGGGAATGTCGAATGTCGAAGCGCAGCGAAGATCCCGGCGCAGCCGGAATCTACGACATTCTTGATTCGTCATTATGCATTCAATTGAACCCTTCAACTCTTGAACCTTCGTCCGGCACGTCCCGACCCGTGGCATTCATGCCGCCGCGCAGGTGCCCGCCAAATGAATCGGGTCGCTCGGACACGGGCACGACTCCAGCACCCCTCGAATCATCCGCGACGGAGCAACAGCCCATCCTGTAAATCATGTAAATCATGTCCATTTATCCCCCCCTCGAATCATCCGTGACGCAGCAATAGTCCATCTTCGGCAGTACCTGGACAAGCGAACCCGCGTGGTTGCTCGGAAACGGGGATTTTCGGGCAAGACCAACCTCTGCATATTCGCCGCCGGGCCGGACTTACATCTCAAGGCGGTTCGCCGAACGTCCGAATATCCAGAACGGTCCCGTCCCGAGCCGCGCCGAGGGTAGGTTTGCCCACTCGAAGGTGCGACTGGCGGTCGCGGCGTGTTATCTATGGACGAAACGGCGCTAAAGCATCTGGTTTGCCCCGAGACGCTTGCTCAGTTGGAGCTGCGCGACGTGGACCATTCCGGCGGGCAGCCTGCCGAAGGCAAACTCGCTTCGCCCGACGGACGGTCGTATCCAATCCGGCAGGGCATACCGAGCTTTGTGGGCGGGCAGGTTGCGTCGGAACAGACGGTTCTTTCGTTCGCTCAGAAGTGGGCCAAGCATCGCTACTACCGCGAGCACACCCGGCGTTTCTACACCCAATGGTACCTCGACCGCTACGGGTTTTTCGAGATCGAGCAACTGCGGAGCTTCCTGGGCGGGATGTCGTACATTCTCGACGCCGGGACGGGGTCAGGCCGAGATGCCGTCAACTTCGCGGAGTGCTCAACGGCCGCGGTCTTCGCGGTCGATACGGCCTGGGAGGCGCTCGAGGTCGCCCGCAAGCAGATTGCGGAACCGCGCATAACCTTCGTTCACGCTGACCTGCACCGGCTCCCGTTTCCGAACGGGTTCTTTGATTTCATCAACTGTGACCAGGTGATCCATCACACGCCGGACCCGCGTGCGGCTTTCGAAATACTCCGGAAAAAACTCAAGCCAGGCGGGCAGATGTGTTGTTACGTTTACCGCAAAAAGGCTCCGATCCGCGAATTCACCGACGATTACGTTCGCGAGCGGATCAGCAAGCTGCCTGTCGATTCAGCGTTGGAGTTGTGCGCGGCGATTACGAAATTCGGACGCACGCTTGCCGACCTGCATCTCACAGTCGAGGTCGAAGACGACATTCCGATGCTGGGAATCAAGAAGGGGCCGATCGATCTTCAACGTCTGTTTCACTGGCACCTGTTCAAATGCTTCTGGAACGACGAGTTTGACTTCTTCACCAACAACATCGTGAACTTCGATTGGTATCACCCCGAGCACTGTCTCCGATTTGAGCCGGAGGAGTTTCGGAGCTGGTTTGCCGAGGGCTGGGACATTCAGGCGTGGGACGTGCAGGAGTCGGGAATCAGTTGTCGGGCGAGGAAGGTGTAATCATGTGCGGCATCCTCGGCGGACTTAATACCGGCTTCGACGAGACCAGCCTCCAAAGGCTGCGGCACCGCGGACCGGACCAGCAGGCGATCGATACGCTCGAAGTGCCCTCGCATGGCAAGGTGACGCTCGGTCAGACGCGATTGAACATTGTCGATCGCAACGATATTGATCTGCCCGTGCGCCTTGGCGGCTCGACCATCGTCTTCAACGGGCAGGTTTACAACCACCCGGAGCTTCGCACCGAGCTGGAGAGTCTGGGGTGGACGTTCGCCACGCGGACGGACACGGAAGTGGTCCTCGCGGCCTACCTGCAATGGGGCCCGGAGTGCCTGCAGCGCTTCAACGGGATGTTCGCCTTCGCCGTCTGGGACGGAGAGCGGTTCTTCTGCGCTCGCGACCGCATGGGCGTAAAGCCCTTTTTCTATCGCTGCGGGCGGGGGTCATTTGAGTTCGCCTCGGAAATCAAGGCGTTTTCAAACCTGGAATTCATCACCAACGACCTCTTCGAGTTGTTCGAGTTCTGTTTCAACGAGCACACTCTGTACCGCGACATTCTCTCTCTTCGCCCCGGGCACTATCTGATTTACGATCTGCGCCGCGGCGCCTGCTGGACGCAGTCCTACTGGGATATCGAGCAACAGATCGGGGAGCGCGTGACCGACGAAGGCCGGGCCGTCGATCGTTTCATCGAACTTCTCGAAGACGCCGTCCGGTTGAGGATGCGGGCCGACGTGCCCATATCTCTTTTTCTTGCTGGCGGGTTGGACTCTTCGCTGATCGCCAAGCTCAGCGGCGTCGAGCGGACCTTTACCTGCCAGTTCGACGAGTTCCGCGAGAGCATAAACGAGGAAGTTTACGTCAGGGACCTCGCGGAACGGTTGGGCATTGAAGCTCATTTCGTCCGTCCCACGCGCGAACAGTTCATGCGCGACCTTCGCGCGATGAGCTACCATCTGGAGATGCCCACCGGTTCGTTCAGCGTTTTTCCCTTGTATCGCCTGGCCAAGACCGCGCACGAGTCGGGCTACAAGGTCGTACTTACCGGCGAGGGGTCGGACGAACTCTTCGCCGGCTACGCTCGCAACGAGCTGCTTTTCGAAGACGCCCTGGACCAATCCGGCGACGATGCCCGCCGCGTGCATTACGCGTCGATGCTCTCCCGTTTTCACGGATCGGACCTGGACCGCTTCTGCCGAATGGCTTCGCGTTCCGGTCTGGTCGGCGCGGGGCTGATGAAGATGTACCTCACCGATCATTGGAGCCCCCGGCGAACCATGCTGGAGAACGTGTCCTACGTTGAGAGCCGGATCTTTCTCCAGCCGCTGCTGCAAATGGCGGACCGCATGTGCGCGGCCCACAGTGTCGAGAATCGCTGCCCGTTTCTCGATCATCGGCTGGTCGAGTTTGCGTTTTCGCTCGACGGATCGTTGCGGCTCCGCGAGGGCAGGGGCAAATGGATTGTGCATCGTGCGGCCGAGAAGGTGTTGCCCAAGGGCTCGCTCGTGCTGCGCCGTCCGGTGAAAGACGGGCTGCCCACGCCGGTCAACCTCTGGATGCACGGAACGCAAGGTTTCGACCGCAAAAACTGGAATGCGCTTATGACCGCCGAGTGTATCCGCAGCCTCCTCGGACGGGCCGAACTTGATTCGACGCCGCGCTCGGCGCGTCTGGATGAGCTGATACCCAACCACGTGCCCACTCCGACCCGCCCGGTCCCCGCGCTATGGAGCGTCGCCAGATGACATCGCCAGGCACTCAAACGCCTCCCACTTCGCATGTAGGCCCCGGCGACATCGTCCTCTCGGTCATCGCTCCTTGTTTCAACGAGGAGGCAAACGTTGACCCGCTCGTGGACCGCATGATCGCGGCCTTCGATGCACTGAACGTTCCCGCGGAATTGCTGCTGGTCGACGACGGCAGCCGCGACGCAACCTGGGAGCGAGTTTCGGCCCGTGCGGCAGTTGATCCCCGCGTTCGAGGCTTCAGGCACGATGCAAACCGTGGAATCGAAGGCGCATGGCGCACCGGACTCGAAGCGGCCAAGGGGCACCTAGCGTGTCTGATCGACGCCGACCTGCAAAACCGCCCGGAGGACGTGATCCAATTGTACAAGGCTTACCTTCGCGACCTTCCCGATTTGGTTCAGGCCGTCCGCCATCCGGAACGCAAGCTGCGCCGCTGCCGCATGTTCAGTCGCGGCCTGAACTTCTTGCTCAACGCGGTCTTCGGCATGAGGCTGCGCGATAACAAGTCTGGGTTTGTGCTCGCCCGTCGGGAAGCACTCCGCGAATTGCTCCGCCACGAAGGGAAATATCGCTATTTCCAAAGCTTCATCGGCGCCGCCGCTGGCGTTCGCGATTACATCATTACAGAGGTCGATACGGACTTCGACCTGCGTCACGCCGGCAAGTCGTTCCTAAGTCGCTTTCCGATCCTCGTTTCCTACCGGATCGTGCGCGAAATGTTCCGCTATCGCCGGGAAACCTTGGATTTGTCACGCAAGCTGCGCCGCTCCACGGACTGGTTCCAGACTGCCGCGCTGCCCGGTCCAACCGGTGCCAACGCATGACAAGTTCCGTCTCGACCGTCATTACCGATGTCGAACAGTGGAACGACGCCTTCGCCCGCGAACACGACATCGACGACTATTACGCGCAATCCGGCTTCTTGATTCGTTGGATCGAAAGGTCGCGGCTGGGCTGCATCCGCCGACTTCTCGCCCCTCGTCCCGGCCACCGCCTGCTCGAGGTCGGCTGCGGCGGCGGGCACGTGCTGCGCATGTTCCCGCAATGCACCCTGACCGGCGTGGACGTCTCCGGCGAGATGCTGGCCAAGGCCCAACGAAATCTGGACGGCTATCCTGTCCGTTTCCTCAAGGGCGAGCTTGCGTCGCTGGACCTGCCGCGCGACTCGTTCGATCGCATCATCTGCACCGAGGTGCTGGAACACGTCGTCGACCCCGACGCGCTCCTCGCGGACATGCGCCGATTGCTGGCCCCCGGCGGTCGCGTCGTGGTCACGTTTCCAAACGACACTCTGGTAAACCGCCTCAAGACGCTGATCCGCGCGACGGGTCTGACCATCCTTCCGCCGTTCCGCAGGATTTCCTGGGGCGGCGATCACTACCATCTTCACATCTGGCGTGTCCACGAAATGCGCGGCCTTCTTTCGCGGCACTTTGCAGTCGCGGATCAACGCTTCGCTCCGTCGCGCATCCTGCCCGTTCGTTGCTGCTTCGCCTGCACCGGCAAACAGTGACTGGTCCGTCCACCTGCTTCCGGCTAAATTGTCCGCCATGAAAATCGCATTGATCGGCACCGGCATCATGGGCGAGCCGATGGCGCGAAACCTGATGCGCGCCGGGTTCGCCGTCAGCCTCCACTCGCGGACCCGCGCAAGAGCCGAGCGCCTCCTGGCCGAGGGCGCGATCTGGAAAGATTCTCCCGCGGCCGTGGCTGAGAACACCGACGTGGTCATCACCATGGTCCCCGATTCGCCGGACGCACTCGCGGTCTATCTCGGCGATCGCGGTGTGTGTTCGTCGCTTCGCCGCGGCGCGCTCTGCATCGACATGTCCACGATTTCGCCCGAAGTCGCGCGGCAGGTCGCGGCCGAAGTCGAGCGCCGCGGCGGTCGCTTCCTCGATGCCCCAGTCTCCGGCGGAAAGACCGGCGCGGAGGCGGGAAAGCTCACCATTATGGTCGGCGGAGACGAGGCCGACCTGGCCCGCGCCAGACCCGTCCTCGAAGCGCTGGGCAGAAACATCGTTCACTGCGGACCGGTGGGCAACGGTCAGCTCACCAAGCTCTGCAACCAGATTCTCTGCGGACTCAATCTTCTGGCCGTGTCCGAGGCCGTCGTCTTCGCCAGGCGCGTCGGACTCGACCCCGCGGTGATGCTCAAAGCCGTCTCCACCGGAGCGGCCGGCTCCTGGGCCCTCGACAACCTCGGCACGCGCATGCTCAAGGGCGACTTCGCCCCCATGTTCATGATCGACCTTCAACAAAAGGACCTGCGCATCGCCCTCGACGCCGCCCGCGAGAAACTGGTGCCACTGCCAGGCACCGCATTGGTGACTCAACTCCTCGCCGCCAACCAGGCCGCCGGAGAAGGCCGCGAAGGCACCCAGGCGCTCGTCAAGACCATCGAGCGCCTCGCCAGGCTCAAGGAACCCTGAGTAGGACCCCGGAATGTTTTGCGCCCCAATCCGCGGACCCGATCAGTACCGCGACAGGTATGGAGCGGTCCCCAATCCGCGTACGGAATACAATCCCGGCGCGCCGGGAGTCCACGCGACCAGCCTCCCCCCTTACAAAGGGGGGCACAGGGGGGTCGTAGCCCGCGCCGTGAATCCGCGTGGCCCCGTCCGCGTTTTCAAATCTGAAATCTCAAGTCGTAAATCCCCGTTCGCCTTTTCCCTCGCGGTTTTTTGATCTTGTTAATCTTGTAAATCCTGTCCACTCATTCCCAGAATCTCGTCCGCTCAGTGAGCCAGCACGGATCGTCGATTGCCGCTTGAACCTCGAACTCCTGGACCCTTCTCACCCCTCATACTTCTCTCTTCTGTCTTCTGTCTCCTGTCTTCTGTCTCCTGACTTTCCCCCTTCCCACCCTTGAACCTGCACACCGGCCCGAAACCGCCCGGCCAATTGCATTGACAGACGCGACTCCGCCCCTACACTGGACGCCCATAGAGTCCCCGTGGCACAATTGGACAGCGCGTCGGCCTCCGGAGCCGAAGGTTACAGGTTCGAATCCTGTCGGGGACGGTGATGATCCTCGCAACGCGCCCTTGCTCGCCGGACGCCCCCTTCTCACTTTCTCACCCTTCAGCCTCTTCACACCCTTCTCTCTTCTCCATTCTGTCTCCTGTCTCCTGTCTCGTCCCTTCCCATCCTTCCCACCCTTGAACCCTTGAACCTTTAATCTCTTGAGCCCATGGTCCCTTGGTCCCTTCAACCCCCCGCGTTCTTCCCCTGCCCGCAGGGCGCTCGATCGTTGCCAGGCACTTCAGTGCCTGGAAGGCGGTCAAGCATCGGGCCCCATTTTGGTTGTTCAGCGCGTTTCAACGGGCTTCTTGCAATTCGACGACAAACGCTATTAGGGTTGTTGTGTCATGCCCACCCGCATAAAATGCCGTGATAAACCGCCGGACAGGCAGCATGCAATTGAATACCAAGTGCGTAAGGTGCTTTATCAGAACCGGGAGCGCAAGCGACCGGCCCGTAAGGAGTTCTATCAGAACCGAGAGCCCCAGGCTCGCCGCGAACCGGCCCTGTCGGTTCTCGGTCTCCGGACGCCAGCCCTGCGTTCGCGCTTGGCGTTCTGTCAGCGGACCAAACACGCCTCCGACAAGGACTCCCACAGCTTCTTGTTCCGATAGATGACCATGACTCCGCATCTTATGCGGATCAGTCTAAGTATCGTTAGCTTGCTAATGGACATGGCCGAGCAGCCTCCCGAAAACAAACTCAAACACAGGTGTTTTCCGCAACCGCCGGACACCGCGGTGCGGGTGTGGCGTTACATGGATCTTGCCAAGCTCGTTTGGACTCTCGTGAACCGTAAACTATGGCTTTCCCGCATTGACCTCTTGCAAGATCCCCACGAGGGCTCCACACCCCGGCCCCTGGCGCTTGAGCGCGATGAGTGGCTTCGAGAACACGGCGCGGGACAGATCCTTGGTCAGCTTTCCCAAGACAACCAAAACACGAGGACTAGAATCTATGTCAGTTGCTGGCATTCTGGAAACGCTGAATCGGAGGCCATGTGGCGGCTCTATTGCCCAGGTGGTCAGGGTGTTGCGATCCAGACCACGTACCAGAAACTTGTCGACTCCATCGCCCACGATGAACAGCTCTTCATCGGCCTGGTGGAATATCTGGACTACGACACCCAAAGTTTTCCGGACGGCAACTTCTTCTATCCGATCATGCACAAACGAAGCAGCTTCGAGCATGAGCACGAGGTCAGGCTTGTGAAGACGCCTCCCGAGCTCTGGGGTCCGCCTGGGACAGTCGGTCCTCCCGGAATCACAGTGGATTGGGAGATCGATCCTCTTATCGAGGCAATCTACGTCGCCCCCTACGCCGCCGCGTACTTCCACGAAGTTGTGCAAGCGATCGTTAAGCAGTTCGCGCCGAATCTTGAGCCAAGCGTCCGCTGGTCGAAAATGCGAGCCGAACCGGTGTACTGATGCCCTGCGCGCCAATAAGACCTTGCGGATCAAGACAGCAGTGGCGACACTGCCCACGCCGTCTTGATCGTCGCGCAATTATCTGCGTAATCTGTGTAATCTGTGGATCGCCAGGCCTCCCAACTCACCGCGCTCGCCCACGCCGTCTTGATCGTCGCGCCCTTATCTGCGTATTCTGTGTAATCTGTGGATCGTCTGGCGACCCGCCCCGCGCCGCCTGTTAATTGGCATTTGGAAATCGGCAATTGGCAATTCCCTCCGCGCCTGTCCTTCTTCGAACTTTGAACTTCGAACTTTGAACTTCGAACTTCCCCGCCGCCCGCTCCTCAATCGACAATCTAAAATCGACAATCGACAATCCCCTCCCCTCCCCGCTACGATCTCGCCGAAGATGTCTGCTTCATTGATTAACTCGCTTGGCTGGGTCTTCTTCGGCCTCTACGCGCTTCTCGTCCTTCGCTGGCTGGCCGGGCACGTCGAAATCAACCGA
>Ga0209777_10007053_pt1 | contig 12553 bp, 10 predicted proteins | sample FrelakmetHBP12HB_FD_187147 | JGI IMG/M metagenome (GOLD analysis project Ga0209777, IMG submission 187147) | Freshwater lake sediment microbial communities from the University of Notre Dame, USA, for methane emissions studies -HBP12 HB (SPAdes)... | ecosystem: Environmental > Aquatic >... | reverse complement strand
ACCTGAGAGGAGATGACGTTGGATAATATCTTAATGCCGTCCTCGACCACGGCGGCGGCGGTCTCATCGCACGATGTTTCTATGCCCAGAATCTTCATTTTCTACCCGATAAAGGTGCAGACCTCTTCCACAGATTTACGCGCCGGCCTTTTCCCCGGCCGCTTCGCAGCCACCCCCAGCGATATTATGCCCACTAGAAACCAGGGCTTTTCCACGTGTAGAATTGCCTCGAGTTCCTCACGGGCGAACTCGGCGGGGCTGCTGGCGAAGCAACTGCCGTAACCGAGCGCGGTAGCTGCCAACTGGAGGTGGGCTACCGCCATCGCCACGCTTTCCAGGGCCAGGTCGCGGCGCGCCGGGTCCGTCGGTTCGCTGTAACCTCCTCCGACCCAGGGACGCGCTAGGGCTGCAATGGCTACCGGGGCATCTGCGAAATGGGTGCTGTAGGACTGCATCCAGGCCAGCCGTTTCTTGCGCGATTTGTCCTCTGTGGCTGCTATCACGGCCTCGACCATGGCGTTGACCACGTCCTGCATGCCCTCCTTGAGGTTCTTATCTCGAATCACAATGAAGTACCACGGCTGCTCGTTGGTAGCGCTGGGCGCCAGTATCGCTGCCTCGAGCATGGCCATAATGTCCTTATTTGCCACTGGCTGGTCGCTGAACTGGCAGACGCTGCGCCTTTTCCTCACAGTCTCAAAAAAGTCCATCGGCAACCCTTTTTTAGCAGCCTCCATTATATCATTAAATCCCCACGTAGGGGCGGGTTTCAAACCCGCCCTTTTCCGATGGGGAGTGCAGAGGTGTAGTCCGCCTCAGGCGGTCCGCCTATGGCGGATGGGGGTGTCCTCCAATTTCAACCTTCCCCTGATTGGGGGACTTATAGGGGGTTGAAGAAGGTGCAGGATTCTTCCTGCCGGGGGCTTGGGGGTGCCCCCCAACCCTAAATTCCCCCAATCCTTCCAAGGAAGGAGGGGGATACAGGGGGCTGAAGAAAGTACTCATCTTTGACTTCTGCTATAATCTCAGCGAGCTTTCGGCAATAGGGGGAATAAGATGGTTACGAACACGCATATCCATGTTCAAACGAGGGGCAACTGCGACTTTATTGATATAACCGACAATGTGGCTCAAAAGGTGGAGCAATCCGGCGTCAGCAACGGGACTGTGACCATCTTCGTGGCGGGATCCACGGCCGGCCTGACCACCATAGAGTTCGAACGCGGCGTGCTCAGCGACCTTGAGAATATGTGGGAAAGATTGGTACCTAAGAACATGGCCTACCGTCACGATGCCACCTGGGGCGATGGCAACGGCTACTCCCATGTGCGCGCCTCGCTGCTGGGCGCTTCCCTGGTGGTGCCCTTCGTGAACAAGAGACTGACCCTGGGTACGTGGCAGCAGATCATCCTCGCCGATTTCGATAACAGGCCCCGTTCCCGCGACATCGTGCTCCAGATTATGGGCGAGTAGGGCGGAGGCAACGCTCTCTGCTACTCTATCACGCCCTCCTTGCGCAGCTCGGCGATCTCCTTTTTCTTAAAGCCCATGAAACTTTTCAGTATCTCCTCGGTGTTCTCCCCGTAGAGCGGCGGGCGCTGCCTGGGCTTCACCGGCGTGTCGGAGAACCGGTAGGGGCTCTTCAGCAGCTTCACCTTGCCCAGCTTGGGATGGTCCACCTCCACCACCAATCCCTTGTACACCACATGCGGGTCGGAGAGTGCCTCCGCCACCGTGTTCACCGGCGCCCCCGCCACATCGGCCTCATCGAAAAGCTTGAGCCACTCTGCCCTGTCCCTGGCGGCGAAAATCTGGCAGAACGCATCGTAAATCTCTTTCTGCTTCTCCATTGCCGAGAAATGGTGGGGCACGAAGTCCTCTCTGCCCACCAGCTTGCACAGGTTGGCCCAGGCATGCGGCTCCAGGCAGGATAAAGCGATATAGCTGCCGTCTTTAGTCTTGTACACATTCAGCCAGGCCATGTCGCTGCCCGTGGGCAGCTCGCTCCGCTCCGCTATGAAACCGTTGATGAGGTAGCGCAAATTCATGACCCAGTTCATGAACATCATCCCGTCCGTGATGGACACATCGATGAACTGGCCTCTGCCAGTTTTCTCCCTGGCATAGAGTGCTGCCAGGATGGAGCTTATCGCCTGGATATTGCCGCCGGCCATGTCCGCTATCTGGGGCGAGATAACGTGGATCGGCGGCCCGTCTTTAGAGCCGGTGGCTCCCAGTATGCCCGTCAGTGCGACCACGTTGATGTCGTGCGCTCCCCGGTTAACATAGGGGCTGTCCTGGCCGTAGCCGGTGATGGCGCAGTAGATCAGCCGCGGGTTGCGCTTGCTCAGTGTCTCGTAATCCATGCCTAAGCGCGCCGAAGCGCCGGGACGGAACCCTTCGATGAAGACATCCGCTTTGTCCACCAGATGGTGTACAATCTCTTGTCCCCTGGGATGTTTGAGGTTCACAGCGATGCTCTTCTTATTGCAGTTCATGCCCACGTAGCGGAACCAGGTGTCGTCGGTGAACATGAAAGATTGCGTGCCGGTAGTGCGGGGCGTCTCCACCGTGATGACCTCGGCGCCGAAGTCGGCCATAATCATCGTGGTGTACCTGCCCGGGCTGTTACGCGACAGGTCTACAACCTTTATCCCTTCCAGTGGCCCCATGTTTTCACTCCTTGTCTATATGGTAGGGCAATTCATGAATTGCCCCTATTCTATGACCTCTTCCTTGAGCAGGCGGTCTATCTTCTTCTTGCTGTAGCCCAGCAGCTCGCTCAGCACCTCCCTGGTGTGCTCTGCCCACAGCGGCGGCCTCGTCCTCACCGCGGCCGGCGTGTCGGATAGCTTGAACGGGGTATTCAACAGCTTCACCTTGCCCAGCTTGGGATGCTCCATCTCCACCACGATTTTGTGGTCCCTGTAGTGAGGGTCGGCGAACATCTCCTCGAAGTTGTACACCGGGGCGACGCAGACATCGGCCTCATCCAGCGCTTTCAGCCACTCGTCCCTGTCTTTGGTGGCGAAGATCTCGGAGAGCGCCTGGTACGACTCCTGCTGCTCCTCGAAAGAGCCGAAGTGCTTGTCTATCAGGTCCTCCCTGCCCACCAGCTTGCACAGGTTGCCCCAGAGCCAGGGCTCGAAGCAGCCGATAGTGAAGTACTTACCGTCCCTGGCTTTATAGATGTTCATCCAGGCCATGTCCATGCCCGTGGGCGAGTCCGCCCGCTCCGGCGAAATGCCATCGCTGAAGAACTGCGGCGCGTGGACCCAGTGATAGAACACAGCGCCATCGGTGCTGGAGACATCTATATACTGCCCCCTGCCTGTCCTGTCGCGGGCGAAGAGGGCGGCGATGATAGCGATGACAGCCTGGTTAGTGCCTCCGAGGACATCGGCGATCATGGGTGAGACGATGTACGAAGGCGGGCCGTTCTTGCTGCCGCTGAGCCCCAGTATGCCGGACATAGCGACGAAATTGATGTCATGTCCCGGCCTGCGAGCGTAGGGTCCGGTCTGTCCGTAGCCTGTGATAGAGCAGCAGATGATGCGGTAATTGAGCTTGCTCACCGTCTCGTAGTCCATGCCCCTGTGTTTGAGCGTCCCCGGGCGGTTCGTCTCCAGGATAACATCCACCTTCTCCGCCAGGCGGTAGAAAATCTCCTTGCCCTCGTCCTTCTTTATATTGAGAGCGATGGACTTCTTGTTGCGGTTGAGACCGATGTAATGCGCCTCCGTGTCGCTGGTCATCATGCCGAACATCTTGCCGGTGCTGCGCGGTATCTCGACGGTTATCACCTCGGCGCCGAGGTCGGCCAGGATCATGGAGCAGTACCTGCCCGGCCCGTACAATGACAGGTCGAGTACCTTTATTCCCTCTAACGGACCCATATTCAACCCCTTGTTCAAGATGACGCTAGTATACATCGGGTTTAGAGGTGAGACAACGACGCCTGCGAACAAGCCCTTCCCTCCCCTTGAGTTGCCTCGCCCAATTCCCCCTTTTGCAAAGGGGGATACAGGGGGATTTACATGCATGTCATTCCTGCCCTGAGCAGGAATCCAGGGGCCCCCCTATGTCATTGCGAGGAGTCCTTCCGCGTGGGAAGGACGACGAAGCAATCTCCTCGACCCCAATCCTCTCGCCTCTTGAGGGAGAGAGTTTTAGAGAGAGGGGGAATATTCCGTTCGCCCTGATCCTGTATCATTGCTTCGAAAATAGAATGCGAAGGATATTGTCCCTGAGAACGCTTCATTAAGCTAACTACACAGTGAGAATTGACACGAGTTGGAGGCAGGTCTAGAATTGAATCCAATTCAAGAGATGTGCAAATAATTATCGTCTTAGAGGAATATAGATACAATGAACAGTAAACCAGAAGCAATAAATCATAGATACACCCGAATTAAACCACCATTTGGCTATTATGGAGCAAAACAACGTATTGCAGCACAGATAACGGGATCTTTACCTCCTCATAATGCCTGGATCGAAGCATTTTGTGGTTCAGCATCAGTTACTTTAGCAAAGCCGCCCGCTCCCATTGAAATAATTAACGATATAGATGACCAAATCGTGAATCTGTTTGAACAACTTAGAAACAATCAAGAAGCTTTGTGCAGAGTTGTTGCTCTTACACCATATGCTAGGGCTGAATATCAGAAGGCCAGAGAACACGAGAGCAATATTTCACCACTTGAAAGAGCTAGAAGATTCTTAGTAGCAACTATGATGACAGTGAATGGAGCAAATGGTGGAAAGAATGCTGGTTTCTCATTTTCTCAGTCATATTCAAGGGGAGGGCATGAAGCACGTGTAAATAGATGGTATAAATTGCCAGAGCGACTTGAGCTTGTAGCTGAGCGGTTAAGGAATGTACGTATTGAAAACAGGGATGCTCGCGAAATTGTCACCATGTTTGCCGATAGACCAGCGACCCTAATCTATTTGGACCCACCCTACAACATAGACCGAAAACAACGATACACCATGGATATAGTAGATGAGAATTTTCACTCAGATCTTCTGAACCGTTGTTGTGATTCGAAATCTATGATCTTCATAAGCGGCTATGATAACGATCTGTATGATTCGGTTTTAACGCCTGAGGGGGGATGGACTAAAAGATATATCCCAACAACCACTCGAGATACGGCTGGTAAAGACTACCCTCGTAAGGAAGTACTTTGGTTAAATAAGCGTTTTGTAAAAGCACTTGCCAGCAACCGACTACCGATACGGCTCAATTCTAAAGAAAAGAAACTGAATAAAGTCAACCCTCCAAGATGAAGCTATTCATACGTTAAGATTTAACACAATCGGAGAACATGGGGAGGTAGTACTCATGGGGACAACGATGCCGTATGATTCAGCAAGAAAACAGATAATTAGAGCTCGCGCGAAAAAACAAGAAGAGGATGCAGGTGGAAGAGATAGATTGCGCGGTGCTAAACTCACAGTTAAGGGTATCACTTCAATTGAGCCGATTTATAGATTCCAACTGGACGATTTAGCATTTAATAAAGCTAATGGAAGAATAAAAGCCGAAGTTCAAGAGAAAGAAGCAGAATTGGGGCGGATGCTCAACCAATTTAGTGATGCTGATACAAAAATAATAAGGGAAATCCTTCTTTCAATTCGAAGGGATGAGAACGATAAGATAAAAGAAGACCTAAGAAAAAATACGCAGACATTTCCAGGTATTATTACTGTGGATGGAGTTGTTATTAATGGTAATCGAAGAAAAGCCCTGTTAGAAGAGTTATTTGAAGAGACGCATGATGAAAAATATGGGTATTTAGAAGTTCATATTCTTCCGTCCGATATAACCAAATCAGAATTGTGGTTAATTGAAGCTGGTATACAGCTTTCTGCGCCGCAACAATTGGATTATAGCCCAATAAATCATTTGCTCAAACTCCGGGAAGGTGTTAATTCAGGATTGAATATTCCCCAAATGGCGTCTCGCATATATGGTGTGTCCGAAGAAAAACTTGAGAGTGACCTGAAAAGGCTGTATTTAATAGACGAGTATTTAGCGGACTTTTTGAATAAGGAAGGGAAATATTACCTGGTTAAGAATCTAAATGAACATTTCATTAATCTCTGCGATATTCTAGATTGGGCAGAGAGACCACGGGGAGCAATACGAAGAGACTGGAGCCCAAACAAAGATGACATCAATGAATTAAAGCTTGTTGGCTTCTACTATATCAGAATGCACCTGGCTCACCTCCGTATTCGAGAGTTACGAGACCTATTTGCTACATCTTCTTCATGGAAAGAAGCGAAAAGGGCTTTGAGGGTGGACCCTAATCTTACGGACGATGAAAAACAGAAATTTGGAATGAAACCGATTCCTGAAGCAGAGACTTCTGAAGAATACGATGAAATGGAATACAAGGATGATAATATTACTAAATCAGAGGCAAGAGATCTGGAAGAAGAAGCAGTATGGCGAGTTAATCGTACTAACGAATTGAAATCAATATACCAAGATGCCAAAGAACAGGAGACAATTGTTAAAGACTCGGAGAGACCTCTAACCCTTGCACAGCGAGCCTTAAATAATATAAAGGCATTAGAAGGTGGCGATAGCAAATTGCACGATCCGGAAATAGATAAAATTCTCGGTGAAATTGTCCTAATCGTGAATAGAATAAGGAAACAAATCCGCAAAAGATAAATCAATCTAAAATTCAATATCAGATGGCATATTTCTTCTCGAGGGATTCTTTTGATCAAGTTATCCTGTAATGAAAAGCAACTAGTTCTTGAAGCTACAACCGAAAGCTATAGGAGAACAATACATCAACCTTTGCACAAACTGTACCTCAAGAGCACCTTAGAAGGAAAGATTCACGGAGACATTTACTTTTGGGACGACATACAAGTAGAGGAAATAGCTTCTACTATTGAAAACATAGTGAACCACTTCAAGAGATATGAAATTACCATCATTTTGGACAATCAGTGCAAAGATGTCCTGAATAAGAAACGAGAAAGTGATGAAGCCTTTTCAGACCTTATGAAACAAGGTCTTGAGACTAAGAAAAACACTTCGAGGGATAATCGAGATCGTGTGGTAGGTCTTCTGTCATCTGGATTTAGGAGAACACTGAAGGACTTCCAATTAGATGCTGTGTATCACCTTCTGACAGTTAAAAACGGTGCCAATTACTCCGTGCCTGGAAGCGGCAAAACGTCTATAGCGTTGGCCTACTATTATATCCTGCTAAAAAAAGAATTGATCGATGGTCTACTCGTAATAGGGCCAGGTAGCTGTTTTGAGCCGTGGGAATACGAATATTCGGAATGTTTTGGGATCCAACCGAATAGCATTCGCATTGCCGGAATTACAAGAACGAGACGCAGTGAACTTTATTTGTTAGCAAACCGATATGACATATTGCTTACTACTTACCAAAGCGCTATGAAGGATGTTGGTAATATTATAGAAGCTCTGAAGAGGAGACGGTACTTAGTTATTCTTGATGAAGCACACTATATCAAGCGACCTCAGGGTGGGAAAATTGCCGATGCTATTATGAGTTTGTCAAAATATGCTCATTATAGAGTTATCCTTACGGGGACCCCGATGCCAAATGGGTTAGAGGATCTGTGGTCTCAGTTTGCTTTTTTGTGGCGTGATCGGTCACCACTGGGCAACGTTGAATCTTATCTTCGAGAAATTCAGACCACTAGCACCGATAAATCCGTCATTTCAGTAAAGGACAAAATTGACCCTCTTTTCTCAAGGATCACAAAGCGGCAATTGAATCTTCCAAAAGTCACTTTTCATATACTCAAGTGTGATCTATCACCTCTGCAATCAAGAATCTATGAAGGAGTCGCAATAAAATTCTTGTCCCAATTGAAAGAAGAACCAAAAGACAGAGAATTTCTTCGTGAATGGCGTAGGGCAAGAGCCGTACGATTATTGCAGATTGCATCCAATCCGACTCTTCTTCGTCAAAAATGTGATGAATTCTTATTGCCACCTATGGCGGTGGAATACTTATCCTTCAGACAGGGCATTGAACACTACACCAACTATGAGATTCCCTGTAAATTCCATGTACTAAAAAAACTGGTAACTCAAATATGTGACCAGGGTAATAAGGTAATTATCTGGACCAGTTTTATTTACAACCTCAAAATGCTGGCAAAGTTATTTAATGATTATGCTTCGGTGCTAATTTATGGAGGTGTTCCGTTTACATCATCGGATGAACAAGAATTGACCAGGGAACAGCTTCTTGCAAGATTTAAGACCGATAAGGACTGTAAACTACTGATAGCTAATCCTGCTGCGTGTGCAGAATCAATCTCCCTACATAAAGTATGTCATCATTCAGTATATTTGGATCGTACGTTTAATTGTGCTCACTTCATGCAGTCTTTAGATCGTATTCATCGTTTAGGTTTAGAATCACAGGAGCGAACCCATTACTATGTGGTATTGGCTAAGAACTCAATTGATGAAGTAATAGATGCCCGTTTGAAGCAAAAAATGTTGAACATGGAGCACGTTCTCGAGGATGCTCTGCCAGGTCTGGTACCAGGGTACTGGACTGATTACTTTGGAGATGAGGAGTATTTAGATCTTGAGTTGGTAGAAAAACATATAAAAACATACCTTAAGAAAAATGATAGTTAAGCCTAACGAACTTGCCAATCTGTGCTCCATATATTCATCAACTAGAGTCAAAAGGATTACTCCTGAAGATCTAAATAGACTCGTACGGAGTTCTATGGTCATTGATTCATATTCAAATGTAGATGGGATTATTGGCGAAGCGGTGAACTCAGGGCTTGTCAATCTCGAATCTGGTAATTATTGTATTTCAAAAATCGGGCAACGACTCGGCAAATATCAACGAGAACCTAGTTGCCAAATTACCGATGAAGCAAAGGATTCTTTTATTAAGAATGTTCTATTTAATGTTGATGCGAACAAATGGTGTTGCGGTGAGTTTCTGTTGAAATTTCACGTAGACACTGTGCTTGAGACATTTGTCTATGATAGGCACGTAACTGAATCACATCATGATACCGAGTGGTTAATGCTACTAAACGAAGTGGGTTTGATTAAAGTAGACGAAGAAAAAGCCGTGATTGAACATAAATATCTTGAGATTGTCAATAATCTATTAATGAGAATTCGTAATATTATTAATGAGGACGTTATTGATGTTTATGATGAAAAGAAGAGAGTTGGTGACCTCACAGAAGACCTTGCTCTTAAATACGAAAAGGAACGCCTCACAAAACGTGATTGCCCCAGCTTAGCCTTACTCGTGCAACAGATAAGTAAAGTCGACAAATCGGCTGGTTATGATATTTTATCCTTTAGGGGAACTGGGAAGGACCCGAGTGCCAATGTATTTATTGAGGTAAAGGGCACAAAAAATAGCAATCTAAGGTTTATCTGGAGCTACAATGAAAGAAGTGTAGCTGAAATAGAAAAGGATCGCTACTGGATTTATGGCTATACGAATGTGGATTTAGTCGCCAAATTTGCTGACGGTCCAATTGTGATAAAGAACCCCTGTACTAATCTAGTAAAGCTGGGTTATACAAGCATACCCTTAGATGTTTATGTTACTAAAGATTGACTACTTCAAATATTGGTAAGTAGAGAAAAGTGACCAGACACCGGCAGACAGCAAGCCTGGTCGACTTATGGGGCGGGTTTGAAACCCGCCCCTAACACAGCATGACGCGGAGATTGCTTCGTCGCCCGCCAGAGGCGGACTCCTCGCAATGACATATGGGAGGCGAAGGGACGAGACTGTATCCCTACTTGATTACTGTAACCTATTAGGTTACAATCGTAACCAAAATGATTACATCTCCAGCAAACAATAACCTCGGCAATATCCTGTTCAGCAAGGCGCGACAGGCAATCCTATCCCTGCTCTACAGCCATGTTGACGAAGCCTTTTACCTGCGGCAGATTGTGCGGACTACCGGCATCGGCCTGGGCCCGGCACAAAGGGAACTGAAGCAGCTTATGGATGCTGGAATCATTATCCGCAATGTCGAGGGAAAACAGGTTTACTATCGGGCTAATGAGAAATGCCCTATCTTCAATGACCTTAAAAGTATCGTGAGGAAAACGTTTGGCATTACCGATGTCATCAAGCAATCGCTTGAGCCCATGGCGGATAAAATACGGGTCGCTTTCATATTCGGCTCCGTTGCCAGAAGCGCCGATGACAGAAAAAGCGACATTGACGTTATGATAGTGGGAAGAATTTCCTTTGGAGATGCGGTTTCACTTCTCTCCCCGGCGGAAGAAAAACTGGCGCGCGAAGTCAACCCGGTTGTCTACCCTGTTGCTGAATTTAAGCAGAGGGTTAAAGAAGACCATCACTTCGTTAGGACCGTGCTCGAGGGTGAAAAGATTTTTCTGATCGGAGACGATAGTGAGCTTAGAGGCCTGGCTAAAAGAAAAGCTGATTGAAAAACACCGTACTTCGGCACGTGAGATTGCCAGCCTGCTACGTATCTGCGACCGTGACCTGGAGAAGGTCAAAATCATCGAACTAGGACCGGACTGGCGATTAAGTATTGCCCACAATGCGGCTCTTCAAGCAGCTACGGCGGCATTGGCAGCGGCTGGCTACCGCGCCCGGAAAGAGGGGCGACACTACCGTGTTATACAATCATTGGCGTTCACTATCAAAACTGATGCCGCTACTATCAAGCTACTGGACAAATTTCGCGAGAAGCGCAATATCAGCGACTATGAAATAGCCGGGCTGGTCACCAGACAAGAGGCTGAAGAAATGATAGCATTGGCGAAACAACTCCGCCATGATGTGGAGCAATGGCTCCGCGCTTATCACCCTGAACTCGCCAAGGAGATTTAGGTGCCCTCGCACATACATTTCCTATCATTCCCCCTTTCTAAAGGGGGCAAGGGGGATTAGGCGCCCCTCGAAATTGGTCACTTAAAGCTTCCCTCGCGATATTTTCCTCTTAACAGCAGGTGTATTATTAAACAAAAGGCACTTTTTATTTAATAAGCTTTCACCTTATTAAACGGGTATTTAATCCCCCTGCGACATTTTCCCCTTGACAGCAGAAGAACTAATGTTCTACAATGACCCCATTACATCGGGACTGAATTGTACACAGCTCCCGACCAAATTCAAGAGCAGCAGCCAGCATCTCCTGAGCCGCACTATTGTGGGCTGATAGCTTTAAGCTGATTGCTGGTTGCACAAAGCTCTTGGCATCCCCCGGAAAATTGAATATGTGGGGTTTCGTTCGTGGGAATTCGTTTTGGGGAAATTGTTCCTCAAGGTAGGGGCGTTTTTACTCCAACGGTCCCCGCTGCGTTCGGCTGAAGCTGATCACGGACTGCGAAATCCCGGCGTCCGGCGGCCCCAAAATTGAATAATTCATGCGCCATAAAAACCGGGCCGTGCTATACCCCAAAAACCGTAAGGGCACCCTTCACCGTAAGGATGCCCCTACAAAAAGGTAACAGTTTTATGAGTCTCTTATCTGCCGTTGGCGCTGAAGACCAGTCCCTCGGTGCTGAGGTCAACCTTGACCTCGTCGCCTTCTTTGAACTCACCCTGCAGTATCTTCTTGGACAGCGGGGTTTCCACCTCACGCTGAATGGTCCGCTTCAAAGGACGCGCGCCGAACGTGGGGTCGAAGCCGGTCTTGGCCAGCCAATCCTTGGCCTCGTCAGTGAGTGTGACGGTTATCTTCCGGTCGGCAAGCCGTTTCTGTACCTCTTTCATCTGGAGGTCAACAATCTGCCGTATCTGCTCCTCGCTAAGCGGCTTGAATATGATGACCTCATCGATGCGGTTGAGGAACTCGGGACGGAAGGTCCGCTTGAGAGCGGTTTCGATGGCACCCCTGAGACGCTTCTGTTCGCTCTCCGTCTGCACCTCGTGGAGGAAGCCGAGCGAGCCGCGCTGAAATTCCTCGCCGCCCAAGTTCGAGGTCATGATGAGCACGGTGTTCTTGAAGTCGACAGTCCTGCCGTGGCCATCGGTAAGCCGTCCGTCCTCCAGTATCTGGAGCAGGATGTTGAACACGTCGGGATGCGCCTTCTCTATCTCGTCGAACAGGATGACCTTGTAGGGGCGGCGACGCACAGCTTCGGTGAGCTGGCCGCCCTCTTCATACCCGATATATCCCGGTGGAGCGCCGATGAGGCGGGACACGGTGTGCTTCTCCATGTACTCCGACATGTCGAGCCTGACCATGGCCTCCTCGTTGTCGAAGAGGAACTCTGCCAGGGCCCGGGCAAGCTCTGTCTTGCCCACGCCGGTGGGCCCCAGGAAGATGAAGCTGCCGATGGGCCTCTTGGGGTCCTTCAACCCGGCACGCGCCCTCCTGATGGCATCGGAGACTGCGTTGATAGCCTCATCCTGTCCCACGATCCTGAGATGCAGGCTTTCCTCCATATGGACGAGCTTATCGGTCTCCCCTTCCAGCATGCGGCTCACCGGGATGCCGGTCCATTTGGAGACCAGCTCGGCGATGTCTTCCTCGGTAACTACCTGTTTGATTTTCT
>Ga0209777_10007052_pt1 | contig 12557 bp, 13 predicted proteins | sample FrelakmetHBP12HB_FD_187147 | JGI IMG/M metagenome (GOLD analysis project Ga0209777, IMG submission 187147) | Freshwater lake sediment microbial communities from the University of Notre Dame, USA, for methane emissions studies -HBP12 HB (SPAdes)... | ecosystem: Environmental > Aquatic >... | reverse complement strand
CCCCTGAAATTCTTTTCGGGGGGTTGCTGGAGAAACATTCGTGATTGCTTAAATAACGATCTATGGCGGGGTTACAAGGTCTCGGCGGAATCCCCCAGGCCGGAGTTCCTTAGTGTCTGAATCACAAAGTTCATAAACAGAAAGGAGATTGAAAACGATGACAACATATGTCTCTTTTTCTTCAGATATTTCGCCACAGAGTACCGAAGCACTTATCGCAGTATTGGGAGACCAAGCTAATAAGAAAGTTGATGAGGTTTATTTGATGCTTTCAACCCCGGGTGGTTCCGTTATGAATGGACTAAATCTTTATAATGTATTAAGAGCGCTTCCTTTTAAACTTATAACTCACAATGTTGGCAATGTGGATTCCATTGGTAATGCGATTTTTTTGGCCGGTATTGAACGTTACGCATGTCCGCATAGTACTTTTATGTTCCACGGGGTAGGATTTGATATAAAAGCGGGATTGAGACTCGAAGAAAAATCTTGTCGAGAGAGTTTAGACGCGATCTTACAGGATCAACGACGAATTGGGTCAATAATCCGAGAACGTACTAATCTTAACGATGGGAAGATCCGTAATCTTTTCCGAGAAGCCAGGACCAAAGACGCGGACTATGCCAAGAGCGTTGGGATTGTTCATGATATCAGAGATGTTAAGATTCCTCCGGGCAATCCCGTAATCTCGCTTGTATTCCAGCGATAACGCATCCATTTTTGGTAACATTTTTTGATTCTCCTTCACTTGGAGATAAATCAGGTGCTTAAAGCATCCCATATGTAAAATTATTTGTCAAGAGGAAAATGATCATGCTTGAATATGTCAGGCATGTTTTTCTTTTCACAAACTCATTTTCTTATTGACCTGCTTGAGCCGGTCAAGTATAATCAAGTTATGAACACACTCGATAAAACAAAACGGGCTCAGTTGATTTCAGTCTTGGTAGAGGGCAATTCACTCCGGGCAACGGCAAGGATCTGTGATGTCGCCTTTAACACGGTCCTGAAGTTTGTCCCGGAGATCGGGCAAGCTTGCTTTGATTACCAAGATAGGGTATTCCATAACCTCAAATGCAAGCGGATTCAATGCGACGAAATTTGGTCGTTCTGCTACGCGAAGCAGAAGAATGTACCGGAAGCACTAAAGGGCACCTTCGGCTATGGGGACGTTTGGACGTGGGTCGCAATGGACGCAGAGACCAAACTTGTACCTTCTTTCATGGTCGGGAACAGGGACGCCGAAAGCGCGAAGATGTTCATTGAAGATCTTGCCTCTCGCCTTGCCAATCGGGTTCAGATCACAACCGATGGATACAAGGTTTATCTTGAGGCTATCGAGGGGGCCTTTGGGTGCGACGTTGATTATGCCATGCTGGTTAAGATATACGAATCAAGCCAAGAGGAAACGCGGTACAGCCCGGCAAAGTGTACCGGATGCAAGGGAACACGAATCACTGGTGATCCCGACAGGAAACACATTTCCACCAGTTTTATTGAAAGGCAGAACCTAACCATGCGGATGGGGATTAGGCGATTTACCAGACTGACGAATGCCTTTAGCAAGAAGGTAGAGAACCACACCTTTCATTTGGCGCTCCATTACATGTATTATAACTTTGTTAGGATTCACAAAACGTTGAGGATGACACCGGCAATGAAGGCAGGGGTAACGGACCGGCTTTGGTCGGTTGAGGAGATCGCGGGGCTTTTAAAATGAAAATGAGTCACTACCTAATTAGAGTCTGTTTATAAACTGCCGATTCTTTCGATGAGCCGGCGTGATGAATGTGCCGGCTCAGATAAATTGTCAATTTCTTATATCCAGGAACGGCTTCAATGAGTCCTGAGTCGAAAAACCCCCGGATTTAAATGCACCTCTCCTGTCCGATTCTCTCTCTGTCGCATTCGAGGTACAATTATTAAGGCTGCGGCATTAACTTCCCCAGCATGAAACCAGTCATCACCCGGATGTTGTAGGCAATCACACTCCATAACACCTTCGCATCAAAATGCCCCCGACCTTTCCACTCACACCGAAAAAGATCAAATCCTCTCTTGAGGTTCGATACGACCGCCTCCATTCCGCTTCGCCATTTCTTCAGCCGTGTCTCCATTTGAACACTGCTCACCACGTTCTTCAAGGACCCTACGATCTTGTTAAAAACGATATTCCTAATCCCATACTCTTTCGCCTTTTCCTGATTCCGAAGCGACGCATAGCCTCCATCCGTGACCATATCCCGTGGCCGAATCCCATAATCGTTCCGCACCCGCTCTATGACGCCCTCAAAGAGCGTCGAATCTTTTGGATTGCCATCCGCGATCTCACAGTCAAGAATCAAATTACTCCTTCCCGTCGCTAAGTTCACCTTATGTCCAAAAGCAACCTCCCTCGCCCCCTTCACAATAATATCCGTATGGTCTTCGTAAATCGAATAGATCTTCTCGCTATTCGGAACACTCTCTCCCAAAAGCTCATGCCGATAACTGATGTCATAAACCTTTTCCATCTTCGGCAATAGATCCTCCAACTCTGCCACAATCGATAAAACCCCCAAATCGGCTCCTACGATGAACTCTCCCACCACCTTCTTCACTTGGTTGATGCTCATCCTAAACAGCTTTAACTGCTTCTCAAACAACCCCGCCCGCTTCTCTTTGTTCTTCGTATTGTTAATCTTAAATTCGTTCTTCTTCCCCTGCTTCTGATAATTCCGCACCTTCTTAATCTTCCCCGTCTCCTCCAACTTCTTCAACAACCGATGACTCGTCTTCATGCAATCCCAAATCAGCGCGTTGTTCGTCGGATAATGAATGTCGGTCTCCACCACCGTACTATCCGTCCGCAGACTCCTCCCGTCTTCGATCCCCTCTCCCTGTATCATGATCCGATTGATTTCTACCATCAACCCCCGAAGACTCTCCCCACGAATCCTCGAGATGTATTTGTGGAATACTTCAAATGAAAAGGGCGACCTCCCCTCAAGTTTGATGAACGCGCCACAGAGCCGCGAATCCTCCTGCGCATATTCAAGCTCTCGATAATCCAGCTTCTTCATCTCCTTGTAAAGCGCTGCCCGTACCACCTGTTCTACGCTCGGACTGTCCTGCCGACCCACTTTACTGCTTCTGTTCAACTCCATAATGTCCGGGGCGATTATCTCATAAAGCCTCGGGTTCTCATTCAAGATCGTATCGATTAATGCCAATTCCGGATCTAATGCCCAGAGTGGTTTCTCTAACTTCAACCTCAGATCATTGAGTATCTTCATCCCCATCCTCCTGCAACTTGATTTCTGTGATTATCTCACGTAACGTATTGTAATACATCATGTTGCAGTTCATAAACAGACTCTAATTAACCAGTTCATTGACTTTCGTCACGCAGGTCGATGGAGAAATAGGGGTGGAATTGACAGCCGCCGCCATGTCCGTTCACCGTAGCGGTGAGTCGTTTGGCATTCCACTTAAGCGAGACTTCCAGCACGATAACCAGTCCGTCGTTTTCGTCGTAGCCGGTTTCGACAAACTTCACGCTGGTCTTACCGAACCTGTAAGAAGGATCATCCGGGTATTAAAAAAAGTCGGCCTGTGTACAATCTCACCCCAGGAGGTTCACCAGAAATGTCGTAAGACCAGGCACATAAGTGATAATGAAGACTCCGACCAGCAGAATGATGAGCAAGGGCAATACAGAGCGTATGACTTCAGCCATCGGCTTGTTGAACCGATAGGAGGAAAGGAAGAGATTCATCCCGACAGGAGGCGTTAGAAAGCCCAGTTCGAGATTTGCAAGAAAGATGATTCCCAGGTGAATTGGGTCAATACCGAATTCCCTTCCTATGGGGATGATCAAAGGGGCAACGACAACAATCGCCGAGAAGATGTCCATCAGGCAACCGACCACGAGGAGAAAAAGGTTCAGCATCAAAAGGAAGACCCAGGGTGTGCGAATGAACTCCCTGGCCCACGTGACAAGCCTCTCGGGGACACTGGCTGTGAAAAGGAAGTCCGTCAGACCCATGGCCAACCCCAGGATCAGGAGTATCCCTCCGACCAGAAGTCCGCATTGGGTCATGATACGGGGGACATCACGCGTCAGATCGAGACCTCTGCAGACAAAGGTCTCGACAACGAAAGCGTAAAGTGCTGTGATCGCGGATGCCTCCACAGGTGTGGCAAACCCTCCGAACAGGGCGGCCAGGGCGACCACCGGCAAGAGCAACTCCCATTTGGCCTTCCACGCAGCACGACTGGCTTCGAGGAAATCGAACCTGCCCCTGCAAGCGAGGTTTCGTGGTCCGGCGTAAATTCCCCACAGGCTTGTCAGCCCCACCAGTAGAATTCCCGGCCCGATCCCGCCGAGGAACATCCTTCTGATCGAAATCTCGGTGCCGATCGTTGTGGCGACTACGGCGTAGAGGATCAGGGGAAGACAAGGGGGAATCAGGATTCCCAGTGATCCGCCCCCTGTCAGAAGCCCGAGGGCACTTCGGTCCGAATAACCTGCAGTGACCAGAATCGGCATCAAAAGCCCGCCCAGCGCGAGAATGGTAACCCCTGAAGCCCCTGTGAAGGAGGTGAAGAACGCGCAAAGGAGAACGGTGATGATGGCCGGTCCTCCGCGGAAGTGCCCGAAGAGAGCGCTGAAGAGACGTGTCAACCGCGCTGCGGCTCCACCTTCAGCAAGGAAGTACCCGGTCAAGGCAAAGAGCGGAATCGCCGGAAGTGTGGGATCGACCGTCAGTCGGTAATAATCGATTGGCACCATGGCAATTGGCTGGTGGCTCCCCCAGAAAAAAATCAATGCCGCGCCCCCGAGGAGGGTGAAGATGGGAGCCCCGAGAATGACAGCCACCGCAAGCATGATAAGAGCTGGGAAAACAAGTTGGTCCGGGGGGATAAAGGGTTGTGACCCGACGGCGATGACCATTCCCGCAAGAACGAGAGCAAGCAGGCGGCCTGCAGGAGACCCGGAGGCCTGTTTCACCATCCGGAGTGCTATGAGTCCCAGTCCCACGGGTAGAACCGACAACACGGCCCAGGCCGGGAGATCATAGGGCAACACCTCGCCCGTTTCATACTTGGCCAGAACGAATTGTAGGCTTGCCCAGAGGAGGGCGAGTGTTATCGCAGAAGCAAAAGAGCCGCTCAGGAGGATGGCAGCCCCCTTCCAGGGTTCTTTGAGGCAGTTTGTCACAGCACCAAGAGAGATCAGGCGTCTCTCGCGGGCTGCGACGGCTCCTCCGAGCATGCCCACGCAGAGTACGAGATGCTGTACGAATAGGGTCGAACCGCAAATCCCCGTGTGAAGGGACCTCCGCAGGAGGCTCTCCGCCAGCGGCAGGAGAACCATCAGAGCGAGGGCTGCACAGAGGAGCAGATCCTCAAGCCGCCGAATTGACGGAGTCCAGTTAGCCGATAAGGTTCGCCAGAGGTTCATCCTTCCGCAGATTGTCTCCATATCGATCCTCATTCTTCTCCTGCACGATTGCCCCGATGCCCTTTTAGCAACCCTTCCACCCTATCAAAGAGGTCCGAGGGTACCATGGTTCCGCGTATTCTGGGATAGACGGACCTCGCCACCTGTCGCCACTCTTCGTTAACCTGGGAAGAGGGAATATAAACTTTGAGCCCCTGTTTCCTCTTCATGGCCTCCACCGCCTCTTCGCTTTCCTTCCGGCCCGAGGCCTTGATCATTCTCCCGGCATCCGCTGCGATCCTCAACAACTCCTGCCGGCAATCTTCAGGAACTCTGTCCCAGATCTGCTTGCGAACAATCGCCCCGCCGACGAGCGGCGCCCAGTTGATTTCAAGCATGTGTTTTGCAACCGTGGCGTACTGTCCGGCGTTTGCTGAGAAGGGCGTGGCCAGAATCACATTGATCATCCCGGTGGAAAGCCCGGGAAATATGTCAGCGGGCTCAAGAGGTACAGGCTTTGTGCCCCAGTCCTTCATGATTTCCGCCTGGTCGGGATGGCCCGCCCACACAAAGACCTTCATCCGTTTCAGGTCGTTGGGGTGAACAAGGGGCTGGACGGAAAAGAACCTGCACCAGCCAATGTCAGTCCAGAAGAGCACGACGTACCCTTTTTGCTCAACGCGCCTCGCAAGATCCGCCCCGAGCTTCTCCTGGACGTAGTCCATTTCCTCCAGGGTGTGAAACGCCATGGGAATATCGGAAAGAGCGGAGACACCCGGGTCAATCTTGGACAATCCCATCAGGGTCAAAAGCGTTGCATCCACTCCGCCCACGCGTATCTTGTCGACGATAGCAGCCTCTCCGCCTGCCCGGTAACTCGCAATGACGTTCACCCGGACCCTTCCCGCCGATGCCTTTTCCCAGTGACTTCCCATCTTGAGGAGCTCCACGTGGGGACTCGTGCCCATGGGGGCAAGCGTGACCAACCGAATCTCCAGGGCCTGGTTTCCCGCGAGAGTACCCTCCGTGGCAAAGGCGATAGCCACTGCGATGATCATCCCCGCCATCCTTCGAATTCTTTTCTGCACCTCGCTCATGTTTCCTCTCCCCGTCATAGAAATCATTTCCCACAGGCGCCTCAATCGACAAACAGTTTGTCCGTTTTACGCAAGAGCCACCTGGCACGACGTTGCATAACCATGTTGGCCAAACGCCACTCCGGTCTGTCATCCGGGTTGATCTTCAGGGCCTGCTCCAGAAGCCTCTTAAACTCTTCCTTATCCTGCTTTGGGAGAGAGACGGATTCAGCCAGGGTCACCAGGGGCCCGCAGAGCCGTCCTCCCGAGAGTTCCATCGCCCGCCGGAAATGCCTCCTGGCTCTTTGCTCCGGGTCCCCGGGCGCAGTTTCCCGGCCCATCTCGTAGGCGATCAAAAAGGAATGAATGGCTCCGCTGTCGAACGCCTCGTCGAGTTCCAGGGCCCGGTCGAGGAGCGCCTCGACGACCGGGAGATCGGCGATCAGGTCAGAGTTGTCCTTTGTAACGGAAACCGCCGCTGTCCACGAAACAGCCGTCCAGTAGATGAGGGCAACGTCGGAGGGCGTGAACGCCTGTACGCTCTCCCTCGGATTATTCCGGGCCAGCTTCCCGAACCCGGGTTGGACCACTTCAAGACCTCGCATGCCGTAGTTGCGAGCCCGGAGGTAGAGCCGTTGTGCGCGAACGCGCAATGCGATTGCCTTCTCCAGATCCCTCTCCTCGACTTCATCCGCCTCCTGCTGGACGAAGGCGTAACCATACTGGGTAAATCCGCGGCAGGCGGCAAGCAACAGTCCCCTGTGACGCGGGCTCTCTGCGAGCAGGCTTTCCATCAGTTTGAGGCTAAACGGTATCGCCTCCTTGATCAGTTCGGGATCGTCATCGCTTGCGAAAGCCGTCCCTTCTTTGGACAGGGCATCACCGAGTTTGTTGATCGCCATCTGCCTGAAGGAGCAGCCTTCACACAAGGCCAGGGTAAGAAGGATCGTCGCCACGGAAAAGGCATACCTTTGGAGCAAGGCAGGGATCTCAACGCATCGTCTGTTTCTCATGATTTTCACCGTGATGGGGATTCGCAATTTCCGCCGGATTGAGATGAACCGGCTTTTTCCGACGGACATAGAGTACTCCGCTTACAGCGGCAATGAGTAAGAGGATGATCGTAAGGTTTCGAATCCTCGATAAGTCCTCTGCAAATACGTGGAGCCTTTCTCCGATAAAACAACCCATCCCACCCAGAACGACGATGGTGATCAGGGCAGAAGCGGCGTCTGCTATTAGAAATCGGATAAATCGCATTTCCATTGTCCCTGAGACGAGGAACAACTGAGCCCTTACCCCTGGAAGTTGCCTCCCCAGGAGGATCACCCAAATCCCCCATTTCTTAAATCCATCTTCGATTCGCTGAAGCCTCTGTTTTGAGAGGATCTTCTTGCATCGCGGATGTTCGAATACTTTTCTCCCGTATCTTCGACCCAACCCATAGAGGATAAGATCGGTCAGGAGCAGTGTCGGATAGACGACGGAGAGGATCGGGATCAACCTGATCACATCCCGGGCCACCAGGAAACCGCTCAGCATGAGGATCGTATCCTCCGGAAACGGGCATCCCAGCGTTCCGAGGATAAGAAGAAGGAATATCCCCAGGTATGGGAAATGTTCAACGAAAGGAAAGGTTTCACTCATAACGAACTCCAAGCGCTCTCTTCCTCCCGGCCGAGGAGCCGTGCGAACGGCTGCGGGATGCCGAGGCTTTCGAGGTAACGTTTGCGGGTGGCTAAATTAAATCCTGCGTATGCGCGGCATCCCATGGCGGATCTCCTCCACGGGGTCATGCCAAGAAAACGTTTGGCAATCGCACTCACGGAGTAAACCTCCCTGTTCAGTTGGTCGAAGCCTTCGAGAAGTGATTCGGAACTCATCCCCTTGGGCTGGAACAGGAGAGTATCGGGAGGGTACCCATGGAGCCACCAATGGGGTTCCAATAATCTCCCTTCGCTCAGGAGCCGTGCGTACAGCCGCGTTCCCGGGAAAGGAGTGAGAATTCTCAACTCCGCGCAATCCAGACGACATTTCATGATGAATTCGAATGTTTGGTCAAAGACGTCCTTGTTCTCATGATCAAAGCCGAAGATGAAGGCCCCCAGGATTGCAAGCCCCTCCCCATGGAATCGCCTCATGGCCTCTGAAAAATCGATCTTCAGTCTGCTGGTTTTCTTCATCCCGGAATAGGTTTCCTTCTGGACCGATTCAAATCCGACCAGGATCCCGACGCATCCGGATCGTTTCATCAGTTTCAGCAGCTCCAGATCCTCTGCAAGGGCGACCCCTCCTTGTCCTGCCCAGAACCGGCGAAGGGGGATCATTGCCCGAAAGAGCTCCTTGGCCAGGGATCGGTTCAGTGCGAGAGTGTCATCGACGAAGAAAAGATAAGGGGACTCCATCGCCGTTATCTCAGCGATTACATCCACAGCGGGTCGAAATCGGCAGTGGCGGCCTGTGACCGTGCTGATGGAGCAGAATTCGCAGTCATAGGGGCACCCCCGGGAGGTTTCGACGGTGGCGGGAATGGGAGTGTAGCCCCTGGAAGCGGGCTTCGGATAGAGGTCCCATCTCGGCCTCGGCATCCCCTCAAGTTTCGTGAAGTCATCGGCGGAGTAAACCTTCCGCATCTGTCCCGATACAGCATCCAATAGGACCTGCCTGTCTCTGCCTCTCCTATCACCACCGCATCGGCATGGTGAAGGGCTTCATGAGGTAAGACAGTGGGATGAATGCCTCCCATGACCACTTTCACGCCCTGTTGCCGATAGCCATCGGCAATGCGGTAAGCCCTCAAGGCGAGATCGGTCATCACGGTAATGCCCACAAGATCGAAGTCGTGATCGATATCGTCAGGGGCAAAGGCTTCGTCGATGATTTTCACGGTGTGCTCCGGAGGAGTGAGGGCCGCCAAGAGCGGAAGATTCAGCCTTTGGAACTTGAACGTCTCCGCGCTGGAAAGAAGGTTTTCATCGTGGGGAGCTATGAGTTTTATTTTCATCCCGGCACCTCCTCAATCTGCTTTCGGTCAGGAGGGAAGAGATTCACTCGGGTCTTCTTTTCAATACCGTTCAAAACTACACCCATCAAGATTACATTCAAATACAGTTTCGCACACTTCGTATTCATGACTTGCCCCCTCCTTTTATCTGTTTATTTGTGAAACGCGCTGTAAAGACAACCTTTATCCTCACTATTTCAAACATCATGCCGACCGGGGAAATCAAAGAAAATATTTGCAAACCCTTTGTTTCTATTAGGAATGCAGGAAAGCAGGAACGAGAAAGAACCGATACCGGTGCGAATGGGGTTGCCCAGGCCAGGGGGCGGAGTGTGAATCTGATTGCGCAGCTTGGCCCGCTGGACTGGAATAATATAATATTGGAGTGATGGAATAATGGGGCCAACATTCTAACCCTCCTCTTACCAGGTAATCCGACGCCAGAGGCACTTCGCCATCGTGATAAATTCTCTCATACCATATCGCTGGTCACAGATCGGTCACAGATTCGTGTAACGATGGAAACGGAGAATCGGAGAGCCGGAGAAACGGGGATAAGGAGAAAATAGCGAAACGGAGAAGCGGGGGAACGGGGAACCGGAGAAACTGACAAAGGATGAAACGGAGAAAGGGGAAACGATGATCCGGGGAAAGAGATAGAACACGAAGCGGAGACGGAGGGAACCGGAGAAGCGGAGAAACCGAAGAACCGAACCCCAAATACGGAGGAACGAAGAAGTGTCGAAACCGAAAGAAGGATAAAGAGAAAGGCAAATCAGACCGAGATGGGCAGTTGGGTGGAAAAGGCGTTCGCCCTGCATACAGCGCCACACAAATGAAAAGGGAACCAGCAGCAGTCAATCTGGGGTGGGTAAGACATGGGTTCCGCCATCCGGTCGGAAGATGGCTTATACCCCTTCCCGAGAAAACTCGATTTTCAGGGATACGCCGATTGCGGCGCTTGCACGAGCCAAAGTAGCCAACGTGACGCTCGTATCATTTTCATCCAGGAGCCGATTCACCACCGCACGACTGGTGTGCATGCGGGCTGCCATCTCAGTTTTAGTCAGGCGTTTCGCCTTCATCGCTTCAGATAGCTGCCAGGCAATCACCCGCTTGATGGCTGCCGCAGTGACCTCCTCGTGAATGCCTTCTTGTTTAAGGAACTCATCAAAGTCACTGCCGATATGCTTGTTTTTCATTTATACCTCCTACAAAAGGCTCTTGCGAGTCCTCGCAGTATCCAAATCAGATTTGGGCATTTTCTGTGACTTTTTGATGAAGGCATGTAACAAGATCATTTGGCCTTCCAAAACGGTGAACAGCACCCTGGCAACCCGCCCTTCGACATGGCTGCGAATCTCCCACAGATCCCTCTCGATTTGCGGACCAATGGCATACCGAGTGGCCAGCCAAACTGCACTTCTTTAATGTCGGTGCCGATGATCTTACGATCTTCAGATGACAGTTCATGGAAAAATTCGCGAACCGGTTCATTTCCTCCCTCTGTACGAAAAAACCTTACAGATAGGATTGGGTCATTCATGGTCGAAGCGTATCATAATTGATACGCGGTTGCAACCTCGGGGTGATGGGGAAAAGCAGAACGAAGAGACAGTGGAAATGGAGGGAGAAAGAGGTGGGGAGACTATCACACAAACAACGAGGCTCTTGGTCGACACCGAATACGTTTCTTGGTGAATAGAACGCCCCAGTTTACTTTTTGAATGGCGGATCAGAGAGAATAAGAAGACTGACGAGTGCCGCCACCACGCAAACCAGGAATTCCTTTCCAGTGTCAGAATCCAATCGGGAAGAGTAGCCCTGATCAAAAGATAGGTTATGATGAAAGCAAAAGACCCCGCGCCTGTATTATCTGCCCCAATAGCTTTATGGTGAACTTCCCCACTGAAATGAAAAGGCAGAGAAAGATAAAAAAGTCCACCCAATAATGGTACAGATCGTAAAAGCTGTCGATGTCCAAATTTTGAAGAGGATGGAAAAGGTCGTTAAAGGAAACGCTTGAAGCATAAGCAGAAGTTTGGGATTATGAGAAAAACCAATGCAACCACAGAAGAGAGCAAAAACCGGGTTTCCCATCTCATCCCCGTAAATCAGGGACCTGAGTTTAAAAATCTTTTGATTTAAGAAACCTTCTATCTTTCCAAAGAGAATTCCGAGAGGTCCGCCGCTGAATCCTGCCAAAGATTGAACCGAGAAATATTTTGGCTGGACTTTTCCTCAAATTTTGTATGTTCTGTCCTCACATGCGCGATCGACACTCCTTTGATTCTCGTTGCCCCGAAGGGCGAAGGTTTTTTGTCCGGTCGTAATCTCTCCCGGTATACTTCACCGGGATCTTCGACCGACCGTCTTTCACCCCGGAATCCGGAATCCGCAATTGCTCCCTTTCTTTTCGGTCTTTCATTCCGCATTCCACAATCCGCATTCCGCAATTGGTTGTGCCCTCCGTGCCTCTGTGGTGAACATCCTTGCGTCGGAGTGACGAAAATTGACAAATTCTCCTGACTCCATAGCGCTCTGGCGGTAATTTTCTGACCATCACGAAAAGGTGGGTTAGAAAATATCTTGTGAAATCAAAAGCCTACATTTCTTGCCCCGTGGCACAGAATATGCGGATTTGAACTCGGTTTGCCACCGACTGAAAACTCAATTTTCACGGAGGGACACAAAGAACATATCTTCCCTTGCATTGGAAGGGCAAAGGGTTTTGCTCTGACGGCACCTCTTCCGGTTCAATGCTTCCCGGAATCTTCGACCCGCCAGAGCAAAACATTCGTCATCTTTTCTCCGTGCCCTGTGTCTCTGTGGTGAAGCCCATGTTTTGCAGTCCTCTGATTCACCCGAAGGGCTCAGAGCGTTTTGTCCGTTGGGTCGTCCGGTCTGATTAGCATTCAGGCCGGCGAGCCAACGGACAAAGGTTTTTCCTCTGTGTCTGGTTTATTTTTGTCAAGTAAAATATTCACCGCCGTAGTAGTAATGAGGGGGGTCTGGGGGGAGACTCATAACTTCTCCAGATTGTGGAAAACTC
>Ga0209777_10007051_pt1 | contig 12559 bp, 9 predicted proteins | sample FrelakmetHBP12HB_FD_187147 | JGI IMG/M metagenome (GOLD analysis project Ga0209777, IMG submission 187147) | Freshwater lake sediment microbial communities from the University of Notre Dame, USA, for methane emissions studies -HBP12 HB (SPAdes)... | ecosystem: Environmental > Aquatic >... | reverse complement strand
CAAGCTCTCCTCGCAACCCACTTCGACCATCGTCCTTGACACCCATGCCTACCGCAACAAAGGCTCTCGGTCCCCCCCAACCCCCTCTCCACCCCCACCGCAGACTCCCATAGTGTCTGAATTGCAAGTCCGGTAAAAAAAGTCTTGACAAGAATTGGGATTGATGTATCATAAATAAGTTCGATAGACGGTATCCTTTCCAGTGAGAGGGGTCATGGGTTAGAAGTCCAGAGTAGGCGAAGTATCTAAAGGTAGAGCCATCTAACCGGGGGGAAGAGATGGGAAAGTATGAGAAGGCCTGGCGTATGGGATGGTGAAGCCAGGCCTTTTCTTTTTTGCCCAAGACCTGATTGGATGAGAAGGGATTATTCCAGTTGTGGGGGTATCCAGACCCTCTGGATTAGTTTTCCCTGGACCCGTATTAAACAGGATCCTTTTGTTCCGGTGGGGTCCTTGAAGGGAGGTGGTAAGAGAAAAGTCGGGGCAGACTCGAAAAGGAGGTGATGGTGGCACGAGGAAATAATTGGGCACTTCGAACAGGGGGATGTGTGATTGTGGTTTGGCCACACAGGATGAACATCTCTGGAATGTCTTGCAATGCGGCCGTAAGAAGGGCTGCAAGTGGAGGAGGGAATAACGATGAGTACAAGAAAACATGGGCAAAGCTTAATCCTGGCAATGGCAGTAGTCTGTGCGATCATGCTTGGTACCGTCTCACCAAGCGCAGCGCTTTCCCCCGTGTGGGGTTATTCCTACGAACAGTTGGCAGCCCAGTGGTGGAAATGGGCAGTATCAATCCCGTGGTACGTGAACCCGGTATATGACGAAACTGGTGAGTACTGTGCCGTGGGGCAGCACGGTGATGTGTGGTTCCTGGCGGGCTCTTGGGGATATACGGTTACACGTGACTGCTCTGTACCTCAAGGCATGCCGCTCTTTTTCCCGGTCATAAACAATATGGCCTATGACTCGCCTGGCGTGTGCGATCAGGGTGCAAGCATGACTGTCCAGTACATGCGCGATTGGAACGCAGGGCTACTTGGTCTGGCAACAAATTTAAAGGCCGAATTGGATGGGAAACCGCTCAGGATGCAATTCGAACAGTCCGTAGTCTTTGCAGTCGATTTTGTTGATGGTAACGAGGACTGTCCGGCAGGCATATATTCCCCTGCCGTAGATGCTGGCTATTATGTGTTCCTCAGCCCGTTGACACCAGGCAAACACATACTGCACATTCACGGGGAGTTTCCAATCTGGGACTGGCTCCTGGACGTCACGTATAACCTGACTATTGTGCCAGTCAAACTGAAATAAGGGGCGGTACGGTTACTCTTCGCTGGAGGCGTGGTCCAAAGTCGGGATGGAGAGGAGTCGTAAGGCTCCTCCCATCCTGCACCACCGTACATACGAAGGTCCACACACATCTACGATTTTCTCTCCATCATTTTCGAGGCGGCCAGGATCGCATCCACGATCTGCTGATACCCTGTGCATCGGCATAGATTCCCGGAGATGGCCTTTCTTACTTCATGCGCTGTCGGCTTCGGATTCTCATCCAGGAGAGCCTTGGCTGACAACACCATCCCGGGGGTGCAGAACCCGCACTGAATCGCGCCATGTTTCAGGAAGGCCTCCTGCAGGGGATGGAGCTTCTCCCCCTCCGAAAGCCCCTCGATCGTGACGATCTCTTTCCCCTGGGCATCGATCGCAAGGACAAGACACGAGGCCACTGCTTTTCCGTCCATCAGCACGGTGCAGGCGCCACATTCTCCCTCATTACACGATTTTTTTGTCCCCGTAAGACCCAGGGTCTCTCTCAGGACCTCTACTAAAGTCCGCCACGGTTCAATCACAACCTTATAGCTCACATGGTTGACATTCAATACGATCTCTTCCCGTCTCATCACGATCACCCCATTCTGGACAAATGGAATGACGGAATATTGGAATGATGGAAGTTTGGAATATTGGGGAAAAACCCGAAAACGGGAAGATTGGAATACTGGAAACCCATCATTCCATTATTCCATTTTTCCAACATTCCATATTTTTTAACCCATTGTTCCAGTGTTCCATCATTCCATTATTCCGGTTCTTCTTTTCCACTATTCCCTCTGAAATTTGCCGTTTCCACAGGCCCTTTCGTAAGCCGAGAGCACCGCCCTCGCCGTAAGGACCTCTATCATTGCTTTTCGATACTCCTTCGATGCACGGATGCTGCTCCTGGGGTTTGCCTCTTCAGAGGCGACCTTCCCTGCTTCCTTGGCCGCCTCCGGGCTGATTTTCTTATTCACGAGAGTCTTCTCAGCGTTAGGAGCCCGGATGGGAGTTTGAGCCACAGCGCCCAGAGCGACTCCCGCTTCTTTGCAGGTCAGCCTGTCACCATCGAGGCATAGGCACACAGCCACTCCGACCTGCGCCAGGTCCATTGCGTGACGCCGCATGAGCTTCAGGTAAGCTCCCCCGTTTTTTTCACCGGGTTCAGGAATAAAAATCCGAATTAGAATCTCGTCGCCTTTCAGAACGGACTCCCCCGGCCCCTTGAAGAAATCTTCAACGGACACTTCTCTCTCACCCGCGGCTCCTGCAATCCTGACCAGGGCCCCTGAGGTGATTAACGGAGGGACCGTGTCTGCCGAAGGCATAGCGCTGCAGATATTTCCTCCAATCGTTGCCAGACTTCTTATCTGCGGAGAGGCCATGACATTGACCGCATCCCAGAGGCAGGGAAGCTTTTCCTTCACCATTCCCGAGTGCCGGATCTCCTCCAGGGTGACCAGCGGGCCGATTCTGATTCCCCTGTTGCCGTCCCTTTCGATTCCTTTCAAATCGGTTATACCCTTGAGGTTGATGAGATGCTCCGGCGCAGCTTCTCTCCTTTTCATCGCGATGAGAAGATCGGTCCCTCCTGCAAAGACCCTGGCCTTCTCACCAAACTGAGCTAACAGATCCAACGCCTCGGAAAGGGAAGCAGGCGCATGATACTCAAACCTGGGCAATCGCTTGATGAACGTCATTTGGCCTCCTTTTCCTTCAGGGCCTCCAGGATCTTCTCAGGAGTGATGGGAAGGTCTTTGATCCTGACCCCAACGGCATCGTAGACCCCATTGGCAATGGCCGCCATGGTGGAGCAGGAACTCGCTTCCCCTGCACCTTTGGCGCCAAAAGGGCCATAGGGGTCGTGGGTGTGGATATGCTCGACAACATATTCCGGCACATCCATGCTCGTGGGTTGTTTGTAGTCCCTCCACGTGTAATTGAGGGGGTGTCCCTTTTCGTCATAAAGGGATTCCTCGAAAAGGGCCTGGCCGGTCAGGTGGGCGCTCCCGCCATTGACCTGGCCTTCCAGCATGGCCGGGTTGATCGGCTGGCCGGCATCGTCGCCGTGGACGCCTCTGATGAGGGTTACCTTTCCCGTTTCCCTATCGACACCGACCTCGATGGCCGTGGCAATGAAGTCGAGGCCATGAGCGAGGTTTCCCTTTCCCGTCTTCCAGTCGACAAGATCGATGTCCGTGGCTGCCCAGTACCCCTTGCCATAGAGGGGCTCTCCCCGTTCGTAGTAAGCCCTGCGAACAGCCAGGAGAAAGTCGATTCCCTTTTCAGGCTTCCCCTTGACGAAGATCCGCTTGTCTTTGAACTCGAGGTCTTCCGGGTTGGCCTTCAACTCCTTTGCTGCGATGGCCGCGAGCTGCCCCTTGAGATCATTGGCCGCCGCAATCGTCGCATTCCCATCCCAGTAGGTGCACCTGTCTCCGAACATACCCGAGTCAAAAATGGCCGTATCCGAATCGCTTACTCCTTGAATGATGTCTTCAAATGGAAGACCCAGCACTTCTGCAGCCATCTGGCAGAAAACGGTGTTCGCCCCCTGCCCGATCTCTGTGCCCCCGTGGGTGACAATCACCTTGCCGTCTTCCACCAGTTTCAACATGACCGATGAGCCGAAATGGCCGCCCAGTCTTGGGCCGGAGGGATGGGACGCACAACTGAACCCGATGCCCCTGCCTTCGGGTCTTGCCTTCCTGCTTTCTTTCCATCCGATCTTCTCTGCGCTCCGCTTGATACATTCCTGAAGGCCTGAGACATCGACCATCATCCCATTGGCCGTCCTCCAGTTGTCGGTGACCGCATTGATCGACCGAATCTCAACCTGGTCGATACCGAGGTCTTCAGCGACCATATGAAGGAGGGAATCGAGGGCGAATTGGGCCAGTACGATCTCCTGTCCCCTTACCGTTCCACAGGGGGCGCGATTCGAGTAGACGAGCTTTCCGTGGTACTCGATGGCAGGAATCTTATAAGGAATATTCAGGAATGCTCCGAAGTAATAAATGTTGAAGGGACCGATTCCGCTGATGGGACCCCCTTCAAGAATACAATCCGCCCTGAGCGCCGTGATGGCGCCGTTCTTCTTAACCCCGATCTTCAGCCGGGCATCCATGGCATTTCGCTGCCTGTAGGCTGCGAGGACCTCGTCGTAATTCAGCGCGATCTTGACAGGGCGATTCGTCACCTGGGCCAGCCTCACCGCGGCAAAATCGACATCGAAAGGATCGTGCTTTCCCGAAAAGGCGCCCCCCACGAAGGGATTGACGATTCTCATCTTGGAAAGGGGAATATCGAGGGCCCTGCACATGTGACGCCAGGTGATATAAGGGCTCTGTTTGGAGCCCTGGAGAAGGATTCTTCCTGTCGGGTCCACTTCGGCAAGACAGGCATGAGGCTCGATGAACCCCACCGTTACCCGCTGGGAAGTAAAGGTCTCCTCACGGATGTGGTCCGCCTCTTTGAATCCCTTCTCAATGTCACCAAAGAGGAAGTCTGAAAAATATGCGATGTTGCTCTTGATGAATTCGTTGACCAGCGGAGCGTCAGGCTTGAGGGCGTCTTCAGCAGTGAGAACGACGGGGAGCTCCTCATAATCCACTTTAATCAGGTCGAGGGCCTCCTCTGCGGTGTCCTCATCCGTCGCAGCCACGGCCGCGACCCCTTCCCCGAAATGGTGGACTTTCGTGATGGGCATGGGAAGCTGGTCACGCGTGTCGGGTCGGGTGCCAAAAGGGATGCCCGGAAAATCCCTGCCGGTGATGACGGCCAGGATTCCGGGGAGCGCTTTCGCCCTGGAAATGTCGATGTTGATTATTCTGGCATGGGCCAGGGGGCTTCGCAGGATCTTTCCGTGAATCATTCCCGGTGCCACGAGGTCTCCTGCAAATCTTGCCTTTCCCGTTACCTTAACCCTTCCATCGGTCCTCTCCACAGATTTTCCGACCACCGAATATTCAACCATTTCTTTCCTCCCACTGGAAAAAACAATGGAACAAAGCAAGATCGGAATACTAGAATACTGGAATATTGGAATATTGGGAAAACCCTACAGAGAAAGTATATTTTGAACCCATTTTTCCATCATTCCATATTTTTTAACCCATTATTCCACTATTCCAGGTTTACATTTTTTCCAATATTCCAACCTTTCCGTTATCCCTATATTCCTTTTTATCCCAGTATTCCTGGCCTCCCTAAAGGTGGACACGCTCCGCTTTGTCCACCCTACTGTTTTGCTGTTTCCTTGATCACTGACTTCTGCTTTCTGCCTACTGCCTCCTGCCTACTGCCTCCTGCCTACTGCCTTCTGCCTACTGCCTCCTGGTCTCTGGCTTCATCCTCCTGCCATGGCCAGGATGTTAATGGTAACGGTATCTCCATTCCTTAACTCGGTTTCGAGACCATCCTTACAGTCTTGATAGGGAACCTGATTGATCTCCACCTGCCAGTCATCAGGATCCAAGGATTTGGCCCCTGGCCGCAGATATTCAATAGGCGTAGGAGCCTTCTTCGAAAGCTCATCGAGAAACTGTCGGAGGCTTATGCCGGAGCATCCGAAGTCGACGCTCTCTTCCTTCTCCAGACCGGGAATGACAAAATTCGATTTGATATGGATCTTCATCTTCCTCCAGAATTGCCCTTGTGGCCAGGGTTTGGGTTAAGGTTAGGAAGCCAGTTTGGGCTAAGGCGAAAGGTTATGGCCAACGATTCTGAACCTTCACCCTAACCCCAAGACGAAACCGGCATCCTTACCTTGACCCTAACCCATGATTTAATTCGTTGTATCTGACACTCCCCCCGTTGTCAATACGACCCTACCATGTTACTCATCCTGGTCCGGATATGGAACTGTGAATTGCAGCAAATCGCTGCCGATCTCTGCCCTTTCAAATCGTTGCTTTGCTGCTTCGGCGAATTTCTCCATATCCTCTTCCGTATAACGTGGACTGAGGTGAATCAGCACGGCACGACGGGCACCGGCCCTGAAAGCCACCCGCGCTCCATCGTCGACGGTCATATGGCATTTGGCCTCCGCCTCTTCCTGGTGCTCGGGTAAAAACATCCCTTCGAGGAAAGCCACATCCACATCCTGGCACAGTCGGTAGAGGGATTTATTCGGCTTCGTATCGACGGCGTAGCAAACCTTGCGACCGGGTCTTGGCGGTCCGAGCACCTGATCCGGAGAAATGCTTACACCGTTTTCAAGGGTAACCCGTTCACCATGCTGCAACTTCCCGCAGAGTGGTCCGGAATGAACTCCCAACGCCCTGGCAGCCTCGGGCCTGAACTTCCCGGGGCGTGGCTGCTCCTCGAGTCGATAGCCAATGCACAGGGTCGTATGTTTCAAAGGCCCCCACTGGATAAAGACCAGCTCGTCCTCGTAGGCTATGTCAGAACCTCTCTCACTCCATTCCATGAACGTAATGGGGTAGTTCAGGAAAAAATCGAGAGATTCACGAACCTGCCGTACGAACCGTTCGATGCCCGGCGGGCCAAGGATCGTGAGGGGACCCGGGTCGGGGACCTGTGCCCGCATCATCAGGAGCCCTGGGACCCCAAGGCAGTGATCGCCGTGGAGATGACTGACAGCCAGAACCCTGAGCGTCTTGATCCCCAGTTTCGCCTTCTTTAGATTGATCTGGCATCCCTCACCGGCATCAAAAAGATAGAGTTGCCCCTGAACTCTCACCATGAGAGAAGTGAGGGACCGGTAAGGCATGGGCATCATGCCCCCTGAGCCGAGAAGAACACATTCCATCGCCTTCCTCCAGTCCGAGTCATCCTCATGTCTTCGTCCATTATAAACCGCCTTTGGAAAAACCTCCAAAGAAATCTATCCCCGCTTTGCGATTGCAGGACTCGATCCTCCTGATCCCGGTTTTATTCATTGACAAGAGTGGCCATTTTTGATAAAGAATCATTAACCTTTCCATTGCCTTGCGGACATTTTTCCGATTTTCCCCTGCTGCTGGTAGATAGAGCATAGGATGATGATCTCGTAAAAAGTCGTCTCACCGGTGAAAACCGGTGTCCAGTATTTTCACAACTACCTAAGATCACTGGATTCCGGCTTTCGCCGGAATGACGATCATTAGCCCTTTTCGACTTTTTACGAATTCATCATAGGATGTGAATGATGGAATTTAATTGGTTCTCCGGCATCACGGGTGAAACTTTTGGGCTCCTTCTCAGTCTTATGAGTGAAGGCACGAATTGGTCCGAACCGAATTGGGAAGAGGACGCTCAATGGGTGAGGTCGGTTAAGCAAGGAAACCGGGGTGCGTTCGAAAGGCTTTACTGGAAATATGTGGACCAGATCTACAAGTTCAATTACAGATTATTGTCGAAGACGAGGGCTCCAAAGGAGAACGCAGAAGACGCAACGAGCGAGGCATTCTTACGATGCCTGTCTCATGTCCGGTCTCTTAAGGAAGACCATCTCTTCTTCGGCTTCCTGCGGAAGACGGCATTTAACCTTTGCATGGACATCCTTCGGCAGACGTCCATGATTGCGGGGGATGCCATAGAGGAAGACGAGATGATAACGGCAATTCCTGACTCGGGCGGACCTGCAAACCCGGAAAGAAAGCTTCTCGGGGAAGAAGTACGGAAGGCCATCAATTCGCTCAAGAAGGAATATAGACTGGCCATCATTCTCGTCCATTATGAAGGATACAGTTATATCGAGGCGGCAGAGCTGATGAAGTGTAAAGAAGACGATATCCGGCGTTGGGTCCACCGCGGCTCCAAACAGATCCGTGAAGGCTTTAAAGATGGAATAGTGGAATAGTGGAATAGTGGAATAATGGGAAAAGACCAAGGAACCGGAAGATTGGAATACTGGAATACTAAAGAATCTGGAATGATGGAAAAATGGACTACTGGAATATTGGGAAAAGATTAAAGATAAAAAGCTCTTGGGTGTCATTTGTACACATTATTCCATCACTCCAATATTCCACTATTCCAGCCCTTTGACGAGGACTTATCAACATGCAGACAGAACACATAGGCAAATACCTCTATGAATTTGTATCTCAGAGGATGAACGAAAAGGATCATCGTTTCTGGGAGGCCCACATCGGCCAATGCGCCGAATGCCAGAGGGAAGTCGCCGAGATGTCGAAGGCCCTCGGTCTTCTCAACCAGGTGGATACTCCTCCCGCCTCGGAGGCATTCAAGAATGACCTTGCCCGTAAGCTTCGCACAGCGCCTTTGCCTGAGAAGCCGTTTACCGAAAGGATCAGGGAATGGTTTCAAATCCCTTCTTTCAGATGGTCCTTTCGCGGGGCGGCTGTCGCCGCTGTATTAGTTTTAGCGTTGATTGCGATTCGCGACTTCTTCCCGGAGTCAGAAAAGATAGATAAGACCCCGCGAGGAGGTATCACCATTGGGGAAGTCAAGCCTGCCCCGAATCCGATCATCATCGAAACAAAGAGCGTAGAAGAATCATTGCAGCGGCTCAAGGAGATCATTCAGTCCCATCAAGGGAGCCTGGTGCGCCGAAGACCCGTGACCGGCGGACTTGAAGTAACCTTCAAGGTCGGAAGCGAGCAAGAGCAGAACTTCATACGGTCATTAGACCAATTAGGCACCGTGGAGAAAACGGAACAAGGATTCAAAGACGGCGAAGGAAATCTTGTCATTTTGTTGAGGAAAAAATGAGTGGGAGGAGTCACAGTGAGAAGATCCCGTTAGGGATATTTGATAATAGGCCGGTGATTTATCACCGGTGTCATGGATGAAGGTGAACGTCCCATCGGGACGAGTGAAAAAGATTTGAAATGGCTCGTTCGTGCTGGACGTTGTTTTCAGGACTCATTCGTCCCGATGGGACTGTTCCTATATTTCATTTCCCCCCGGCGATGAATCGCCGGGCTATTATCATATATGCCCTCTTCGGCGCATCAGGGTTAATTAAATTAAATTAGGGCACATGAATCCCACAAAAGTAGGGTGGGCACTGCCCACCATAGATTCAATCCTCTTTGCCGTCTGGTGGGCAGTGCCCACCCTACATTTGTCCTTGTTGAGGGAAAAATGAGTCCAAAGAATTCCAAAAGCACCCGCCCCTTTATTTTTGTAGGTACCGGTCTTCTTTTCCTATTGGCGACATTGAGCGCAATCGATGTCTCATATTGTCAGTTCCTTGACAGCGAAGCGAAAGCACGGTCATCGAAGATCTATTCGCTTCATGTGGAAGGACGTTATGATGAGGCCATTGCTATAGCCGAGGATCTCCTCGCCGGACAGGAAAAAACACTTGGTAAAAACCATCTGGATGTAGCATGGAGTCTCATCGATCTTGGGTACCTCTATCGCGCTATGGGCCGGTATGGGGAGGCAGAGACCCTGTTCAGACGTTCCCTCGCAATTTATGAGATGAGGCTGGGTAAAGACCATCGGGATGTGGCGAGGAGCCTGGACGACTTGGGGTTATTGTATTTGATGATAGGTCGGTATGGCGAGGCAGAGATGCTGCTTAATCGCTCCCTGGGGATCTGGAATAAATGGCGGGGGCAGTCACCTCAAGCTGCGAGGACCCTGGCTAACCTTGCGGGACTCTACGTGACCACGGGCAAGTATGCTGAAGCAGAGGTGCTGTATAAGCGTTCCCTCAAGATCAGCGAAGGGCAATCGCTTGCTAAGGACCATGAGGATGTGCCGCTGGGGCTGAACGCCCTGGGGGGGCTGTATCGGATTATGGGCCGGTATGAGGAGGCTGAGGCGTCGATTAAGCTTTCCGTGGAGATCGGGGAGAAAAGGTTTGGTAAGGACAATCCGAGGGTAGCCACGAGCCTGAACGACCTGGGGGTACTGTATCGGACTATGGGCCGGTATGGCGAAGCAGAGCAGATGCTTAAGCGTTCGCTGGAGATCAGGGAGAAAAGGCTTGGTAAGAACCATCCGTATGTAGCCAACAGCCTGATTGATCTTGGGTGGCTGTGCCTAAGCACAGGCCGGTACGGTGAAGCCGCGGCGCTGGGTAAACGTTCGCTGGAGATCAGGGAGAAAAGGCTTGGTAAGGACCATCCGAATGTAGCGAACAGCCTGGACCTACTGGCGCTGCTGCATCGAACAACGGGTCTAAATGGTGAAGCAGAGGCACTGTTTAAGCATGCCATGCAGATCTGGGAGCGGAGTGTTGGTAAAGACCATCCGAACGTGGCCTGGAGCCTAAACCAACTGGGGGTGCTGTATTGGACCTCGGGCCGGTATGACGAGGCAGAGCCGCTAATTAGGCGTTCCCTGGAGATCAGGGAGAAGAAGCTTGGCAAGGAACATCCAAGCGTTAAGGGAAGCCAAGACGACTTGGCCTTGCTCCTACTGGATTCAGGCAAATGGGAGGAGGCATACGAGATATTTTCCCAGCAAGATAACAAATCAGGGCTTGGCAAGTGCCAACTGGTGAAGAAAGACTATGAGGAAGCAGCAAGGCACTTTAGCCTGTCTCTGGAGAAGGTCAACAAGGGAGTGCCACGTTCTGTGATTGGTCTTCAAATAGGTCTGGGGCTCGCATACGAGGGGATGGGAGAGTACTCAAAATCCGTAGAGCATTTTCGAGAAGCCATCGAGGTCATCGAGGCGGAGTGGAAGACCCTGGATCCTGAAGCCAAGAAAGAATTCCTGAATGCGAAGGTAGAATTGGGGTTTAGCCGTCTGGAGGCCTATGAGGGCTTGGCACGAGTCCTTTTGAAGCTTGGGGATAAGGAATCGGTGGGCGAGGCGCTGAGGGTGTCTGAGCGGGTGAAGAGTCGGGTGCTGTTAGAAATGCTGGCTACACGGGAGGTGCGGGGGAAAACCGCGGAAGACGAAACGGTGCTCAAACAGGACCGAGAGTACCAGCGGGGGCTTACGGAGATCCGTAAGCAGATCGAGGTCCTGGGGGAGATGGGGCAGATGGGACAGGAAGTGCCGAGGCGAGAAGTGGATCGCCTTCAATCAGCCCTGGAGGAGAAGGAGAAGAGTTACGGAAAGTTCATCGAAGAGGTGAAACTGAAAAACTCAGAGCTTTCGTCCTTGATCTCAGTCGATCCGCCTTCCTGTTCACAGATTCAGTCTCTCATGGACCCGGATGTGGAGCTCTTAGAGTATTATACGACCACTGATAAGATCTATGCGTGGCTGGTAAGCAAAGAAGATATCCGGGTTTACGAAATCGGGGTGACGGAGAAGGAGTTGCGAGAGAAGGTAGACCGGTTGCTGCTTCCAAACATTTCGAATCGGCCGCGGAAGGCGGAGCCGATGATCGTATACGTGGACCGGGAGGAGAAAGAGACCGGCGAAGGGGAAAGGGAGGAGAACCGGAAACGGTTTCAGTCTGTATCCAAGGAATTGTATGAAGCGATTCTTGCTCCTGTCAGCAATGATATCAAGGCCAAAAACCTGATTGTGGTTCCCCATGGGGTGTTACACAAGGTCCCCTTCGGGGCTTTAACAGATGGTAGCAACTACATGATCGATACGTATACAATTTCGGTGCTTCCATCAGCGAGCGTGCTGGAGTATGTGGTGAAGAAGCGGAAGGAGGGGAAGGAGAAGGCCCTTGTCCTTGCAAATCCCAAGACGGAGCACATGCCGTTGGGGTTTGCGGAGGTGGAAGGGAGAATGCTGGAGTCTCTCTTCCCAAGCCGGGAGGCCTATTACAGGGAGAAGGCCACAGAGACAACGGCAAAACGAAGGGCGTCAGATTTCAATGTGATCCATTTTGCCACTCATGGGGAGTTTAACGAGCGGCAGCCGATGCAGTCAGGATTGTTGCTAACGAGAGATGACGAGAACGATGGATACCTGCAGGTCCATGAGGTCTTTGAGATGGACCTGAAGAATGCGAACCTGGTGACGCTGTCGGCCTGCGAGACGGCCCTGTCAAAGATCCAGGGGGGAGATGATCTGGTGGGGCTAAGTAGGGGATTTATCTATGCCGGTACACCGTCGATCTTAGCGACGTTATGGAAGGTGGATGATGCGTCGACCTCGAAGCTAATGGAGATATTCTACAGGAATTGGAAGAGCGGGATGAGTAAGGCGGAGGCGTTGCGGACGGCCCAGGAAGCCATGAGGGGAATGAAGGGGTACGAACATCCGTTTTACTGGGCCCCGTTCATCATGATCGGCGATTGGAAGTAAGATAACTCGCTTTCACCACAGAGACACAGAGTTCACAGAGGAGAGCAAGGGAGAACAAGGGGCGGTTTGTTTCGGTTGATAACCATTAACCAAAACA